>JADMIO011285575.1_pt1 | contig 100559 bp, 99 predicted proteins | sample 8958161 | NCBI WGS metagenome assembly JADMIO01 (sample SAMN16585339, study PRJNA669376) | soil metagenome | isolation source: Crop rotation soil | place: USA: Cullars Rotation, Alabama | collected 2011 | reverse complement strand
GACAACTTGTCCACGTGGAATTCTAAGCTTAGGATCCCAATGTGCTGGAAAGACATTGCCTTGAGGGAAACATGGTAAATACCCTTAATGAAGGGAGACACACAAACTAATGCATTAATACTTTGCCCGGCGTTAGCAAAATGAGATTTATTCTAATAGCATTAATAGTACTCGGTATGTACTACCAGGCAAAAGGACAGGCCTTCGTTACCCCATTCGAACTGATGAATGGACAGGAGAGCGCCACCTACTTCGAAGCAATCGATTACTTCCGCAAGCTTGACAGGAAGTATGAATCCATAGATATACAAAAGGCTGGTCCTACTGATACCGACTATCCCCTGCACGTAGTGTACTACTCCGGGGATGGTAAGTTTGACATCGATCAATGGAAGAAAAAAAATAAGCTCATCATTCTTATAAACAACGGTATCCACCCCGGTGAGCCTGATGGAATAGATGCAAGTATGATGCTGCTAAGGGATGCCGCTATGGGTAAGCTGAAAGTACCAAACAATGTAGTGCTCGCTGTCATACCTGTATTCAATATCGGTGGTGCGCTCAACAGGGGCGGCTACAGCCGTGCTAATCAGAATGGCCCGAAGGAATATGGCTTTCGTGGTAACGCTCAGAACCTGGACCTCAACAGGGACTTCATAAAGATGGATGCGAAAGAAACGCAGACACTGGTGCAGCTCTTTCATAGGGTGGACCCTGATGTATTCATAGACAACCATGTAAGCAACGGCGCCGATTACCAGCACGTCATGACGCTCCTTTCTGTGAATCCTAAGAAACAGGGATACCATATGGGCAGCTACCTCGAGAAGAAATTTGAACCCGCGATTTATGCTGATATGAAGAAGCGGGGATATGACCTCGTGCCTTATGTGAACCATTGGGGAGAAACCCCCGACAAAGGCTGGCCACAGTTCTATGAGCCCCCTCGTTTCACCAGTGGCTTTGCCTCTCTGTTCAGGATATTCTCTTTTGTACCTGAGACCCACATGCTGAAGCCATATAAGCAAAGAGTGGAGTCCACCTATGCTCTTATGCAGTCATTCATTATGTATTCTGGTAAGCATGCTGAAGAAATAAAGTCTGCCAGGAAGATGGAAGCATCTGTAGTGGCAGAAAAGAAAGAACTTGTCATTGATTGGAAGGTAGATACCATCAACCATTCTGAAATAGAATTTAAAGGATATGAGCCGAAGTATAAACCCAGCAAGGTGTCTGGGCAAAAGCGCCTCTACTACGACCGTGACAAGCCATATACTAAGACCATCCCTTTCTATAATAAGTTCCTTCCTGCCGCCTCAGCTAAGGTGCCCGAAGCCTATATAATACAGCAGGGCTGGCAAAAGGTGATAGAAAGGCTGCATTGGAATAATGTAGAAATGCAGAAGCTGGACAGGGATACCGTGATGGACCTGACCGTTTACAGGATCACTAACTATGAAACAGGGCCGAAGCCTTATGAGAGTCATTACCTGCATACCAAGGTTCAATACACGAAGAGAAAGGAAAAGGTAAGACTGCTGAAAGGCGACTACATCATACCAGCAGGCCAGCCTGCCAAGAGATTTCTCGTAGAGACACTCGAGCCCGATGCACCCGATGCCTTCTTTGCTTGGGGCTTCTTTGATGCCATACTGCAGGAGAAGGAATACTTCAGCGACTATGTCTTCGAGGACGAAGCTGCAGATCTATTGCAAAAGGACCCCTTCCTGAAAAAGTTATTCGAAGACAGGAAGAGATCAGACGCCGCCTTTGCTAAAGATGGAAAGGCCCAGCTTGACTTCATCTATAAACACTCTCCATATTATGAAGTGGAGCACATGCGATACCCTGTGTTCAGGATCGAATAGGTCTATTTTTTCACAAAACTTATGTCTTTATTACTGGAAAATAACTCTTCTAATACGTCGATAACTTTTCGGTCACCTCTTACATCAAGAATCTCCTTTTGGGACTTACTAAATCCAATCCAGCAAATTGTCGTGACATTGTTTTCTCGATTATCTGTATAGTTAAACTGATAATAAATCAATTCGTTCAGAGAATCTAAATTTCTTCCCCATGGACATTCAGTATGAACCAAGTACTTTTCTAATTCGTCATAAAAGCCATCTAGAGAAGAGAAATGGCTACTATCTATCCTGATTTCTTTCATTTAATGATTTGCGAGGTTAACTTAAACTTTCCTCAAGACTCCCAAGGGATTACCAAGAGACTCCCAAGGGATTACCAAGGCTTTACCAAGGGATTGCCTAAAGGTTGCCTAAAGGTTGGGTCTGTATAAGCCTCCCTACGCTAACCTCTTCGCATGCAGTTGAGATCTTATATGACATGCCCACGTATTGAAGTATCAACTACTGCGTCCCTGCCTTTAGCGCATCAATAGCCGCCGCCAGTTTCCTATCCTTTTCTGTTACTATATCTCCCGCATCATGCGTATTCAGCCAGAGTTCTACTTTGTTCCATACATTGGTCCAGCGGGGGTGGTGATTCTGCTTTTCTGCTATCAGTGCTACCCTTGTCATAAAGGCGAACGCCTCTGAAAAATCCTTGAATGTATAAGATCGGTACAGCGCATTATCTTTTTCTTCCCAGCTCATATATTACGTTTGCATAAAAGTAGTGATTGTGTCTTGTCCTGTAGAGCTATTTCTGGGCCAGGTCTCGTCATTAGCCAGGGTGGGCTAAATGCAAAAGCCGGCACAACCACTGTATATGCCGGACTAACAGCGGAGTACGCCTGCCTGCCGCAGGTAGAATCTCTATAAGGTTAGGAAAAAGACCGCGAGGCATTAAATAAAAACCACAGCTTAGAGCCATCTGCTAAGTTTATTCACTACTCACCTCAAACCACACCTTCTCCTCGTCATCCCAGTCGCCATTGTAGTTGATGGTTAGTTCCTCGCCTGCCCCTATGTCTCTCACTGTTTTTATGAATATGGTCTGGTTATCATAGTTCATGAAGTATTCACAGTTGCTGGCGTAGGAGTGGTTATACATGGGCACATAGCCAAGGGCCATGCAGCACATGGCGGCCCCCTCTGGTGTCCATTCGAAGATGTAGTCATGCAGCAGGGTTTGGTCCAGCAGCTTTCTGTCTTCGTCTGTCATTACTATCACCGGTGCAATTTCTATTATCTGGTCAGGGGCGAGGGCAGACGTGCAGAAAACACCTCTGCCCTTATTCTCCGCCTCACCTATGTAAATATCCTTATGCCTCATTCCTGCCGTAAAATTATTAGTAATAGGTATTCTTTGTCATATTTATGGTTAAACTGTTGACTTTCAGCATCTTTTTACTATTTTCGCTGCTTCAATTACTTATATGAAAAAGGTTTACCCTATATTGTCAGCAGCGCTATTGGTGGTGCTATTCTCCTTCAGCTCTTTTGCCCAAAGGGGAGTCTCATCCGGCATTCAAAGATTTGAGATCGGTTACTCATTTCCAATGACTACTGCCACTTATACACAGCACTACAAGAGCTACAATGAGTACAGTGATGACAACCTGGATACTACCATGTCAAAGAATGTAAGGACAAAAGGTGGTTTCGGCATCACACTCGGTCACTTCTTCCCGGTGGCAAAGATGGGTGAAAAGAGTTCTCTGAACATCAGCATTGCTTTTCTTTATAACCTGCTGGTGTGGGATGCTGACCTTGTAAGTGTGGATGGCTATGACGAAAGTACAGGAAGCTACAGCTATAACACAAACTATGTAATATCAGCAGCCACGGTGCATTGGGGCCTGCCCATGGGTGTAGATTTTAAGACTGGTGGTGAGGCCACGCTCGACAGGAGTAACAGGATGTCCCTGACTCTCGGAACAGGAGTCTACCCATCTATGAATCTCACCGTATTTGAAACCAACGCAGGCGCTAAATTTAAGATACAGCCCTACCTGAAGGCTGACGTAGGCATCTTTGCCGGCATCAACTGGAAAGTCCGCGCCCTATATTCTTTTGGCAAGCTGGACTATATCGGGTACAAGGAGTCCGATGAAGGAAGTAGCTACTCCAGCGAATACAGCACTTCTCTCGTTAGTAAGTCATGTCTTACCTTATCCCTCATCGTTATGCCGGGCTCATTCAAATGGGGCCGGTCGCAGTGGTGGAATTAATCTATCAACACAATTTCATAAATACACAATGACAGTTAAACAGGCAGGGCTAATAGCCCTATGTGGAGCATTTTTGATAAGTGCAAAAGAAGCAAATGCTCAGTTCGGACACTCTCATGGCGATGCAGGATCCCGCGCAGTTGCAAGATATTTCAGCATGAGAAGTAGTGGAGAGGGAAACTTAAAGCCATACCAGCGTTATGAAGTCGGATATTCCTGGCTGGCTGCAGGCGGAACTATGACACACCATGTGCTGGATCGATATCCTGATAAGACCCTATATGATACGAGCTTTTCTGTAAAGGTAAAGTCGAAAACGTGGGGTGTCGCGGTAGGTCTTTTCTTCCCTGTATCAAACCTTTCAGATAAGAGCATCTTATCAATATACGCCGGCATCAATGGCAACGTTTTTAACTGGACAGCGGACAGCGTCCATTTTGGCGGTGGTGACTTTGTGAAAAGCTATTCTTACAAAGACGACGGGCTGAGCATACAGGCTGGTGTACCTGTGGGCATGGACTATAAAGTAGGTGGAGAGGCTGTGCTGGATAAGAGCAAGAGACTTTCCTTTACCCTGGGGGCAGGGGTAATGCCATCGCTGGTCCTTACAGGTCTTTCCTACTGGGGAGAAGCTAAATTCAAGATCCCTCCCTATATTAAAGCTGAAATAGGTGTATTAGCAGGGGTAAACCTAAAGTTAAGGATGATGTACCAAATGGGCGATGTGCTGGGTTTCCGGGAGTCGCACCATGATTTAGATGGGCTGAACCAATCAGATGCGACATTTAAAACAAGTGGGGTTCTTAACTTCTCTTTGCTTGTCATGCCATTTTCATGGGACTGGGAAAGATCAAGCTGGTGGTAAACACCGGTGAGGGAAGTTTATTAGAAAACATGTGTGTCCCACTATTGGAGAGTCAATTAAATTATTATGTTTACAGTACAATCTAAGAGTATGAATATGCAAAAACTGAAAGGACTGTTTTTTATACTGTTATTTTTAAGCCCTCTTTGCAGCTTTGCCAAATTCCCTGGTATCCTGAAGCGGTATCAGCTTGGTTATTCTTTTGTAATGAATTCAGCAGAGCTTAAGAATGGTACCAAGATTACCGGCGCCGGCAGCTTTGACCGCGATACCAGCTACAAGACCACTTTCAGTACTTCTGCTGCTTTTGGTGTAACCACAGGTACCTATATTCCTCTTAAGCGCCTTGGGCGTTCCAGCTCGTTGGCATTGGGAATAGATTATATGTACAATATGATGACATGGAAGTCAAAAATACCAGGGTACGGAGGGGAAATAGACTTTTCAGGAGTTACAGCGCAGATGGCGCTACCTATTGGCCTGGACTTTAAGTTTGGCGCAGATGCCATCACTACTAAGGACAGGAGGTTTTGTGGTACCCTCGGAGTAGGAGCATTTCCTTCATATGCTGTTACAGCTCTTGATAATGCTGGGGGCATCTCCATTGACCCCGCTTTCTCATTTGCACCCTATGTGAAGGCTGAGGTGGGTATCTTTGCCGGAATTTGTATGAAAGTGAGAGCTGTGTATGCAATCGGCAACGTTACTTATATGGATTACTCAGAAAGTACCACTAATGCAGGGGTCACCAGTACCTCTACTTCGAAGTTTGTGGGTACGTCGAACCTGACTGTTTCCCTGCTGATCATGCCATTCTCATGGATGTGGCAGAAAGAAGAGTGGTGGAATACTTATTAAGCCAGGAGGGATCCAAACGGCAGTTTTGGCCGGTTACGATACTAAAAAAAAGAGAAGCTCCCGTCGGGAGCTTCTCTTTTTATAGAAAGTAATTAAGGAATTAAAGTTCGTTATTAGCCTTGTTTATGCCGTTCTGTGCAAGGATAGCTCTTTTACCTTCTTCGGCAGGAACTACTTCTACTTTTACACTGGCAACTCCCTTCTTCTGGAACTCCAGCTTCTTGGCTGCTATACTGGCAAGGTCTATCAGGCGTTGATTGCCCTTGTTCATGCGGTCGTTCACCTTTACATATACTACCTCGCCATTGCTCAGGTTGGTCACCTTTACAAAAGAACCAAGTTTTAACGTATTGCTCGCGGCAGTGAACTTATCATTGTCAAACACCTCACCTGTTGCTGTCTTCCTTCCCTCAAATTTGTCATGATAAAAACTGGCGATTCCTTTCTTAATGTTTGTTAAAAAGCCAGTAACTTCCTTTGTCTGGGCATTGGCGCCGGCAAAAGAAAGAATAAAAAGAGTGGTCAATAGCAACAGCCTCATACGCATTTAATTTTATGCAAAGTAAGTGCATAAGAACGAAACTACCAAACCTATATGTTAAAGATATCTAATATCGCTTGTTAATCTTCTGTGAATCAGGTTTCCCAAAGCGGGGCTTAAAATCCCCCCTTTCCCTTGCCTGGCGCGGTTTTTGGTCGTCCCGGCTATACCCTCCGGTACGCTGCTCAGCCTCCTCTATCCTTATCTTCCTGCCCTTGAATTTCTTGGCAGAAAGGGTTTCTTTAACGAATTCGGCGGCATCTCCCTTCACATTGAAGAAGCTGCTTAGCTCTCTGACGGTCACCCTGAAGATCATATCCGGCTCCAGGTCGGTAGCCTCAGCCACGAACTTAACCAGCTTTTCAGGGGTTTCTAGGCCATCCTTAGTGCCGACGTTCATGAACAGGCGCACACTTCTTCCTTCGGCCCTTTGAGTTCTTCCTCCTCCTGTATCGTAACCGGCGTTCAGGTCCTGGGCATCCTGATAATTGTCAATAGTATCCTTTAGCTGTATCCAGATAAGCCTTTTTATCAGCTCATCCTTATCCATTTCCATAAAGCGCTCGTGAATGCTGTTCTGGTACACATGGGCGAAATCAGCCTTAGGCTTAGCAGTCTCTATCTGTTCCAGGTAGTAAAACAGGCGCTTCCTTACCACTTCAGCACCATCAGGTATATCACTCCGGTTAAAGCGCTGCTTTACCAGCCGCTCTATCTGGCGGATGGTTGAGATCTCTTTAGGGGAAACAATGGACATACAGATACCGGACTTGCCGGCACGTGCCGTACGGCCGCTCCTATGCGTATACACTTCCGGATCATCAGGAAGTTCATAGTTAATAACGTGGGTTATATCGTTCACGTCAATACCCCTTGCTGCTACGTCGGTAGCTACAATGGCCTGGAGGCTCTTGTTCTTGAAGCGCTCCATTACCTTACTGCGCATCTTCTGGTCCATATCACCATGCAGCGGGCTCACATGGTATCCCTGCTTCATCAGGCGCTCGGCTATATCCTGGCAGTCCTGCTTAGTGCGGGTGAAGATAATGCCGTAGATACCTGGCGTAAAGTCAAGCAAGCGCTGGAGTGCTTCAAAGCGCAGGTGCTTTTGAGTGACGTAGTATTGGTGGTCAATATTCTCATTGGTAGTATTAGCCGCCGCCACAGAAAACTCTTTCCACTCCTTCATGAAGCGCTTGGCAATGCTGCGCACATCATTATTCATCGTGGCGGAGAAAAGCCAGGTGTGCTCGCGGGCGGGGGTGTTCTTCAGGATGAAGTCTATATCATCGCGGAAGCCCATGTTCAGCATCTCATCAGCCTCGTCTAGCACCACGTACTGAACCATGTCCAGAGAAATGGCTTTACGCTCCAACAGGTCAATAAGACGACCCGGCGTAGCCACAATGATCTGCGGATGTGCCTTTACTTCGCGGATCTGGCCGCTGATAGGCACGCCGCCGTATACAGCAGTGGTCTTCATGCCACGCATGTGAGTACCATACTTTTTAAATTCCTCCTGTATCTGCATACACAATTCACGTGTAGGAGACAGTACCAGGGCTTGCACGTGCTTCTGTGCTATGTCTACGTGGTGCAGTAGCGGCAATCCAAACGCGGCGGTTTTACCAGTTCCCGTTTGTGCCAGTCCAATAATATCGGAAGGTTGAGATAAGAGATGCGGTATAACTTTTTGTTGAATAGGAGTCGGAGTCTCAAAACCCAGGTCGGCTACGGCACGAGTTAATTCCTCCCTCAGGGAGAGGCTCGAAAATGAAATCATCTATTAAGAACTTATTTTATAAATAAGCCGCAAAGGTAGGGTAATACTTCCATGCAGAAGGTTAAAATGTGAAAAACCCCCGCTTAGCACAATAAGGCCTACCAGGAGAGGATTAAAATCCCATATCTTGGGTGCAATGATAGCCCATCCAGGCATACGAAGCCAACTGGTGGTATTTAAAGATATTATCGGTTCTAGGTCGGGAAAGCTCAGTGTGTTTGCTTTTGTTTTTTGCATATGCGGTTACTTTATTACTAGAACAATCCTGGAGAATACTATTCGTAACAAGGAGATTGACTATTCCTCGGCTAACGCGAAAGAAGTATATCTTGTATGGGGGCTGGAGCATAAAGTACTTCCTGATAAGAAGTTGTGGCCACCTAATTCATATTTAAAAAAGGACCTGGTATGGAGTAAAATGTCTGTCAAAGGCAGGCGTTTCATTGCTGATCTGAAATTATCCCCAGGCACGCGGTATTACTGCTGGTTTGTTCAGACAAAAGATAAGAACGGTAATGTAGCAGAGATATGGAACAGTGGAGCGGAGGGAAAGGAATACTACACAGCCGGTATGCCTTATGGCCTGTTAAGGCCCGGCTATTTTGTCTTCCTGGCAGGAGTTTTACCACTAATAATTGCGTATAAAAGAAAGCGGGATACGAGTAGTGTCTTCAAATCTGCTGTTCCTGCAACACCCGTTCCTGGTTATATTCCCCAGCTTGACGCCCTCCGGGCACTGGCAGTGATGCTGGTGATAATTCACCACTGGATACCTAAAGACTCATGGGTGCATGCGGTTCCGAATGGCTCACTGGGCGTAAACACCTTTTTTGTGTTAAGCGGTTTTCTTATTACTACCATATTACTAAAAGCAAAAATTGACCTTGACCAGAATGGCCGCCAGTTTACAGGTACGGCTTTTAAAAACTTTTATATTCGAAGAACACTACGGATATTCCCTATTTACTACCTGCTTCTCATAGCATTCTGGGTAGTCCAAAGCCCGGAACTCGTAAAAAATCCGGCACCCTATTTTACATATACCTCCAATATTCTCTTCTTTTTCAGGGAGGCTTTCCCATCGAGGCTTGCCCATCTCTGGTCACTGGCAGTAGAGGAACAATTCTATCTTTTATGGCCCTGGCTTGTTTTGCTACTTAATAAGCGACTGCTTCGATATGTAATCTTGTTATTTATAGTAGTAGGTGTTTCCACCAACTATTTACTACCAGAGCAGGGCTGGTGGGTGGAGATCATGACACCGGCCTGCTTTGACGCCTTTGCTATCGGAGCCCTTCTTGCTTACATGACAGTGTACCGCCGTGACATAGCGGAATTGGCAAAGCCGTTGTTTAATATGGCTCTGCTGCTGGGGCTTACACTTTTCACCTTCGAGCTTTTAGACTATTCTTTACTACCCCGGCGAACAGTCCATTCGTTGCTGGCAGGGTTGGTAATTTACTACTGCCTTTACAAGAATAATAACCTGATAGCAAATAAGGTGCTCAATAATAAGTGGCTGATAGAAATAGGGAAGATCAGCTATGGTATTTATCTATATCATCTCTTCATTCCCGAACTATGGGAACATATGATTCGCAGACTGACCACCAATCATATTGATGTCTTTTTTAACACGCGCGTGCCAGCTACCCTTACGCCTGCTTATTTACTGGTGCAGGAGCTAGTGCTGCTGCTGTTCCTGTCTCGCATGTCCTGGATCATTGTTGAAAGACCATTTAATAGTTTAAAACGATATTTTGCCTACAGCAGTCCGACATCCTCGGTGCTAACTGTGCAGGCCACCGAATATGACAAAGAGCATGATAGGTCGTAGGGCTGGCCTACGAAAAGGCTATATTTGCCCCTTCATATTTCTATGTTCATTAAGCCACACCCTCTAATAATAATTTCTCTTCTTCTAAGTCTCCTCTCCGCCAGCCGGGGATATGCCCAGGAAAACCCTAAATGGAGTGGTACGGGTATAGAGGCAAACATTGTAGCAGGGAAGGTATTGAAGCACACAGCTAAGTTTCGTGCGCCTGTGCCGGATCTGTCTACCGCGTTTGAGCTGAATATAATGCAGCAAACCTATGGTAAAAGGGCATGGCAGCAGCGAAGGCATTATCCCAGGATTGGCTTTGGATTTACTTATACCGATTATGGAATTGACTCCATATATGGTCAGTGCTTTGGCATATATCCTGACCTGGAGATACCTATAATAAAAGGGAGTAAGCTTGAGTGGACATTCAGAGCGGGCTATGGAGCTGGCTACGTGACCAGGCACTATGAAAGGGCGCCTGTATGGGACACACTTAATAACGCCATAAGCAGCCACCTGAACAACTTTACCATATTCAATACCGACCTGCGGTATAAGGTGAATAAACACTGGGCAGTGCAGATGGGCCTTAACTTCTCGCATATTTCAAATGCTGGCTTCCGGCAGCCCAATCTTGGTATTAATATGTATGGGGGCCATATTGGTTTCAGGTATTACCCGGTGACTTCATCACCTGTTCATATTGTACGGGAACTGAAACCCCTGAAGAATAGGTGGCTGGCACAGGCAAGACTTGGGTTGTCATACAATGAATCGTCTTTTACAGACGGGCCGGTGTACCCGATATACCTTGCTTCGGTATACGCAAGTAAGCGATGGCATAGTAAGAATAAGATGTTTATAGGGTTGGACTATTCTTACCACAAAGACATAGAAGCCTTTCTAAAAAATAATGAGATACATATAGGAGAGGAAAAGGACTATTCCTGGAAAAGTGCCATATTCGTCGGCAATGAGTTCCTGCTGGGCAGGGTGGGGGTGCTAATGCAGGTGGGCTATTACCTTAAAAATGCTTATTTAAAATTGGATCCCTATTATGAAAAGGTGGGATGTAACTTGTATATAGTTCAGAAAGAGAAAGGGCTGATAAAGGAATTGTTTATTTCCATTCTGCTAAAGACCCATAAAACCCAGGCTGAACTGGCTGAATTTGGTATCGGGATGGGCATCTGATATTTGCATTCAGTTTTGCGGGGCATTTGATTATTTTTGCAGACTGTTCAACTTATATAATATATAGCTACTATGGCAATTGTAGACTTAGTAATGCCCAAGATGGGGGAGAGCATAATGGAGGCTACCGTACTGAAATGGCATAAAAAGCCGGGAGACAAGGTAAGGATGGACGAGACTGTGCTGGAAATTGCCACAGATAAGGTAGATAGCGAGGTGCCTTCTACTGCAGAGGGTACTATAACAGAGATATTATTTAAAGAGAACGATGTGGTGCCTGTGGGGACTGTAATAGCCCGGCTGGACACCGTTGGCGCCGGTAATGGCGCCGCTCCGCAACCGGCTGCAGCGCCTGCTTCGTCCGGATATACCCCATCAAGGCCCCAGCCAGCCACGCAGGCGGCACCATCCATGGCGTCTGTAGCCCCGGCATCGGCATCCGGCGGTGAGGGCAGCAGGTTCTATAGTCCGCTGGTATTGAACATAGCAGGGAAAGAAGGCATTAGTATGACTGAACTGGAGAACATCCAGGGAACAGGCAATGAGGGCCGTGTGACCAAAAAGGATATACTCAATTATGTATCCAACAGGCAAAACGGTGCTCCTGCGCTGTCAGTAGCTGCAAAAGCCGAACCACAAGCCGCCTCTGCATCTCAGCAGCCTTCTGCGCCTTCCGTTCAGGCCCCGGTGCAGTCCATTCCATCTGCCACACCTGCTAACTATGGCAGCAACGTGGAGATAATAGAGATGGACCGTATGCGTAAGCTGATAGCAGACCATATGGTGCGGAGCAAGGCCACCTCCCCGCACGTGACCAGTTTCACTGAGTGCGATGTGACGAACATAGTAAGGTGGAGGGACGGTGCGAAGAAGGAGTATGAGAAGAAGTATGGAGAGAAGATAACCTACACTCCTATATTCATAGAGGCTATCGTGAGCTGTATCAGGAAATATCCTATGATCAATAGCAGTGTGGATGGCGATAAGATAATAGTAAAGAAAGACATCAATATTGGTATGGCTACCGCCCTCCCAAGCGGTAACCTTATTGTTCCTGTCATCAGGAATGCTGATACGAAGAACCTCCTAGGCCTTACAAAAGACGTAAATGGCCTGGCAGGCGCTGCCCGAACGAATAAGCTAAAGGCAGATGACACACAGGGCGGTACATTTACCCTTACCAATGTTGGCACTTTCGGCAGCCTTATGGGTACACCGATCATCAATCAGCCACAGGTGGCGATACTTGCGGTGGGCAGTATAAAGAAACGCCCTATGGTGCTGGAAACTGAGTCAGGAGATGTGATCGCTATCCGTCATATGATGTATCTCTCCCTAAGCTATGACCATCGCATTGTTGATGGCTCATTGGGGGCAAGCTTCCTTACCGCAATAGCTACTGAACTGGAATCATTTGATATAAATAGGGAGATATAGCACACTCGAAAATAATAGCTGAAGGCCTGTAAGATTCTTACAGGCCTTTTTGCTTAGTGCAGTAGTTCCACCCTTGTTTGCAACTTCAAATAAAGAAGGCCAAGCGTTGCAGATATGAGAGAGGCAATTATTATAGCAAGCTTCGCAATGAGTTGCGTATCCTGGTCACTGAATGCCAGTGTAGCCATGAAGATGGACATGGTAAAGCCAACCCCAGCTATCATCCCTACTCCCCACAGGTGCTTCCAGGTTATATCAGATGGCATAGCTGCCCAACCAAGCTTTACTGCTGCAAAGCTAAAGCAGAAGATACCAATCGGTTTGCCTAATACAAGGCCCATAGCTATGCCATGATGAATAATAGAAGAGAATACAGTGGAAGAAGAAGCAGGCAATACAACTGCAGTGTTAGCAAGCGCAAAGAGTGGCATGACTATGAAGTTAACAGGATCATGCAGTGCATGCTCCAGTGCTTCTATTCTACGAAGAGGAATTGCAAAGGCTAATAATACACCTGCTACTGTTGCATGTACTCCTGAGTTAAATACAAGATACCAGAGAATAAGTCCAGGAATAAGGTAGAGGTAGTATCGGCGAACTTTTAGTAAATTCATTACCAGCAGCGCAAGCATTAGGCCTCCGGCTATTAGCAAATAATTCCATTGTATATCACTGGCATAGTAAATAGCTATTGTCACTATCCCGCCCAGGTCATCTATTATAGCGAGGGCTGTAAGGAATATTTTTAAAGATAAGGGGATACGCTTTCCAAGCAATGACAGCACTCCCAGTGAGAATGCTATGTCTGTTGCCATTGGCACGCCCCAGCCGCTTTTGAATGGAGTGCTGCCACACCACAGCAAGTATATTATTGCAGGGCATATCATGCCTCCGAGTGCAGCGATAAATGGAAGAATGGATTTCTTAAAGCTGGCAAGCTCACCAATAATCAGTTCCCTTTTTATTTCCAACGCAACGAGGAAGAAGAAGATAGTCATCAGCCCGTCGTTAATGAGGTGGAGGACACTATGCGGAAGATTGATGCCGCCTGCAGGAGTAAAGAGTTCTCGTTCCCAAAAATGAATGTAGCCGTCGCTCCAGCCGCTATTGCTGATAATGAGCGAGATGATGGTGCAACAAATAAGAATGATACCTACTGCCCGGCTATCCTGTATGAATTCTCTTACCGAAGAAATGATTGTTTCCCTTATGATTCTCCTGGTACGGTGTGCGGCCTGCATTCTATAAAAATATGAAAAGAAGGCAAGGTATTATTTGTAGAATTCACTTGGCTTTGAAATCGATTTCTGCACCTAAGACAATAACTTTGCTCTGCCCGTTACAACTATTATGCGATACTGCGTTTCTTTCCTTCTTCTGTGCTGCTTTGTACTCGCTGGCTGTCATAAGCCGCTTTATATCCAGCAATCACACACTAAAGTATACAACATAGAAAATAGTAGCGCGGGTGATATAGGCATTGTGCACATGCTCAGCTCGTATAAGGCTGGTATTGATACCCAAATGCAGATTGTTATTGGCCATGCAGATATTCCTCTTACCAAAGCGCAGCCTGAAAGTAGTATAGGCAACTTCATGGCAGATGCACAGATGACAGCAGCGAAAAGAATAGATAATAAAGTAGTGGGCTCTGTTATTAACTATGGTGGTATTCGCCTTAGCTACATACCCCCCGGTATTATTACGAAAGGCCGTATTTATGAACTGATGCCTTTTGATAATATGGTCACGATCATAGACGTTCCTGGCGAAGTATTAGGAAAGTTCTGTTCTCATATGGCTAGGTCAAAGGGCTGGCCTGTCAGTGGTATTACCTATACAATAAAGGATAAAACAGCTGTAGACATAAAAATCAATGGCTTGCCTTTGAATGACAATATTGTCTACAAGATCGCGCTTCCAGACTACATTGCAAAAGGAGGAGACAATTGTGATTTTTTTATTCCTTTAAAGAAGAAATACACGAGTCTTTTTGTAAGAGACGCTGTAATAGACTACATACAACAGTTGGAAAAGCAGGGCAAGCCGCTGCATGCTGAACTTGAAAATAGAATTCAGTATGCTGAGTAGAAAAGACTTTCTAAAGAAAACTGCGCTTGGTGGGGGACTAATCCTCACCGGTGCATTTCCCTTTGATAGTCTTGCTAAGGAAAAGAAGCATCGCCTTACTATCCTTCATACAAATGACGTGCATAGTCGTTTGGATCCATTCCCAATGGATGGAGGTAAGTTCCAGGGACAGGGCGGGGTGGCGTTTCGCTCTGCTCTGATAAATCAGATTAGGTCTGAAGAAGAGCAGGTGTTATTATTGGATGCTGGTGATATATTCCAGGGAACGCCTTACTTTAATTTATATAAGGGAGAACCAGAGATAAAGGCAATGTCCATGATGAAGTATGATGCCGTTACCATGGGTAATCACGACTTCGATGCAGGTGTGGAGGGTTTTGCCAATCAGCTTTCCCATGCGGCTTTCCCTGTTCTGGTCGCTAACTACGACTTTACAGGCACTCCTCTCGAAGGAAAGACAAAACCATACACGATCATTCGTAAGGGTGATATAAAGATTGGTTTGTTTGGATTGGGCATTCAGTTAAAGGGCTTAGTGCCTGAAGATGCATACGGTAAGACCCAGTATATTGAACCTGTTCAGACTGCCCGCACTATATCAGAGCAGCTAAAAAGACGGGACCAATGTGATATAATCATTTGTATTTCCCACCTGGGATATGAGTACGAATTTCCTAAAGTATCTGATAAGATACTTGCGAAAGAAAGCGAGTATATAGACTTGATTATTGGCGGTCATACCCATACTTTTCTTGAAGAACCAACAGTGTTACAAAATAGAAAAGGTAACGAGGTTATTATCAATCAGGTAGGATGGGCAGGTTTAAGGTTAGGTCGTTTGGATTTTGAGTTTAGTAGCAAAAAAAGGTCCAAACTTTCGCAAGGGCATTCTGTAATAATAGGTAAAGAAACAATAGTCGGATAATTTTTTTTTTCAACAAATTGTTAGCAATTTCGTTTTACAGCATCAGAGTAGGAAAATATAAGCAAATTCAGTGTAGCAAAGGGTTTGAGGCAGCCAACCAAATTATTTTATCAGACCGGAAAGTGAATTGACCTTAGGCAGAATATTTTGTTGGCAGGAATTATTTATTGCCTGATGATTGTGGTAAGAAAAAATGATACTAACTTGATGAACGAGTAACCCAAATATGGATAATCATCTTTACAATACTTCTTCTAATAATTCATATTCTGAGTCAGAGGCTGTGTGGAGCAAGTGCTTGAATATTATCAAGGACAATGTTAACTGGCGTACTTTCCAAACATGGTTTGAACCCATCCGCGCTGTCAACCTCATGGGAAATATTCTTACTCTTCAGGTGCCAAGTCAGTTTTTTTATGAATGGCTTGAAGAGCATTATGTTGAGCTGCTTGGTAAGACTATAAAAAGAGTTCTGGGTAAAGATGGCCGTCTTGAGTATAGAATATTAATGGAAAGCAGTTCCTCACAAAGAACACCAGCTTCTATTAACATGCCCGGTAGTACCTACACCAAGCCCCCGAAAGAAAACAACTATGTAGACATGCCATTGAAGTGGGATGATCCGAATAATATTAAAACACCTTATGCTATCCCCGGATTAAAGCGCGTTCAGATTGATCCGCAGCTTAATGCTAACTATACCTTTGAGAACTACGTAGAGGGTGATTGTAATCGCGTAGCGCGTTCCGCAGGTATGCACGTAGCACAGAAGCCGGGTGCTACCTCTTTTAATCCGCTTGTTATTTTCGGCGGAGTAGGTTGGGGAAAGACCCATCTTATTCAGGCAATAGGTAATGAGGTCCGTCGTGTACACCCTAACAAGGCAGTCTTATACGTGAGCGCCGAAAAGTTCATTAACCAGTTTATAGATCATTCAAGGAATAATGAGATCAATGATTTCATTCACTTCTACCAGCTTATAGATGTATTAATACTTGACGATATTCACCTCTTCGTGCCTGCTACTAAGACACAGGACGTATTCTTTGCTATCTTCAATCACCTCCACCAGAGTGGAAAGCAGATAGTACTTACCAGTGATACTCCTCCGAAGGATATGGAGGGCATGCAGGAAAGACTCTTAAGTCGTTTCAGGTGGGGGTTAAATGCAGATATACAGGCTCCGGACTTCGAGACGCGCCAGCAGATACTGCAGATCAAGATGCGTCAGGAAGGCCTTGAAATACCAGATGACGTAGTTAAATACGTTGCATATAACGTTCAGAGTAATGTTCGTGAGCTTGAAGGAGCACTGATCGCCTTGTTCGCCCAGGCCACCCTTAATAAGAAAGAGATAGATCTCGACCTTGCCAAGCGGGTCATGAAGAACTTCGTTAAGACAGCAGCAAGAGAGGTAACTATAGAGAATATACAAAAGATGGTATGTGAATACTTCCATCTTCCATATGATCGCCTGCTGGCGAAGACCCGGAAGCGCGAGGTTGTGCAGGCAAGGCAGATTACCATGTATCTTGCTAAGAAGTTCACTAAGAGCTCTCTTAAAAACATCGGAGAGCACTTCGGTGGCTTTGATCACACCACCGTCATCCACTCCTGTCAGACTGTAGAGAATCTTATGGATACTGATACAGAGTATAAGGAGCATCTCCTGGAGCTTCAGCAGAAAGTTCAGCTGGCTAGTATTTGATGGATCCGCTAAAATTATTTTGTTTTTTCTACGGGAAAACTATCTTTGCAGTCCTTTATTGAAAGGCATTAGTTCTTATAAATCACTACAGCTCATTGCTGTAGACGAAATGGTGAGGTGGGTGAGTGGCCGAAACCAACAGTTTGCTAAACTGTCGTACGTGTTAAAGCGTACCGAGGGTTCGAATCCCTCCCTCACCGCTTAGTTCGCTTATTATTACCAGGCGTGAGCGGGTTAAAAGATATTGATATACGATATCAATGAGTTCGGGGAGTAGCGCAGGCCGGTAGCGCATCTGGTTTGGGACCAGGGGGTCGCAGGTTCGAATCCTGTCTCCCCGACTAAAACAATAAAAAGCCCTTGGCATTCGCCAGGGGCTTTTTGGTTCACAAAAGGCTTTTATTTCCACTCATACCTTCCCTGAATTGACTGGCATGCTAAATGCCATGTTAGGTTGCCAGAGGCTAGGTCTTCCACTAATCCACCTTAGATTGACGCGCTCACACCCTTTCTCTTTAATTGCTTCACCGTAAGTTTGTTCTGTTCATGATGAAAAACCACATGCCTATCAGATGCTTAATGTTCTTCCCTTTAGCGATTGCAACCACCTTTCACATGAATGCACAGCAGAAATCAACAGGTCACTACGCACAAGTAAACGGCTTAAACATGTATTATGAAATCCATGGTACCGGTCGTCCTTTGGTATTACTTCATGGCGGTGGTTCTACCATTATGTCCACATTCGGCCGCGTCTTGCCGGCTTTAGCTAACACACACCAGGTAATAGCCATAGAGCTGCAGGCTCACGGGCACACTGCAGATATAGATCGTCCCTTAACCTTTGAGCAGGATGCTGACGATGTAGCCGCTCTTCTACACCAGCTTCACATTTCCAAAGTAGATATCATAGGCTTCAGTAACGGCGGCACCACGTCACTGCAGATTGCCACTCGCCACCCGGAGCTTGTAAATAAACTGGTGTTGGCCTCTACCACCTACAAGAGGGAAGGTATGCAGCCGGGTTTCTTTGAAGGCATGCAACATGCCACTTTCGGTGACATGCCTCAGCCGTTGAAAGAAGCATACCTGAAAGCTAATCCTGATCCCAAAGGTCTGGAGGCAATGTTCCATCGTGATGTCGCCCGCATGCAGGCCTTCAAAGACATTCCCGATTCAGATATCCATTCTATCAAAGCTCCGACACTTGTTATTAATGCCGATGCTGAAGTAGTTCGGGCAGAACATGCTCTTGCCTTGTCACGCACTTTACCGCATGCTCAGTTAGCTATTCTCCCTGGTGGTCACGGAGATTATATAGGAGAGATTTGTGCTCCGAATAAGGACAGTAGAGTGCCTGCCTTGGTTGTTGTAATGATAGAGGAGTTTCTGAACAAGTAGTTCTTGTATCTATTGTTTGTCTACTGACTAGTTCACATAATCCTCTACATTGGGATTGATGGTCAGCTTCACCCTTTTTATGCGCATCTTATCTATTTCCAGTATGGTGAAGTCAAAGTTCTCATAGTTGATCGTCTCGTTCACGGAAGGAAATTTTCCTGATATTTCCAGTATCAGTCCTCCTAATGAATCGCTTTCTCCTCTTACCACTTCAAATGTCTCAGGGGATTCACCTATGACACGGCACACATCATTGATCAGCGTCTTTCCCTCAAATATGTAGTTAACATCATCTATCTTCTTGAACTGTACATCATCCTCATCAAATTCGTCCTTTATATCACCGATTATCTCTTCCATTATGTCCTCCAGCGTTACTATGCCCGATGTACCGCCGAATTCATCCACCACTATTGCAAAGTGTATCCTTTTTTGCTGAAACTCCTTCAGCAGGTCTTCTATGAACTTATTTTCATGTACGAAAAACGCGGGCCTTATCAGTGTATGCCAGTCAAATTGCTCATCATCCATATGAGCCAGAAAGTCCTTTGTATGTATTATTCCTACTATCTTATCAAGGCTTCCTTTAAATACAGGCATCCTTGAATACCCTACTTCTATGGCCTTTTTCTGCACTTCCGGAAATGTAATATCAGCCGATATCCCGTTCACATCCAGCCTTGTCCTCATTATCTGCCGCACCGTTATATTCCCGAACTTAAGTATCCCTTTAAATATGTTAACCTCTTCCCTGGTGGCTGTATGTCCCACTGTTAGCTCTATCGCCTGTTCAAAATCCTCGTTAGTCAGGTTACTCCCCGTCTTTGACCCTATTTTTTCCTCTATGTAGCTAGTAGATGATACCAGCATCCTGCTCACTGGTCTGAAAACACTGGCCATTATCTTCAGTATTGGGGCGGCAAAAAGCGCCATCCTCATATTGTTTTGTGTGGCGTACACTTTTGGCAGCACTTCTCCGAATAACACCAGCAGAAATGTCACCGCCACTACCTGTATCACAAACGAGAGTACGGGGCTTAGTGTTGGACTTATAAACCCTGCTACCAGTACGTTAGTACTTATTACTATCGCAATGTTTATGAAGTTGTTAGCTACCAGTATCGTCGCAAGAAGCATTTTAGGGCTCTCGAGTAGCTTTATAGCCTGCCTTGCACTTGGCTGCTCCTTGGTCTTAAGAAAGTTGATGTCCTTTGCCGAAAGTGAGAAATAAGCTGTTTCTGCTCCTGCGGTTATCGCCGTCAGCAGTATCAGTATCAGGATTATTATAATGAGAATGGTGCTATTTGATACGGAGAATGTTCCGCCGGATGCCTGTAGTAATAGTGTCGCTAGGTTTATCGTATCGCCCTCTGGTGTACTTTCCAATTTATCTTGCTGTTTGGTGTCGTACCAAAATTAGAAAAGGGAAATAATATAATTATTCTTTCCCTTCCTTTTGATACATCTTTTATTTGGTTAAAATGGCAGATTGTCTTTCGTTTCCCCACCCAAGCTGCCAGCGTCAAAGCTGATATCCGGTGAGTTAAAGCCAGTTACGTTCTCTGAAGTGTCAGGTGTATGATAGTCATTTTCCTTCCTCTTGTCCAGCATTACTAGGTTATCTCCTACTATTTCTGTGCTAAACCGCCTGTTCTTATCCTTGTCCTCCCAGTTTCTGGTCCTTAGTCGTCCTTCTATAAAGACGAGGCTGCCTTTGTGCAGGTATTTCTGTGCTAGTTCCGCAAGTCCTCTCCATAGTACCACTGTGTGCCATTCTGTCTGCGACACCAGCTGGCCGCTTTTGTCCTTAAATGTTTCGGTAGTCGCGAGGGGAAATTTAGCAACTGCTATGTTCCCTTCCAGGTGTTGTAGATCCGGATCCCTGCCTAAATTCCCAATCAGCATAACTCTGTTAACGCCTCTCATGATTAATCATTTTTTCAATTAATAAAACATTTAACCCGTACCAATTCTAAAAGTAGAATTTTTTTTCTAGAAAAGAAACAAGCGTCTTGGGAAAGGGGTAATTCTTGAGTGCTCCGAATTCTACCCATTCGCCACCCTTTTCAGCCACTGGGAACGGCTTTGTACACTGCATTTTGTAGAACCTTGTTTCGATCAGTTGGTGCGTTAGTCGCTGGGTCAGCTTTCCTTCGTACTGCCATTTACTTTTGCCTGCTTCTTCCTGCACATAGCTTTTCACGCTTTCCATCCCAAGTCCTTTTTTCTCTTCTATCAGCAGTGGCTGGTACAGGTTCTGCCATATATCATTGCCCACCCTCTTATGTATCCACATCTTGTCCTCCGTGGTCAGCAGCACGTAGTGGAAGTAGCGCTTCTTTACAGTGGCCTTTTTACTCTTTACAGGGAGCAGCTTCACCATATCCTGGTCGTATGCCACACAGTTCTTCTGCAGCGGACAATCCACGCACTTTGGTAGTTGCGGTGTACATACCGTAGCTCCCAGGTCCATTATAGCTTGGTTATACCCGCTGCTATTATTTCTGTCCAATAGTTTATCTGCCAGAGATTGGAATAGCATCTTACCCTCTTTGCTGTCATACGCCACTTCTATTCCAAAGTATCTCCCAAGCACTCTGTACACATTCCCATCCACTACTGCCTGTGGCAGGTTATAGGCAAAGGAAGCTATAGCCGCTGCCGTATATGGGCCTATTCCTTTTAGCTTCAGCAATCCCTCATAATCCCTTGGGAATTCACCCTTTAGGTCTCGACTGATATACCTTGCTGTAGTTAATAGATTCTTACATCTGTTATAGTATCCCAGCCCCTGCCACAGGCGGAATACTTCCTCATCTACCGCTTCTGCCAGCTCATGTACTGTCGGATACTTCTCTGTAAATTTCAGGTAATAGGGCAGTCCCTGCTCTGCCCTTGTCTGTTGTAGTATCACCTCACTCAGCCATATCTTATACGGGTCCTTCTCTGCCTTCCATGGCAGCGACCGTTGGTTCACATTCCCGTGCCATCTTATCAGTTCTTTTGTAAAGTATTGCTTCTTTTTCTCCGGCCATTCCATCCTTCCTGCAATATATATAATCTCCCTTATCGGCAGCTTTCTCTTCCCTCCCAACTCTCTGTCATATTATATTTAATTACCCCGTTGTCGCAACATCCTTGCTACATCCCTGCTATATCCTTGCTACACCACGGTCTCTGCCAGCAGATTAGCCCGGGGTTCCCAGGGCGTACCTATGGAGTAGTCAGGGCGTTGCCATGAAGTTACCATGGAGTTAGGTCTCTATAAGGTACCTTATCTTGCTTAATTATAGAGGTTCTCTTGTATATTTTGAACTCTGCTTATACTCCTGCTTGTTTCCAAATTTATGAGGCTTCCATCTGTTGCGCCCTGCCCTTACAAATCACTAATGGACTTGATATGACCGTCACATCAAAAGGAGCATATCCACTTTCCCATTCTTGCTATGAGTATTTATTAGCCACCGCTTATTAAAACATATCTGTTCATTTTCTCTATAAATAGTTAATATTAAAAAGCCTGAAAAACCTAACTTTATATACCACTCACTCCTATGGAATCGTGTAAACAGTGCTTCTTCATCGACAACGATGTTGAAGATTACGAAACATTTTCTCTTGCCCTCAGAGAGGTAGATAGCTCCATCGCATGTATGTTTGGAAGCAATACAGTAGAGGCACTTGAACAGTTATCACATCCTGGGTCAGCTATTCCGTTTTTCATCTTTGTAGACATGACTATGCCACCCATGAATGGGTTGGAGTGCCTTAGAGAACTCAGAAAACTCAGCCATTTGAGAATGGTGCCTGTTTATATGTATACCACAGGTTTCGATCCCCGGTTGGTGGACGAGGCTTTAGCGCTCGGCGCTACCGGATTTATTGAAAAGCCTTCTGGTTTTGAGCATCTTAAAAAGCTATTAGTGAATCTTCTTAAAGAACACGGCCAGCATGAAGCATCCACAGCGCTGTACTAATATTCTCTTTGGTCAGTATATCCGTCCGGATATATATTGCCGTTCTGGCAGGAATTGTTATATCGCAAATGCTTTAGTCACGTACATCTTCTTAGTACTGTTTTCGACTTCTGCCTATGCGCAGCCCGGGAAACATTTTTCACCCACTGACTTAAAAAAGCTTTCTTTCGAAGACCTCATGAATCTCGAGGTGACGTCAGTCTCTAAAACTCCTGAAAAGCTCACCGAAGTCGCATCAGCCATACAGGTCATTACCAGTGAGGACATCGCCCGGTCGCCAGCCACCCGCCTGCCCGAGGCTCTGCGCCTAGCGACTAATCTCCAGGTAGCTCAATCCAATGCACATGATTGGGCCATTACTGCCAGAGGTTTTAATGGCGCTCCTCTTTCTACAAACACTCTTGCTAATAAGCTCCTGGTGATGGTAGATGGTCGCACCATTTACACTCCGTTATTTGGGGGGGTGTTATGGGATGTGCAGAATGTGCTGCTGGAAGACATAGATCGTATTGAAGTAGTGAGCGGGCCTGGCGGCACTCTGTGGGGGGCAAACGCCGTAAATGGTGTTATAAATGTAATAAGTAAGACTGCTTCGGAAACCCAGGGCCTGTACGTTTCAGAAACGCTAGGCTCCTTGTTACAGGATCATATAGCCGTTAGGTATGGTGGCAGGCTTGATTCTGGTCTGCATTACCGGGTTTATGGCCAGCGGTTTGATCACCGTAACACACGCTTGCCTACGCGCGATGCAGTGGACAAATGGAACACAACCCAGGGAGGTTTTAGGATGGACTATGACCGCTCCGCACACAACCGCTTTTCACTGCAAGGTGATCTTTATGGAGGGAAAGAAGATTCTGCAGTGACGGATAACAATGGCCAGAACCTTTCGGCTACCTGGAATCATTTTTTCTCCGAAAGATCACAGTTCACCTTACAGGCCTACTTCGACCGCACCTATAGAAAAGTCAGCTTTACGCAGTTTAAGCAGGAATTGGAAACCTATGACCTCGACCTGCAGCACCACTTCGCCGTAGGTAACCGGCATAAGATGATCTGGGGTGCCGGATACCGTGTAAATCACGACAATATATCCGGCCCTGTCGGCACCATTTTTACCCCAGAGAGTAGAACACTTCATTTATTTAATGCCTTTATTCAGGATCAGTTTGCCCTTGTTCCGAGAAAGCTTGAGCTTACCGTTGGCACCAAGCTCTCGTACAATGATTATACTGAGTTCGATTGGCAGCCCAGCATTCGGCTCGCATGGGTCAGATCAGCACATCATACAGCGTGGGGCGCTGTTTCCAGGGCCGTCAGAACACCTTCGCGTCTTGATGTAGACGTCACTACACTTGCCGTCCCGGGCAACCAGCCTTTCAAATCTGAGGAGCTTACTGCCTATGAGCTTGGTTACAGGTTTCACTCCGCCAGCGGTGTCTCCCTCTCCCTGGCTAGCTTTTATAATAAGTATGATAAAGTGCGAAGCATTGACAGTACCACTACCACTTCCTCCGGCTTCATCTTCCTGAATAATCAGGTGGCCACTACCTGGGGCTTTGAGTTATCTGCCAGCGTATTTATCAGGACATGGTGGCGTTTGCGTGGCGGGTACACGTACCTGCATGAGGACTTTAGGTCTACTGCTTCGGGGGTTGTTCCTGGTAGTGATCTTCTGGAGGCGCAGGATCCGGCTAACCAGGTATTGCTTCAGTCCGTTATGGATCTTCCAAAGAACTTTCAGTTCGATCTGTTTGGCAGGTACGTAGATATTGTTCCGGCGTTTACTCCTGTAGCTTCTTATTTCAGCCTTGATGCCCGGCTTGCCTGGGCCTACAGGCGCTTTACCTTTTCCATTGTGGGTCGCAATTTGTTGCAGGATGAGCATACAGAATTCGGCACACACAGCATACCTCGTAGTATTTACCAGAAAATCACCTTCCGGCTTTGAGCAGCAGACTCCCATATCAGTCGTTAGGACGGATTAGCGCCTTTTTATTGGGGCTGGGAATTGCCGTGCTCTTATGCGTGTCCCCTTGCACTCCGGTCAGAGCTCAAAATAAAGCCGTCCCGGAAACACAGGTTATGGCGGTATTCCTTTTCAATTTTACCCAGTTTACCGAGTGGCCGCGTTCAGCATTCCCCAGCGCAGATGCCCCTCTCATTATTGGTATTGTAGGTCCTGATCCTTTTGGCAGATATCTTGATGAAACTATCGAGAATGAAAAAGTGCAGGGACATCCACTTATTGTGCAGCGGTACCGTGACATGAGTGACATTAAGAATTGCCATGTGCTGTATATAAGTGAAAAAGACCCCGAAAAGGTGACGGCAATCATTAATCTTGTTAAGAACAAGAATACCCTGACGATAAGCGACTTTGACAACTTTTCCCGAATGGGCGGTATGATAGGTTTCTATAAGAAGGACAAAAAGATCAGGCTCCAGGCAAATCCTGGCGCTGCTAAATCTGCAGGACTGGTTATCAGCTCAAAGCTGTTGAGGGTATCTGAGATCAACGAGTAAGGTAATGGGTTATAATCTATGATAGCAAAGGGCACACCAATACAACGCAAGCTGATGAGGATATTTATGCTCACCAGTACTGTTGTTCTGCTTATTACTTGTGTATCTTTTGCAGTTTATGAATACCTCTCTTTCCGGGAAGCCTCCCGGCAGCAACTTACAACTATTGGAAAAATAGTAGCTGCCAACAGTACAGCGGCCCTTGCCTTTGATAATCCGCAGGACGCCGGTGAGATCCTAAATGGCCTGCGCACAGAAAAACATATCGTAGCAGCTTGTTTATATGATAGTCATACCCAGCTATTCTCTAGGTATCCTGCAGGCTCTTCTCTTGTCGATTTGCCGGAGAAGCCGGGCATGCCCGGGTATCGGTTTAACAATGGGTACCTGGAGGGCTTTCAGCCCGTAGTTCAGAAGAATGAACCGCTCGGCACGCTTTACCTGCGCTCAGATCTGAAGGCCATGTCCGACCGCTTGAAGCTTTACCTGCTTATTAGTCTGATCGTCATGCTGGGGGCCTTGCTATCTGGCTATTTGCTGTCCCGGCGCTTGCAGGAGGAGATCATTCAGCCAATTCTGCATTTAGCCGCTACTTCCCGTGCTATTTCAAATGACCAGGACTATTCTGTAAGGGCATCATACATCGCCTCTGACAAGGACGAGCTGGCGGAGTTAACCGGTGCATTCAATGGCATGCTTTCGCAAATAGAATTGCAAAATGATCGAATCATCTCGTTCAATGAAGAACTGGAGGCGAAGATAAAGGCTGCTACTGCAGAATTGGAAGCCGCGAACAATGAACTTGCAGTCGTTAATAGTAAACTTCTTAAGTCTAATAAAGAACTAGAGCAGTTTGCTTATGTAGCATCACATGATCTCCAGGAGCCTTTAAGGAAGATCCAGACATTTTCTGAGCTCGCTGGCAGGAGCAATAATCCTATACCTGTCCAGCAGAATTATATTGAAAAGATACGTCTCTCTGCCGCACGCATGTCATCTCTGATTAAGGCCATTCTAAACTATAGCAAGCTCTCAGTTGTCGAAGAGCAGTCCCAGCTGGTGGATTTGAATGATGTGGTTCGTAGTGTTGCTACAGATTTTGAGCTGTTGCTCGAGGAAAAGAAAGGCACTATACAATTCGACGACTTGCCGGTAGTTAAGGGGAACCCGTTGCAGCTGCATCAGCTCTTTTTCAATCTTGCAAGCAATTCTCTGAAGTTTACAGACAATGCTCCGCTCATCCGCATCAGCAGTACTGTCGTTGCGGTTTCCGATCTTGCTTTGCCGCTTATCGACTCCCGCGCAGATAGGTATTACGAGATAAGGTTTAAAGACAATGGCATCGGCTTTGATCAGGTATATGCTGACAAGGTCTTTGCCATCTTCCAGCGCCTTCATCACAGGCAAGACTATCTAGGCACGGGCATCGGACTTGCTCTCTGCAAGCGTATCGTTGAAAATCACAATGGTTTCATTAGGGTGGAAAGCGAGACAGGAAAAGGGACCACCTTTTTTATTTACCTCCCAGTAAATACGTGATAACTACTGTCCTTCCTTGCTACCGGCAGTATTTCCATTAATAATAGCTGTTATTTGAAATTATTGGTTGTGCTTTTTAAAAATTCCCTTCCCACAAGTCCAAATTAGCCTAACTTATACGTCTTTGCGGTATGAAACCGGTAGACGTAAGAACAGAGATTATTATTGATGCACCTCGGGAACGGGTAGCCGCCTATGCTGCTGACCCTGATGCCGCACCTGAATGGTATGCCAATATCCGGAGCGCAGAGTGGAAGACTCCTAAGCCCCTGGCCGTCGGCTCAAGGATAGCATTTAATGCAAAGTTCCTCGGAAAGGAATTGTCATATATATATGAGATACAAGAGTATATTCCAGGCAGCAGGCTTGTAATGGCTACTGCAGACGGCCCCTTTCCCATGGAAACGACTTATACATGGGAAGACGCCGGTGCCGGCAGGACGAGAATGACGCTTCGAAACGCCGGTAAGCCCTCTGGCTTTTCTGGCCTCTTTGCACCTGTCATGAGTATGGCCATGCGCAGGGCCAATAACAAGGACCTCGCACTTCTGAAAAAGATAATTGAAAAATAATCTGGTGCTCTGTCCAAATAAGATAAGCTCGTCCGTCTTAATAGTATAAAACAAAAAATCATGGCTTCAATCAGGCACCTATTTCATATCGATGCACCCAGAGCGAAGGTGTACGATGCACTTACCTCCCTCCAGGGATTAAGAGGATGGTGGACAGATCAGACCACCGGCAATACCGGCCGCGACGGTGTCATAGCGTTTCGTTTTGGACAAGCGGGCATGGATTTCAAGGTTACTGGTCTTGATAAAGACAAAAAAGTAGAGTGGAAATGTGTGGCAGGCTTCGATGACTGGCTGCCTACTTCCATCAGCTTTACGCTTGATGAGAACGAGGGCAAGACGCGTGTGCGCTTTGCTCACGACGGCTGGGAGAATACGAATGATCATTATGCCGGCTGCAACTTTAGCTGGGGCAGGTACATGGAAAGCCTGAGGCAATATTGCCAGGTGGGACAGGGTAGTCCATTCAAATAACCTCTAAGCTTTGCTAACGACTAAACAACTAAATAAATAAACATGGAAGCTTCAATTCATCCACTGGCACTCATACTTCGCCTTAACGATCGCTTGTTTCACAATGCACTGCACGGGGTCTCGGAAGAGCAGGCCAGGGAACGTATCAGCAGCCATAACAATCCCCTTAACTGGATAGCAGCGCACACGGTGTCCGCGCGCTACCTGATGCTGATGTTCCTGGGCAGGCCTGAGCCCAATCCCTATGGGGAGATGTTTACTAACTTCAAGCCTTACGACCCTTCCATAGACTATCCGACTCTTGCCAACTCGAAGAGCGAGTGGGATAAGGTAACCCAGAAGCTGAAGGCCGCGCTGGAATCAGCTACAACAGAACAACTGGCAGGGGAGTCAGTCATAAAGAGCCCTATCGGTGACTTCACCAATGGTGGCACGCTTGCCTTCCTTGTACAGCATGAGAGCTATGACATCGGGCAGATGGCATTCCTGAAGAAGTATGCCACCCGGGAGGCAATGGCTTACAGTTAATTTTCAAACCAGCTAAAACATACAGAACATGAAAGAGTACTTATTTATTTTTCGAGGTGGTGATGCCATTCACGCCAGCCAATCTCCTGAAGCTTACCAGGCACATATGGAGAAGTGGATGAAATGGATGGGCGGTCTTGCGGAGCAGGGAAAGCTCGGTGGCGCTCAGCCGCTGCAAGGCACCGGCAAGCAGGTGTCCGGCACCAAGAAGATGGTCACCGACGGTCCCTTTATGGAAGGCAAGGAAATGGTAGGCGGCTACCTTATCTGCAAGGTGGAAACCTATGACGAGGCGGTAGAGGTTGCGAAAGGTTGTCCTATCTTAGAGTATGAGACCGGCAATGTAGAGGTGAGGGAGATACAGCAACTCCAGATGTAATTGTCTGCACAGCAAAATATCGCACAGCTTACCGACCATCTTTTCCGGCAGCAATCGGGAAAGATGGTTGCTGTTTTAGTGAAGGTCTTCGGCACACAGAATCTGCAGCTTGCTGAGGATGTAGTGCAGGACACGCTGCTGCAGGCTATGCAGACATGGAAGCTGAAGGGCGCGCCAGACAATCCTTCCGCCTGGCTTTACAAGGTGGCCCGCAACAAAGCCATAGATATTATCAGGAAAAACAAATTCTCTGTTCAGTACGATTTCAGTGATAGCGAACGGGCGCTGCTGCAGTCGGAATATACCCTCAGCACGGTAATGGAAAACATGTGGCAGGAAGACGTAGTAAAGGACGACCTGCTGCGCATGATGTTTGCCTGCTGTCATCCTGACCTGTCGCCTGAAAATCAAATCACCCTCATTCTGAAAACGCTTTGTGCCTTCAGCACTTTGGAGATAGCAAAGAGTTTCCTCACCATGGAAGACACCATATCCAAGCGGCTGTACCGCACCAAAGAGTTCTTCCGGGAGCGGAAGATAAAGCCGGAATATCCACCTCCTGATCAGTTGCCTGCGAGGGTGCTCACCGTCCTGCGTGCCATCTATCTCATCTTTAATGAGGGCTATAATTCCAGCGATTCCGATACGCTCATCAGGAAGGACCTGCTGGAACAGGCCATGTATCTATGCGACCTTCTCTGCTCCCATCACCAAACCCAACTACCCGAGGTTTATGCTGCCATGGCCCTGATGTACTACCACGCCGCCCGTATCGATAGCCGCATAGGCCCCGGGGGTGAGATCATCCTGCTGTCCTCACAAGACAGGGGCAAATGGGACCGCAGCCTGATAGCCCGCGGCAATGAATACCTCGACAAGGCCGCCTTTGGCGACTCTCTTACCACGTACCATATAGAGGCTGCCATAGCCTGGGAGCATTGCAATGCAGCGCGCTTCGAGGATACGAACTGGCCGCGCATACTGAACTATTACAACTGGCTTTATAAACTGGCCCCTTCGCCTGTGGTGCAGCTGAATCGGCTTACAGTTGTTTATAAGATATATGGCGCTGACAGGGTGATGGAGGAGATTGAGCAGATTGATGACAAAATAGAATTAGAGAAGCACTATTTATATCACAGCCTGCTGGGTGAGGTATATGCCGAATCAGATCCCGCCCTTGCACGCAACTGCTATGAGCGCGCCTTCGCCCTCACCCGGAATGCTGCAGAAAAGAAGCTCCTGGTAAATAAAATAGGCCATCTTCTCTAGCAACTCCCTTCACAGCTGTATAGTTGCGTCATCCCAAGCAGAGGGAAGTCTCTGAATCGCAAAACGAGGAAGGCAGGTGACCGGTAGCTTCCGCAATGACTAAAATAAAAAAGATTGGCGCCTGAACATACCTTATTCTGTAATGGGTAAGTGACCACTGTCTAGTCTATTAACGGTAATAAAGAGCGTTTGCGGATGCAGGGATGCTACCTTCTTAAAATTGAATTGGCAGAACATGGCACAGCTATTGCATTATACCATGAAACAACGGAAGATGAAAAAGATAGTTTTAATTTCAGGATTGGCTCTTAGCGTTCTTGCAGGCCTTGACGCCCAGGCACAGGTTAGGATAAATGTAAATTTAGGCACGCCTGTTGCTCAGGAGCGGTGGTATGCCCACGACTATGACTATTACTATATGCCAGAGCAAGGTGTGTACTATAATGTCAGACGCAGGGTATATGTATTCAATGAAGGAGGGAGATGGCTATATGCCAACCGCCTGCCAGCCCGATATGGTAACTACTCATACAGGACGAGCCATTATGTAAGGGTGCGTGACAGGTCTCCCTTCGACCGGGATAATGAGTACAGAACCCGCTATGGCCGTCATGATAATGATCGCCGCGATAATGATCGTCACGACAATGGCAACCATAATGGATGGGACAATAACGGACATGACAGGGACCATGGACATGACAGGGACCACGGACATGACAGAGATAATGGTCACGGCCATCATTAGATTGCAGCGATTTTAAATAAGTCTATACAACGTAAGGGCGCTCATCAGGCGCCTTTATTTTTTCCCCTTAAGAAGAAACCCCCGCCTCCTTAAATGCACGCTAATATGCACAGGCTGTCGGGTAGACTTGTCGAAGCTACTTCGTGTAATGCCCCGAAAGCACGCGTTTGTGCGTTCATATATCGGACTGGCTATCGTTTGCCGAAGCTATCCCTCCTTTATGAACACTAAGCGGCAAGCCGGAAACCGGATTGCATTGATGTTCATTCCATATGTCAAAGAGCGCTCATGGCAGGCCATGAGTTTGTCGGTTATGCAATAACCGGTTTTGCCATTTAGGCTATGTTGAATCTCATTCACCAGAGTGCAGAGACGGATCATAGTTTTAGCAGCTTAATGGAGCCGGAGCTAACAGCTAAATTTTCTATGTGATCAGTGGAAGTAATTTGTCCACCTGTAAGGAGCGATATATGCTCTAACTTTTATCAGTGAATCCCTACCAAGATTGCCTGTATAAGTTAATACCAGAAATAGTAAAGGGTAACCTATACTAAACATATATTTTTGAGACTTTTTCAAGAGCCTGTTTCTTAACCAGCATACTATCCTGTATTATAGTTTTCATCACTAATTTACGTTCACATTGTCATGATAAAAGATCAAAAAGCCATGACCATTCCTTTCAATATAACAGACTGGGAGGACATACCCGTAACGGCCCATAAGGGGGAGACAGGTGAAGCGTTATGGAAGACAAAAAACTACGGAGATCTGAGGCTACGTATGGTAGAATATAGCGCTGGCTACAAAGCCGACCATTGGTGCGAGAAAGGGCATATCATTTACTACATTGAAGGTGAAATGACAACAGAGCTGTCCGACGGCAGTACGCACCATCTGAGGCAGGGCATGACCTATGAAGTGTCAGATAACCTGAGCAGTCACCGGTCCTTTTCCGCTAATGGAGCTAAGCTCTTCATTATTGACGGCTTGTTTTGAAGACTAAGTTCAAGATGCTCCCTGGAACGACCAGAAGAGCGGGGCAAAGCCGTCGCTTGTTCTGAATTTCTTTTTCCCAATTCTCACACTCCTGCGCGTTGATACGTCAATCAACTATGGAACCCTCTTTCCTGTTGACGCAATAAAAAATATTACCAGACGATTGTCCGCAGATGATAAGATACAGGGGCCGTTTCCTGTAAAGGAGAATGTCCCGCCTGACTATGAGCTGAAACAGCTCATAAAGAGATGTATTGCCAGAGAGCGGCTTGCGCAAAAGCAGCTTTATGACCAGTATGCCCCGGCAATGTACAGTGTGGTAAGGAGGTATATCTACAGCGATCACATCGTCCAGGAAGTAATGAACGATGCTTTTTTTAAGGTGTTCACCAATCTTGAGCAGTATGCCCACCAGGGTGCCTTTGGCGGATGGATAAGACGGATTTTCGTCAATACTATCATGGACAGGCTCAGGAGGGACAGGAAAGAAAGGGAAATACTGCATACCAAGCCTGCAGAGGAGGACGGCCTCATAGAAAGCGAGGCTATTACCAACATGTCATTCAAGGAACTACTTCTACATATACATGAACTGCCGGAAATGCATCGTACTGTATTCAACATGTATGTATTCGATGATTTTACACATAAGGAGATAGCACTTCAGCTTCTTATAAGTGAGGTCAACTGCAGGTGGTATCTGAAAGATGCAAGAAGGCGTTTGAGGGAAAAAATAATAAACGCAATGAAGCCTAAAGAATGAACAAGTCCAGACAACATATCGACAAGCTTCTGAAGGAGCGGTTTGGTAATCATGCCGACCCGCCACCACCTGCCATCTGGGACAAGCTTGAATCCAGGCTAAAGGAAGATACAGGCAAAAAGCCTTTCAGCCGCTACTGGCCGTGGCTGATAACAACACTCGTATTTCTCATTGCAGGCGGCCTTTTCCTTCTCACTAATGAAAGTGATACTACGACAGTACCACAAAGCCAGCCTAAAGAAGTAGCCGGGAACCCTCAACCGTATACCACCAATCCTTTGACGGTCACCAACGATAGTTATAAAGATCCCTTAAAGCCGAAAAATGCCATTGATTCCCGACGTCCAATCAACAATGACCATGTACACGGACTGCAACACCACTCGTTCAATGCATATGCACACAGGCCGGATGAAGCCCGCGAGACCAGCACCGTTTCAAAAAATGAGGGGCCGCTCGTACCAGAACATCACGCAGGACAAGTGGAAAGAAAGATGAGTAATACTCCATTGTCGCTTGCCGCATCAGGGAACAGGATGTCTTTCCGCATGCAGTCTCGTTCTCCCGAAAGCAAACAGCTTCACTTAGAAACATTAGACAATTCTTTGCCGGCAAATGTTCACCCAATTAATTTGATCCCTGACGAGGCAGCGTCAGAAGAAATACCAGGCATAGAGGCAGCAGACAGTCTAAGTCCCCCGAAGCGCAAAAGAAACAGATTACGGTTCACCGCTGCTATCAAAGGCGGGTTTGAACTTGGGCTATCTGATCATAGTGCCAGCAGGTTTGTACTATCACCATCGCTGCAGTTAGCTTTAAATGAGCGGGTATCCATCAGTGTACAGCCGGGAATAAAGTACGGCAGTGCACCTCCTTCCAATACCTTACCAGCAGCACAATCGTATTATAGGATCACCGGCTCTTCCTTTGACTCCATTTCTCATATCGCGTTTGCGACACCAGCAGGGCCAGGCGACGATACCATTTACCGTACCTATACTTACACCCAGGCACATGATTCTATTACCGTAAGCTACGGCATGAGCAGCCAGCATTTGCTTGAGATAGAGCTGCCCATTCTCCTGCAGTTTAAACTAAAGAAGAAGATCACATTGCTGGGAGGCATTAGTCTCAACTACTCGAACGTGCCCAGGATCAGCGAAAACAAAACAGAGTATCAAAACATAGTCCGAACTCACAAAGATGTGTACGACCCGGAGATCCATTTCCAAAGCACTCCATGGCCTACTGCCCCGCCGGCTGCATCTTTTGAATCCAAATTCTCTTACACATCCGCCCCTTATTCCAGCTATGACCCGTCAGTGGCTACAAACGGACCGACTCATGTTGTGAGGCTGGGGTATATGGCAGGGCTAAACTGGCAGCCCGGGAAAAAAACGCTCATCGAAGCAGTGATACAGCAAAGCATTAGCGGAGGCAACAACATCAATAAAGCCGTACGTCCGCTGTACATGCAGCCATACCTCAGGCTTGCCATAGGATATGTGTTTGGAGGCGCGGGGAAATGATGCGTGCAAAGAGCAAAATATTTTTTTTGAGCACCGCAGGTAAAATTCTCACACTCTACTGCCTGCAAACGTCTAACTAATCAGAAGCATTCCGGAAACTGCTTAGCCTACAGGCAATTATTTACCAATCAAAAAAATGCGTGTTTACAAATTCTAAACTTCTAAAAAGATGACACTGAAAAACATTTTACCTAAGCTTTTTCTGCTAATGATATTTCATATAAACCTGTTTGCCCAAAACGGATGGACCGCAAAACAATCCCTTCCCCTGGGAAGCCTGTATGGCGCGGCAAGCTTTTCCATCGGCACTAAAGGATATATTGTGACCGGCGAAGACAACGCGGGCGCCTCGGCCAAGCTGTGGGAGTACGACCAGGCCTCGGGCAGCTGGACCATGAAGGCCAATTTCCCCGGCACCGCCCGTATCCATGGCGTCGCATTCTCCATAGGCAATAAGGGCTATGTTGGTACAGGCCTTGACGGCGTAGGCGGCGCGCTGCTTAATGACTTCTGGGAGTGGGACCAGGCCACAAACACATGGAGCCAGAAGGCAAACTTTCCCGGTACTCCCCGGAAGTTTGCGGTAGCGTTCGCAGCAAACGGGAAGGGCTATATAGGAACAGGATGGGATATCAATGTCCTAAAGAATGATTTCTGGGAATACGACCCGGCTTCCAACTCATGGACTGCCAAAGCCAATTATCCTATTGTGTGCTATGCCGCATCAGCTTTTGTTATTAACAACAAGGGTTACGTGTGCTCCGGCTATGATGGCAACACCACCTATGTCTATCCCAACTCTTTCTATGAATATAACGCCACGTCCAATACATGGGTAGCGAGGGCTAGTTTGCCGTCCTCAGGCACCCTTACAGGCTCGGGAAGGAATATGGCTTTTTCCTTTTCCACCAATAGCAAGGGATATATTGGCACCGGCGTATATGTTAACCTTAGCCAGACCGGCCCCATGCCGGTGTACTGCCAGGATTTCTGGGAGTGGGACCAGCCAACTAACACCTGGACACAAAGGACAAACTTTCCCGGCGGGAACCGCCAGTGGACCATTGGCTTTGGGCTGGGCAATAAGGGCTACGCTGGTACCGGTGAGGCAGGCCTGAATTATTTTAACGATCTGTGGGAGTGGGGTTCCAGCGACACTATCGTGCACACAGGCGTTAACCAGCTCAACACCTCAGGCAATGTCGCCATCTATCCCAACCCTGCCAGTGACTACGTCACTATTAGCAAGACCAGTACAAAGCAGATGAATATACAGGTCTTCGACGCTGTTGGAAGCCTCGTCTATCAAACAACTATAAACAATCACCAGCTAACCATAACACGCAGGACTGGAGCAAGGGAGTCTACATGATAAAGGTCTCCGATGATCATACAACTCAGGTGCAACGCATCATCAAACAATAAATAGCAGATAAGATACAGGGGAGGAAACTCCCCTTTTTATTTGCCACCGCCGTAATCTTCCACGTCGCAGGAGGAGTCTCCCGCACGAGCAGACTTTTCTTCGCCGGTAAGTGCAAACATAGATTTGCTATGCATCTATACAGATGTCATCTATGTCTATTCCCAATATGTCAAAGAACATGTCCATTCGGACTATGTCGAATCCCTGGCAAAAGCGTGCAGGACAGAATAATTATAGAAGCCCTAAGTGAGCTGAACTACAACTAAATTTTCTATGTGATCAGTGGAAGTAAATTATCCACCATGTAGGAGCGATATATGCCCGGGCCCTTACCAGTGAATCCATATAGGATCCTGTATAAATTAATACCTGAAAGAGAAAAAGGTAACCCACGAAAAACAGATATTTCTCCGAGCTATACTACTGTGCTTGCTATCTATGCATCTCCCTTATCACTTCAGCAAACATAGGGTGCGACATATCGGAAGTACTGACCGAACCGAAAGAAAAATCAAACATTCTTTTTTGCTATCGGCAACCGAAAGGGATTAAGTGGTTCCGGTATTAAAGAAATAAGAAGATTGGGCAAAGAAATATCTAAGTTGAGTTCGGGAAAGCTCCTTCGTTTATCGTCGCAACATTAGGACCTGGTCAATAAAGGCGATGAGCCGATAATATTCTTTGTATTCAAGTCATGAATTAAATATCAGACGTCCTTAATTTTCTTTAAACAACTTTCAATCTCTCTTATACTGAACGGTTTACCAACGCAAGCAGTGGCTCCAGCCTGGAGTGCCTGCTGATTAGCCATAGTGTCAGCTGAGCAATATAATATCGAAATTGACGCATAGGGAGTTTCTTTGATCTTCAGTATGGCTTCAATGCCGTTAGAGCCAGGTATGCGATTATCCATAATAATCACATCAGGGTGTCCTTCTTCTATTAATTCGAACATGTTCGCGCAGGTTCTACTTGTAATGACATCGTAACCTTTTTTTATCAGCGCTTCAGAACATAGCCTCAACACATCCGCTTCATCATCGAACCACAAGACTTTCATAGGATCTATATTGGCTAACCATGAAAGGAAACATGTGCCATCATCGTGTTATGCGGTTAAAGTGTATCTACAACTTTAAACATTGATAGTACTACCCCAGATTGTAATGCTTTGGGGTGAACCATGCGGGATAGCTAATAAGTAAAAGGCTGCGGTGGGGTTTTTAACATTCCCATCTTCTCCTGGACAAGGATATATTCCGAAGTGTTTTTAAAACCATCAAATATTGCCTGTTGTAATTTGCATAGTTCAACATAAGCATGGCCGGTTCTTAGAAAAGGGCTCACGCAATCTATCTCTATGGTTACATCTGAGCCAAACTCGGCGATGAGCTCATCATCAAGAAGTATGACAAACAGATAGCATGGGTCTTCTGAATTGTCAACATAAGCCATACACGAATATGCTCTATCCCTGAAACAGAACACAACTTTAACCTCCAAAGATCGCAGGCGGAGATGGAATTCCGATAGGTCATAAAGTCCCCCTGGTTCCAAAGGAATGATTTTCATGTTGCGCTGTATTTTGTTTAATCCTCGTATCCACTCTTAATAATGGTTGAGATCATCTTGAATTGCTCATTGGCATTGAAACAGTGCCGTGAGTTTGCAGGGATGATTATTCCTTCACCAAGTTTGAGCATATGTTTTTTGTCATCAATCACAACCTCTGCTGCTCCATCAATTATCTGAATATAGATATCGAACCTTGAAGATTTTTCCGCTAATTCTTCCCCTGCATCAAATGAAGTGACTATAACATTCCCGGTAGTTTTTTTGATAATCGTTTTGCTAAGCACGCCATTGGGCACATACTCCACTATTTCAATGATGATATGCGATCTGCCTTTTTCCAGCTCGGGACGCAGGTCTATTTGGTCTTTTTTACCCATAATTATATTTTCAGCATATTATTACAAGTTCGATGATCCTCGTGCTGAGTCTACATGCAAGGGAAATGTCCATAAATTCTCGGTTAATTTACCCGGTGAGCGATACAGCTTCGTAAAGGTAACTAGCCTTTACCGAGCCATTGTTACATGCTTATATAAACAACTTACATAATTCACATGTCGTCAAGCATGGAACGTCTTTTCTCCTTCATTTGCCTGAAATGGGAAGGAGTGAGGCCGGTAACCTTCTTAAACTGGGCTGAAAGGTGGGCGACACTGCTGTAATGCATCTGGTGAGCTATCTCTGTAAGATTTAGTTCATCATATACAAGAAGCTCCTTTACTCTTTCAATTTTCTGGGCAATAAAGAATTTCTCGATGGTGGTACCCTGCACCTCAGAAAAAAGATTTGCGAGATAGGTATAGTTGTGGTGCAGCTTTTCACCCAGGTATTCAGAAAATTTGGTTGTCAAAGGCTCTTCTGAATAATGGACCAGTTCGACAATGACATTTTTTATTCTCTCTATCAGAACGCTTTTCTTGTCATCCATTAACTCCAGGCCGAATCTTAACAAGGCCTCCCTGAAAAGATCAGTCTGTATTTTGGAGATACTCTCCATTATTTCCACCTCGCCTAAGTTCACTATTACTTTGTTCAGCCCAAGCTTTGAAAGCTCACTCTTCACAACCATCTTACAACGGACGCAAACCATATTTTTAATGTATACTTTCAAACATCTGCTTTTTGAAGAAATAGAGACTAAACAGCACTCAAATCTAATGAGGCTTTAAACTTGTCATTATGCTCAGCATTTTCCAAAATAATAAAGTTTCTCCTTTAGGGGTCACTCAATAGAGTTAGGTGCTATGCATTCGAGCCAGTAATCCATTATTGTTTTTATCATTTTCTCTAAATTGTCAAAGCCTGCCGGTTTAACAAAAAAACCTTGTGCAGACATGGAGTAAGCCTCGACAACCGCTTTTTGAGAGGCCGATGTGGTGAGAAACAAGAAAGGAATGCACTTTAGACTCAGTTCCTCATTGTTATGGATCTTATCTCTTAGCTCAAAGCCATTAAGTCTTGGCATGTTGACATCTGAGATTATCAGAAATGGTTTGGCTTTTGAAGTAGTTAAATAGTCCAAAGCTTTATGCCCATCATCGAAATACAGGATTTGATTCCTGCACCCCAGGTTACGGAAAATCTCAACCATCAGTTCCTGATCGTCCACGTCGTCCTCAATTATTACAATGGGACCGTTTTTATTCATAATGAGCTTGGTTGCATGAGGCCAGATTTATGGCTTGTCGCCAATCTTTTAGAAGTTTTTGGTAGTTATAACCTGTGCACCCGGATTTTGTACCGTTCCGTCATCTTCAGCGGTTATGAATATCCTCGTGGGTTTTACAGCAGACACCGTTTCCATTGACGCTTTCAGCTTTTTTGAAAATGTGCCGATGGAACTATTTAGCTGTCCTATATTTTTATTTGCTTTATCCTCTGTTACCAGCCAGACCACATAGGTGTGCTTAGGAGGCTCCATGCGTTTTATCTCTGCCAGGTACATAAGGTCAATTTTAATCACGTAGTTGTGATTCTTATCTTTCTTCACCCTGACATTGCCCCTGGCCGCAGGAGAGGCGGAGGAAGTCAGGAAAGCAATTTTCCTGGTACATGAGTTCAATAAAAACGTTGTCATCATAGCCCAAAGCATAGTCTTAATTACCGGAAGTGATCTTTTATATTTCATTTTATCTTGTTTACAGTTCATTAATCGCCAGGCATCCCAACCAGTTAAGTAATTTGCTGAATAACCACTTGCCAAGCGATCGCTACTCCTGTTCGCTAAGTGGGGCTAAATAAGGCGGAGGGAAAACCTGATTATTTGTGCAGGAGACTGGACTTAAAGGAGCTGGAACAAAGATCGTATAAGATGATCACCTAATCATTACACAACTATTCAAGTAAGTTATATAATTCACAGTTTTTAGCTAAAGTCCTTCCAACACTTTTTCAAAAACGAAGTATTTTTTTGCAAGGATGGCCGGAACAATAACCATGTGTGAATTATGTAAACTATTCACATTGTTTTGTAACGATGGTTTGATAAAGAAAATTCAGCTTTGCCAGCAGGTTAGACTTTCACGATAAGAGAACATGAAAACTATTTCTTTACCACTGCATCTTTTTGGGATCTCCAATTTTTCTCTACGTCCGCAAACGCAGGAAATAATTGTTCCGTTTACCTTCAGGAACAAGGAGTATACCTGCATGACCTATCCGGAACATTCGAACGATCCGTGCTACCTCTTTATACTTCTGCTGGATGATGAGCTTATCCAGGAGTTTGGTGAGGATGTGACGATATTAATGGATGGTATAGGCGCCCTGGTAAAAAAAAGTCCTGTGTATGCTGAGCTAGGGGAGTTACAGCAAGCGATTTTCGAGGCTTTTAAGAGAACTGCAGACTACCTTGCTGTACTGGAAAGATGGGGAGGATGACATGCAAAGTCAGCCAGAAGATTGTCAAAGGCACAACATTAGCATCCCTTTTTTTGTTTTATATGGTTAGTCAATAGCTGCTCAATGGCAGCTATTGTTGTTCGATTACGTCTGAGCGCGGTTATTGACACCCGGTAAGCAGTCGCACTCCTGCAACAAAAAGCTGTATGATAAAAAATTGATTATCAACGTGGCACGACTTTACTCCTTACTTAATGAACCAAAGATGTAAAAATGAAAAAAGTGTACGTAGTAGTGGCGTCGGCAATGATGATTGCAGGAACTACAGTAGCCCAGATCAAAATTGGGGCGGAAGTGGGATTAAATCTTAATAACCTTGCCGACCACTATGATGGCGAGACAACCTCTAACCAGATCAAAACAGGCTTTCATGCCGGTGTTGTAGGCGATTTCGGCATTTCAAAGCATTTTTCAGTGTCCCCCGCTGTTCGTTACAGCATGAAAGGCGGGCAGGAAGAAAGACATTATAATGCAATGTTCGGGATCTATTCTGCGAATTACAAGGAAAAGAACAAGCTTTCCTATCACTATCTTGAGCTGCCTGTTAATCTGATCTATAAAACGGGTGTGGAAGGCTCCGGACGTTTTATGGCCGGAGCGGGTCCTTTTATTGCTTACATGGTAAACGCCCAGAATAAGCAAAAAACGGTAGTAGAGTACATGCAAAACGGATCGTCGGTTGAAAAAGAGGTAGGTGACGGTGGCAATACAAATCTGAAGATCGGCAGCGATGCTGACGACCAGGTGAAGGGATTGGACTACGGTGGCCAGGCCTTCATCGGCTACCAGCTGCCGATGGGTATGTTCGCCAAGGCTGGCGGACAGGTTGGATTTGCTAATACATTACGGGGCGGAAGCAGCTCCTTTATGCAGAAGAACTATAACTTCTTCCTGACATTTGGTTATATGCTGGGACTTAGTAAATAGAATTCTCTACCATAATTTAGAAAAGAACCGTCTGATCAGACGGTTCTTTTTATTTTGAAGCATGCGCCATACCAACTTCCTGATAGCAGCGTGCCTGGCAGTTCCTTGCAGTAGCTTTCGCAGACATGATATTTTGAGGTAACCACCTGATTTTATCCTCCGAATAATTTTTCAGTACTAGCGGAGGATAAGAATGCCAACAAATCAGCTATTGTAAAGGGCGGTATTGTTTAGTACGTCAAGAACGCTTCGTCCCTGCTTTGCCAGGGACACTTATTGAAGAATGACCGGACAAACGCTTCTTAAATTTCTTCATCGCGTAGGAAAAGGGGATCTTGTGTACTATCAGCGACCAAATAATGTAGCCGACATCTGCTATAAGAAAACGTAAATTTTGCGGAATGCGAATGCCTTGTGTTTTATTATGCGATCCGGCCATTTTTTTCATGGCTGACTCCCGCAGGTTTCTATTCATACGTTAAGTAAGTGCAAATAACGAGCCACAAAGGCATAGTGGTCCGGATACCTGCTATTGTGCTGTTGGGATTCATTCGTTCCCATCAGGCGTTTAGCCTTAGCTGAAATATGATATCGAGTTGTACAGAGGCGCCAAAGGGCAGCTGCGCAACCCCCGTAGCTGTTCTTGCGTGATGCCCGTTTTGACCAAACAATGTAATCAGCAGATCAGAAGCTCCGTCAAGTACTTTTGGCTGGCTTGTAAATGTTGGAGAAGAGCGAATAAGACCAGTGAGCTTTATAACCCCGATTATCCGGTCCAGGTCTTTAATGTCTTTTTTCACGATTGACAAAATCATCAGGACTGTGTCCCTTGCAGCATCTTTGGCCTGTTCTTCCGTCACTTCCGAACCTACTTCTCCTGTCAGATCGCTGACACGGCCGGAAGCAAAGAGCATGTCCCCCGTTATCTTGCCGCCCAGGTAATTTCCTGCAGGTGGTTTTGCTTCAGCTAAGCTTAATCCAAGCGCCTGGAGTTTTTGCTCAACAATGCTCATCTGGTGATGTCTTTGCTTTTTAAATTATGCCTGCCTCTTGCTTGCGATAGGGGCATATATAGTTCAATATCAGGCAAGCTAAGAAAATTACGTCTACCTGATGCCTAATCCGAACTGGTTTCCCGTTCACGCTTCGGTTTCACGTTACTGTTGCCAAACTTCCAGCTCAGGCTCACCCGGATTTGCCGCTCATCAAAGTAGAAGTCCTGAACAGTACCATTGGCTTCGTTGGTAATGTACGAACCATCAGTGCGAAAGAGGTCTTCCGCATTCAGCGATACGGTGAGTGTTTTCTCCAGGAGTAGCGCCCGAATGCCCGCAGACACCTCTCCCTGCGCACTTCTCCTCTCAAAGCCATCCTGTTGCGGCGCATTGTAGCTCATGTGTAGCTCAGCCATAAGAGTCTGCGCGGTGTTGAGCAATAAAGTGTTATTTGTCTCGAGGTAAGCTGACCAGGCATCATAATGCATATCCTTCCCATAAAACGCGGAACGGAACTCCCGGTAATAGCTGCCACCCTGCAGGTTGCATTCCCACCATTTGGCGGGGTTCAGCCTGATCTCGCTGCCGAGTCCGCAGGATATACTCCTGCCCGTGTTGCCCTGACTAATATGATAAGAATGGGTGGAGCTATCCAGCACGGGAATGTTCATGAACATGGCTCGCTGGCGGTTGGCGTACACGTTGAACCTGTAGCGGGAGCGCAGTGTGTAGGTCAGCTCGAGGTTATTGCTGAACGAAGGTTGCAAAAAGGGGTTGCCTTCTGCATATGAGAAGGCTGTGAAATAGGTGCGGAAGGGATTCATAATCCAGAAACTGGGCCGCTGAATGCGGCGGCTATAGGCAAGATTGAAGGTGTGCGCATCGCTGTGGTTGTATTGTATGTAAACGGTGGGAAAAAGCTGGAAATATTCATTCCTGTTGTCCTGCTGAAGGGTGGGGGAATACCCTCGCGTCTGCGTATACTCACCGCGCAGTCCTGCCTGCGCCTGCCAGTGGCCAAAGATCCGGGATGCGCTTAAGTACATGGCTTGCGTGGCTTCACGATAGTCAAATGAATTCGTCTTGTTATAATCTGTACGGTATTCACCGTTGCCGAAGTAGCTGAAGATATTGTCGCTGAGGGTATGAATAAGGCCAGCCTTACATCCAAACGAAAAGTCTGCCAGTGCTGAAGGCCATACTACGTCTGCCTTCGCAAAACGGATATTGACATCCTGCAGTCCGCCGGTTTGATAATCACCCCTGGGACCTGTAGGAGTTCCATCCGGCAGGTATTGAGCCGTAGTGAAATTCCTTGCCCTGTCGCCCAAACGGGAAAATCCTTCCAGGTCCACGCTGAGCTTTCTGCCCGTGGTATCTATTTTCCATTCAAAGTTCAGGTTAAGCACTTTTCGCAGTCCGCGATCAGTGTTGTGTCCTGTCGTGATCAAGGTGGAATCGACCGTACCAGTTTGTATGTTTATGGCGCGTGTCGTTTGTGTTTCATACGCATCATAGGCCCAGCCGCCATTCCCGAGAATCCCCAGCATGCCAATCACCATTTTTTCATTCAGGGAGTAATCCACGCCTACCGTCAGCCGGTTAAAGACATTCTGGGTTTTCAGGTCATTCTCCTGTTCCATGCGTGTGTCCCGGAACATTGTAACAGTGCGTTGGGAAGGCTGGTTGTAACCGTTGTATGAATTTCCGTTTCCAAAAATATTCCACTTCCCTTTGCGATAGTTGAACATACCTGTAAACCCATACATACCATGGATATGCTGGGAATAATGTCCGCTGACGTTTCCATTTAGTCCGTCGGAGACGCCTTTTTTTGTAACAAGATTGATAAGCCCACTGTTGCCTTCGGCATCGTATTTTGCCGGGGGCGTGGTAATCACTTCTATCCGGGAAAGCTGTTCCGCAGGCATCGATTTAAGCATTGTTATAAGTTCCTCGCCGCTTAACTGCACAAGACGGTCGTTTACCATAACCACTACCGTGCTCTTTCCTGCTATGCTGATGTCGGTGCCATTCACTTGCACACCCGGGGCCTTCCGCAGCATTTCAAAAGCATCATTTCCGGCAGCGGCAAGACTTGCATCCACATTGAAGATAATCCGGTCTGCGCGTCGCACGATCAGCTGCCTGCGTGCGATAACGGCGACAGCCGACAGCACCACCGGATCTGGGAAAAGGGTAACCTGGATGTGGGCGACACCGGGCCGTGCAATACGCCACTCAGGTACATATCCTTCTGCTGATACGCTCAGTAGGTACTCCTTTGCTGCCTCTGGTACCATTACCGTAAAGTTGCCATCGCTATCGGTTAACGCTGACTTCAGCAGGTTACTATCGGGCAAGCTGTGCACTGTAATTATTGCGACAGGGACAGGCACATGCACTGCATTTGACACTCTACCGGACAACGGAGCTTGCGACCATGCGGAGATAGATGCCGTTACCAGCGTGGCTGCAAGAATAACAAGGCGATGATGGAAAGCCATAGTTTTCATATTGTGTCAGCCTCACTATTTATCAGACTTGTATTCTTGTAAGGTGGTTATTGCATGGTTTCCAGGACTTCTATCAACAAGCCTTCGCCCCGCGGCCACAATAACATCATTATTTTTTCCGTGAGCCTTGGTAGGTCTTTTCATGAACTGAACATTCAGCTCAAAGCTAAACTAAGTTTTTAGTTCAGCAAATAATCCAGCTAAATATTTCCTGAGCTTTTCATTTTTCACCATAGCAGCTGAAGCATATCCCGTTCTGAACAAACTTGCAGAGCAAGTGCCGGTCTACCCATCTGCCTCTCGATCTCCTGACGGCGTTAGCTAAAAGATATTATCTTTAGATGCATATCCGTCCCACATGAAAAGTACCGTCTTACGCTTCGCTGCTGCTGTTCTTATATGTATGGCTTCAATGCTGCAGGTACAGGCGCAGGAAAGGGATGTAGCTCCTCCTCCTGCTGCTCCTCCGCCCGCCGCACCGCCACCGGACGCACCGCCGCCGGCCACGCCTCCGCCATCGACGCCTTCAAAGCCCTCTTCTGATCTTACGTTTGAGGAGCTGGTGGCTAAGTTCCCAAAACCACAGACTGAACAGCAGGTGAAACGCGGTGACAAAAAAGATGGCGGCATTGTGTACTGGGTAGACCAGAGCGGCAAGCACGGGCTGATAGCATATGAGAAGGATCTTGGCATTGTGAAATGGCAGGAGGCCATGGATGCCTGCAGGAACCTGGGTGCAGGCTGGCACCTGGCTACGAAGGATGAGCTGGATAAGCTTTACCAGGCCAGGGACTTAAAAATAGTCGCCAGTTACTTCCTGTTTCAGAGCTCTACGGAGCTGGACCAATACAATGTGTGGCTGCAGTCCCTGAGCAGCGGCGAGCAGTCCACCGGCGGCAAGAACCATCCGGCCTCGACCTGCGCGGTCAGGGCTTTTTAGAAGCCCGGACATAGATTTGCTATGCTTCTAACAGAAGTCATCTATGTCTATTCCCAATATGTCAAAGAGCCGCATAAGGCATAGATCATATGCCATACGTCATAATTATCGTCAATCCAGGCCGAACCTCAGCCTTGCCGGACGCCGCAATCCATGCAGGACCGTACATGATCAGCGAGGTGCCATCAGGCTATGTTGAATCTCAAGCACAGAGTGCCGAGACAGATTTTTTTAATGTGCGTCCACTCCGAACGTTCACAGGAACGCCGCACTCAAAGCAAATATGCAAGGCCAAGTGCCGGTATGAGCGGCAGTTGGGAAAGATTTGAAGATTCTTTTTCCTCATCCGTGTCAGGCAAATATGGGATGCGTCTGTTCGGTTCTACCGCGCGGACGAGAAGAAAAATCAAACATTCTTTTTTGCTATTGGTAAGTGATAAGCTATCGATGATTTATGTACCATCGAAATTTGAGAATTGGGGAAAGAAATATGCGAGGGGGAGGATAAGAGAGGTTATCAGCATTTACCGGTCACCAGGTGCTGACCTGTTTTTTACTTAGTCCTTCCTGCGTTTTATCCTTAGGGTGCCAACAGACTTCATCATTTCATCCAGCTGCTCCTGCGTATAGTAGGTGAGTATGATGTTGAGGCTAAAACCTTTTACAATGGCCGAAAAATATTTTTGCTGCAGTTCCACTCCGTTAAAGGCTTTTTTTGCACCCATCGAGTAGAACTCTGTACCATTTATCGGCGCGGCAGTAAATTCCTCATCCACCTTGTCGTATTTAAAAGTTGAGTTCATTATCGTCTTCCTGCACTCCCGCAGGTAATCCTCACCTGATTTAATAGTGCCAAAACGCTTTACGTTCTCCGCCTGCAGTATCATGCTTGCGGTGTACGGTGATGAGAGGCTGTCAGCCATGGGCTCAGATGCCATAAACAGATCCGCGTTGCTGATCGCTGACACCTTCAGCATTGCCTTCTTCTTCATATCGTTGCCGGCAATGAGCTTGTTCCCGATCTCGTCCAGGCTGTCCAGGCCCGCCCTGGACTTCATCGTCCAACCTTCTGGCAATTTCATGGTCAGGCCAAAGTATTTGTTCACATACCTGCCATTGCTCACATGCCCGTAATCAAAATCTTCAGGCATGCCCATATTACAGCCTGTGATCATCAACCCCAGCAGGAGAACAAAAAGATATTTCATAAGCAGCAGGTTAAAAGACTAAAAATAAGGAAAGCCTGGCATCCGCCTCTTATTTGCCAGATAAAGGAGGAGATCAACTCGTATGTACAGTATGTGGAAGAGCGTTTTCCCACCGGTTAATGCTGATAAGGCTATTGTACGCATTGCTTCCGCATTTCATTTTAATAGCACGTTCATTTGTCCGTCCTTGTCTTTGCGTTATATATAGCATACATTTAAACAAATCTGCGTCATGGAGACAAGCATAGGGGTAGGACATAGTGCCCGTACTCATTCGAAAACAGCCGGCATTGAAGCGGCCACGTTGGCTATTGAGAACGGAAATATCATCCGGCCGGATTTTGCGCTCCTGTTTTGCAGTGGCAAACACAACCCCCATGAGTTCATGGAAGGCGTCCGGTCCATACTGGGCGATATACCAAAGGCAGGGGGATCTGCTCTCGGTATCATCACCCATGATTTCCTCAGCTATGAAGGTTTCGAAGCCGGCGTTACCGTCTTGTCCTCCGACAACATCAGCTTCAGGACGTTCGCGCAGCCGGATATTAACCTGGACGAGCGAAAAGCAGGCAAGGCCCTTGGCATGCAGATAGAGGCGGACACTGAGGATACTGATAAAGGATTGCTGGTGTTCTATGATTCGTCCAAACAGCAGAGTCCACCTATGCTCAATTTTGCTACCTGGCTTTTTGAGGGAATGGAAGAACATCTTCCTAAAAACCTGACCTGTGCCGGAGGCGGCCTGCTTGCCGATATGCTGCTGAGCACAACGTACCAGTTCTTTAATAACGAGGTACTAACGCAAAGCGCAGTAGCAGTATTAATAGGAGGCTGTAATATGCATACCACTATCATGCATGGCTGCAAGCCATCCAGTGCCTACCTTAAAATAACCAAGGCCTTTGGCCCGGTCATCTCCGAGATAGATGACAAGCCGGCGCTGGAGGTAATAGATGGCCTGTTGGGAACGGACCATGGCATTAAGTGGAAAGACTTTGCCTTGTTTGTTACACTTGGTGTGAACAGAGGCAAGAAGTTTGCTCCCTTTAACGAGCGAGACTATGCAAACAGGCTGACACTTGCAGTGGATGAAGCGGGCAAATCACTTATTATGTTTGAACCCGACCTGAAGGACGGGGATGAGGTGCAGCTGATGAGACGGAGTGTAGACCTGAAATACATTGAGTCAGGTGTGGAGGACCTGAAGATAAAACTGAATGGTTCTAAGCCCATCTTCTCATTTTATATCAACTGTGCCGGAAGGTCAAAGCCATACTCCGGAGGAGATTTTGAAGATGCCGAGGAGGTACAGCGGATAATAGGCCCTTCCATTCCGCTGATGGGCTTCTACTCCGGGGTGGAGATAGCGAAAGTAGGAGACAGGATGGTGCCGCTGGACTGGACAGGCGTTCTATGTATGTTCAGTGAATGACCTGGTATGAGCAGCGCAGGCGATCCGGAAAAAGAACAGGAAGCACAATACTATAAAAAGCAGGTGAATGAACTTGCTGGCACCATCGTTGGACTCCAGTACAACATAGCTGAAATGGGCAAGGAGGCCGGGCAGATGAAAAGAGCCTTTGACCTCATGGCGAGCCTGCAGTATAAATATAAGGATAGCCAGGATTTTAGCGAGGTATATGACCATCTTACGGAGGAGATCCTTATCTGCATGAAGATGGATACTGCCATGATCCTTGTGCCCGCCCCGGAGGGCGAAGGATACTATGCGGCAAAACACATAAGGGGATACGAGGCTTCTGAGACTGCCCTGATCCAATCAGCAACAGTAGAGCTGCCGGCTGCCTTCACTGGCAGCAAAGAACCCCTGCTGGTGAACAGCAAAACCCCCGCTACCGATATCATCAACTCTTTGCAGAAAGGCCTCCTTCTTAATTATTTCATGCTGGTGCCTATAGCATTCCGGGATGGAGCTGTTCATTTTTTAATAACGGGGAGGAAGCTTGAGGGAAGGACGCTCGGTACTCCTATCCTCGCTGATTATCATTTACAGGCTCTTACTGCTATAGTAAATATTATAGCCGCTATCAAAGACCAGTTTGACTACCTGAAGACAATAGAGAACAAAGTTGTAGAGCGGACGATAAAGATCAGGAAGCAGAAGGAGAAAATAGAACTGCAGAAAAAGAAGCTGCAGACAGAAAAAGCAAAGTCCGAATCGCTTTTACTGAACATTCTGCCAAAACAAACGGCTAAAGAGCTTAAGAAAAACGGAAAGGCCAGGCCACGGAGGTTTGAACGAGTTACGGTGCTTTTCAGTGATTTTAAAGACTTCACCACCATCGCAGGTCAGCTTGACGCGGAGCAGCTGGTAGGTGAGCTTGACTATTGTTTCCAGGCGTTCGATACTATAATGACAAAGTACGGACTGGAGAAGATCAAGACCATAGGTGATGCATACATGTGTGCCGCGGGACTGCCGCTTGCCGACAATGAAGGAGCGCATAAGATGATAAAAGCTGCTATTGACATGCAGGCCTTTCTTCACGAGCTCCATCAACAGCGACCGTCTTTTCATCTTTTCAATATGAGGATAGGTATTCATACAGGCCCTGTCATTGCAGGCGTTGTGGGGAGGAAGAAGTTTGCCTATGATATATGGGGGGATACGGTCAATATCGCCTCAAGAATGGAGTCTGCCGCTGAGCATGGCAAGGTCAATATATCAAGCGCTACCTACGAGCTAATAAAAGAAGATTTCGAGTGCATCTACAGGGGGAAACTGGAAGCGAAGAACAAGGGCGAGATGGACATGTACTTTGTGGTGAGGGCTAAAAAAGAAAGGCCGAATGAGCAACAGTAGCTGTTATAGAAGACTTCATCAATAATTGCTGCTGCGCTTTTAATAAGTAATTCATACCGATTTTCGTTATTCAGATGTTAATGACATCTATCCTGATCTAATTGATTGAATTCCAATCCATTTTTGCTTCAGAAACCAGTGTTAAGGATGGCGACGGGGAAATTCTTTCATGACAATGCAGTTGCATGCTTGGTGTTTAATAAAGAAAGCCTGGATCTAATAGACGTAAATGCAAAGTGCAGCGAACTGTATGGCTACTCCGAAAAGGAACTTTTGGAGAATATGACTGTTACTGACCTGCTCAGCCCGGATGAGGATATGGCTTTCGTGATTGAATCATTACGGAGTCCGGATATTGAGAAGTCACCTGCCTTGATGTATCTGAAGAAGAAGGACGGGGCAAGGGTTCAGGCCCTAACTTTTCTGAAGAACGTGAAATTAAACGGTTACGATTGTGTCTCTGTAATGGCCATAGATACCGCAGATATCTTATCCAGCAGATCGCTCCCTTATAGCCTCTTGAACTCACTAACTTAATAATAGCTTTAGCAACCAGGATTGTTTGTTTGTTTGTTTGTTTGTTTTTAGGTAGGTGCATTTGCACCTATTCTTATTTCATGGAATTCTCATAGCGCGGCTGCCATTGAATATCTTTCGTACCATTCAGGGGGAAAATAAATAGCCCTGACCACTTTGAAAACTCTCAGATTGATCGAATTTTCAAAGGATACCGGTGAGGAGATAAAGCTCACCAGCGCGGGTAAACTGGTAAATTTTCAAAGCGAAGGGTAGAGTATAATTTACCCGACAAAAAAGGACGCTAGACAGCGCCCCTCTCTCCTAAACAAGAAACCTTGTTTCTATGAAATCTCTTGAAGATACCTTTAATTCTTAGTAAAGCAAATATTAAGCGAAGAGGCGTTTACTTTCCTGTCTGCCTGAACTGGAAGGGAGCACTGATGGCGTGAACGACGTCAGGCAGGTGAGAAGCAATCTCAAAACTCATGGAAAGACTCATTATATGGCTTATTTGCAAAAGATGGAAGGGAACTAAAGAAACAGGCAGCTTACCCAAACACCGGAAGGCTCCGCTGAACTCTGGACAGAGGGATAATTCTATTTATCTCTATTGTCTTTCAAAAAGTTCCTCACTATCGCTGTGAATCGCTCTTTTGCTTCAATGAAAGGGAAATGACCACAGCGGGCAAGCAACACCGGGCAGGCGATTGCCTTCAGCTCGTTGTAGAAATCATAGTCCGTCAGGTCGCCGGCGAGGTTAGTGTAAAAAATATCTTACCCCATAAGAAGGGAATTAATTCACCTGCACCTATTTAGATGGTGCTTTTTTAGCGCGGGCAGGTTTGGTGGTTGTCTTAGATTTCAGGGAGCTAACGTATTCATAGCTTTGTCTGAAATACTCTGCCATCTTCTTTGTGTCTTTAAAGACCTTGTCCGGCACCACCACATATTCCTTCATTACTATTCCGTGAGCTTCGCGCAATACAGTCTTATGCTTCTTAATAAATTCTTCCTTGGCAGCAGCAGGCAGCCTGAGCGCCAGCGAGCCATCGCCGGCCAGGAAGGAGAACATATTGCCGTTTACTGAGGTATAAGGCATGGCTGCTCCCTTTCGCTCCAGGTCTTTTATGCCGGAAACCAGTTTGTCGTAAATGGCCAATGTTTCAGGAGGGAAAGGAGCCGGTTTCTTTGTTGCCATATAGTGCTATTGCCAGATAAATTTACAACACAAGATGATTTTGGAACTCAGCCCGGAACTCGGGCAGGAAAATAATTCTTTATTTATCCCGGTTGTCTTTCAAAAAGTCCGTCGCTATAGCCGTGAAGCGCTCTTTTGCTTCAATGAAAGGGAAATGACCACAGCGGGCAATAGTAACTAAGCGGGCATTGGGTATGCTCTTCTCCAGCGGCCCGGCCACATGGTCAGTCAGCGGATCTGACTCACCATAGATCAGCAACACCGGGCAGGCGATCGCCTTCAGCTCATTGTAGAAATCATATTCCGTCAGGTCGCCGGCGAGGTTCTGCAGCTTCATGCTGTTCTCATAGAAGTCAGCCGGGAGGTTAAGGTGCAGGGCTCCTATCTTCTGCGGATCATACAGGCTGTGCTTAAAGCCTATCATCATCAGCCGCTCAAATGCCTTCGGGTCGTGTGCCTTAAAATCACCGGATGCTATTATGGCCTTACGCTGTTCATTATCTTCCTTCGTCAGTCTTGAAGCAGTCACTTTATTAGCCTCATTATTTGTGGCGGAGCTGGCGCCAATGGAGCTTACCAGCACCAGGCTCTTCATGTTGCCAGGGTATTTTATTGCATATTTCATTGCCAGTATTCCGCCGAAGGAATGCGCCATTATGTTCAGCCGGCTTATGTTAAAGTGTTTTCTTATCAGCTCTATGTCATTCACCAGTGTGTCGAGCGTCAGGGGAGCCGCATTTGAATCGTTCTTCGATCTGCCGCAGGCCCGCTGGTCATAGAATATCAGCTTATAGTTTCCGGCCATCGAGCCCAGGTATGGGTACATATAGTCATGGTTCAGCCCGGGGCCGCCATGTATCACCAGTACAGGCTCACCACTGCCCAAGATCTTATAATAAAGCGAAGCGCCATGCACGGATATGTAGCCTTCCGAGGTTTGTGTAGCCGGTTGTTTACAAAAGGCAGCCAGCGGCAGCAGAAATGATACAACAGCGACGAGTAGCTTCATAGATATTGTTTTAATACTGCAAGTTTAAGAAGGATTGACGGAACAATAGTGAAGCTCCAGACAGAAAAAAAGTCGTCCTGCACCAGCGCACCCCTGCTCGCTGGCAGCCTGTGGCTGTAAGGTGCTAGTGCTCTGTCCTCCTGCCGGAACGTATTTCATAATCGCTTTTCCGGATCGTGTATTTAAGAACTGTCCCTGCCGCCCCTGACCCAGACATACCGCATTTAAGCAGCACTTTCCCGGATGCCTTGTTGTCTGCACGGAAGGTAGCATAAATGGCTTCCAGGTCAAGTGTCTCAAATCCAAATTGCAGGATCGCTTCCACCGCCTCCGTGGCAAAACCTTCATTCCAGAATGGCTCACCAATCCAATACCCCAGCTGCGCAAGTTTTGGGCCGTCCATATGCAGGGCCACCTCACCTATCAGTTCCTGCCGGGCCTTTGATATAATAGCGAAAACGAAGCGCAAGCCGGCTTTGAACCCCTGCAGCACATAGCTGATCCGGAACACCGCATCTGGCTCACCGTAAGGGTGGGGGATGCTGAGGACCTGCTCTGAGATCTTCGGGTTGTTGGCATACCTCACCAGCGCATCCACATCCTCCACCTGTAGCCTCCTGAGGCTCAGCCGCGGCGTATCTAACTGAGGAAAGGAACCGGGTATCATCAGTCTGTATACAGCGCCTGCTGCAGGCCTTTAATAAATGTCGGAATAGGGGTATCCATATGCCTCAGGTTAGAGAATAGCTCTGTCTTATACTTCAGCCTCGGCCTTGTGAACGTACCTACTTTGCCGGCTACCTGCGCCCATTTAATATGTCCGGGCATATCTGCGTCTTCTGCATCCTCTAAGCTGCCATAGGTAATATACAGGCCTGTCTTTTTACCGGCTGTGCTATGCGCAGGCAGCTGCTTCATCTGTCCAAGCAGCCAGTAATGGTTGTAATCGAGTGCCGGACTTGCTGCAATGTAATAGCTAAAGCGAAGCCTGCCGGAAGACAGGTGCCGCAGTAAAGCATAGGCAGTAAAATAACCACCCAGCGAGTGACCCGCAAGGACACGCTTCGTTGTGTCTGCCCGAAACCTGCTTTCTACCTCCGGCATCACCTGGCGCTCCAGGAAGGCGAGGAACTTCTCTCCTCCTCCGCTGATGGTAAAGCCAGAGGCAGCCTTTGTTTTCGGATAAGTGAAATCTCTATCCCGCAGGCTATCCATCTCGGTGAAATCCCTGTACCCTATACCAACCAGTATGAGCGGCGGCAGCATGCCTACTTCGGCATATTTCGTTACAATGGGGGCGACCATATCAAAATAGAAATTTGCGTCCAGCAGGTACACGACCGGATAATTGTTGTGCGCGCCTGCATCGTATCCTGCGGGCAGATGAACAAAGATCGAAAAGCTGTCGCCTACCTGCGTTGAATACCTGCGCAACAGGAGGGTTTCATCCGTTTTCGGTACCGCGCTCCGGTTTTGAGCGGTAACACCTGCACCGAAGAAAATGACGCAAAGCAAAAGGCCGGCACATCTTAACAGCAGGCGGGTACGGGAGAGGTGGTTATCCATGCTGCGCGTACCGGGGACGTTTCTTGATTGAGGCATAGCTGTATATAGCAGAAGGGGCTTTAATGTTACAGAACAAGGGTTATCCGGAACTGTGTTTGCAGCGGGTAAAAAAAGACAAAGTAAATCTTTATATCTTGAGTAGAAACCAGGGACCATGGAAAGCAGCACTGCCTCAGTAAGAGATGTATATTCCTCCATGTTCGAGTCTTCGCTGCTCAGCGAGATCGAGGAGAAGTCTATGCTGTTTACCGCCAGCGCCGGCCAGGAACTGATCAAAGCAGGGCAGCCGATCAAGGTAGTACCCATGGTATTGAGCGGCACGCTTAAGGTAAGCCGCATCAATGATGAGGGGCAGGAACTGCTGCTCTACTATGTGAGAAAAGGACAGGGCTGCGCTATGACCTTCTCATGCGGCATGATGTCCAAACCAAGCCAGGTGGAGGGCACTGCCGAGGAAGACCTGGCCATGCTCTGTGTGCCGGTGCCTGTTGTGGATGAATGGATGGAGCGATACCCCTCCTGGAAGAAGTTCGTTATGGCCACTATCGTCAACGAGTTCCTGGACGTGATAAAGAGCGTTGACGAGGTCACTTTTAAGAAAATGGACGGACGGCTGGTAACCTACCTCAAAGAAAAATCAAAGATAACCGGCTCCTCCCTTGTCAACCTCTCCCACCAGCAGATAGCAGATGAAATGGGTACGAACCGCGTAGTGATCTCCCGCCTCCTGAAGAAACTGGAGAACGACAAAAAGCTGCTGCTGTTCAGAAACCAGATAAAGCTGCTGAAGGAATTGTAACAATTGTTACAGAGTAAAGTAACAATGTTACCGTCCGTCCCCTATTCCGCGATGCATCTTTGTATCACCAACGCAATAGCTAAGGTGAAGGGGAAGCCGAAAACCAGACAGAGTAGGCAGCAAAAAATAAAAACATCATTATGCCAAAGTTTGTCATTGAAAGAGAAATTCCGGGAGCCGGATCATTTACACCTGAACATTTGAGAGAGATATCACAGGCATCCTGTGGCGTACTGACAGAGATGGGGCCGCAGATACAATGGGTGCACAGCTACGTGACGGGCGACAAGATATACTGCATCTATAATGCCCCGAACGAGGAGATGGTCCGTGCGCATGCAGCGCAGGGCGGCTTTCCTGCCAACGAGGTGAACAGGGTATCCGCCATCATCGATCCTGTCACCGCAGAATAGATAGCCAAACAAATTCTAAAACCTAAAAACAAAAGAAATGGAACAGCAACTAGTGGACATACGGGAACAACAAAAGGCCACCTGGAACAAATTCTCTCCGGGATGGAAGAAATGGGACGACATGACCATGGACTTCCTGCAACCTATGGGGGATGAGATCATCCAACAGCTCCGGCTGAAGGATACTGACGTGGTGCTGGACGTAGCAGCAGGAACGGGTGAGCCAGGCTTGACTATAGCAGCGATGGTGAAGAGCGGAAAGGTGATCATCAGCGATCTTGCCGACGATATGCTGGTGGTGGCGCACGAGAATGCCAGGCGCAAGGGAATTAAGAATGTTGAGTTCCTGGCCTGCGATGTATGTGAACTGCCCTTTGAAGACAACACTTTCGATGCCATCAGCTGCCGCTTCGGCTTTATGTTCTTCCCGGATATGCTGCTGGCGGCTAAAGAAATGGTAAGGGTACTGAAGCCAGGCGGACGCATTGCAACGGCCGTATGGAATGGACCGGAAGGAAATTTCTGGGTGACTGCAACAATGGGCTCTATTAATAAGAACATGGAACTTCCGGCCCCACCTGCGGGTGCGCCGGGCATATTCCGCTGTGCCAAGGACGGGCTGATAGCAGATCTTTTCGCTGAGGCAGGGTTGCGCAATATCTCCCAGAAAGAAGTAACGAGCAAGATGGATTGCGGCACCGCTGATACGTACTGGGGGTTCATGACCGATGTGGTTGCTCCTGTCGTTGCAGCGCTGGGGAAGGCGGATGATGCTACGAAGGCCAGGATAAAAAGCGAGGTTTACCAGTCAGTAACTGACAAGTACCCTGAGGGCAATGTACTGATCCCGGCAAGTGCACTGGTGATCAGTGCCGAGAAGTAGAGCCAACCAGTACTTAACAGCAATGATAATAATAAGGCCCTGCGATGAGCGGGCTTTATTTATGGTCAACGTAGTCAGCTTTATCCCATGCTTCTTTTGGTACCCCATACAGTTCGGTGTACCCATCAATTATGATGCAGCCCTTTATTTTATCCGCCCTGAGTTTAGGCTTATCTGCTCCTTTATCAAACTGGATGAATGGTGTAGTATTTGCATAGTCTATTTCACATCTTTCCAGCTTATACGGCTCCACTTTTTCGTAGTTAATATGAAGGTTCATCAACTGCTCACCCCATTGTCTCCATTTCCAGAAATCATTGTACAGGGGTATGCGTGGAAAGTCTCTTTTCAGGTTCTGCGCGTACTTCTCCCTGTAGGCAGGATTCTGCAGCACAGCATAGACATAGTAGAAGATATCTTCCTTTTTAATAGAGGGTACTTCAGAATAGGAGCTGCCTTCGTTGAAGGTTCCTCCAGTTGCCTCTTTATAGCTTTTAAGATAAGCATCTGTCTTCTTCGCTGAAGCCTTTTTCCCTTTTCCTTCTAGATAACGACTTCGGAATTGCTCCAAACCCCAATCTGTGATGTTATCTACCAATTTAGATTCTACATATAGGTATAGGGGTAGATTTACACTTTTCTCAATGTGCTCATAATCAGAAAGTGTGTTCGTAGCCAGTACTTGAAAGGGCTTCGCAGATGACAAGCCGGAGCAGCTTATTACGGTATTCGTCGACTGTAGTTCTTTGCCCCAAATCTGGACATGATAGTCTGTAAGCCTATCACTTAAATTCTTATCTGAAAAATAGAACTGCTTCTCAAAAGGTCGCCAAAGTGAAACTCGTAAGTGCTTTGGACTAAAGTTGATATTCCTTCGAGCGTATAGTTTTTCTTTCAATCCACTACTCCACTTAATGCTATAGTCTAAGGAATTATCTGAATCACTTCCGGAGCTTACTTGGGCGTTATATGTGCGACACAGATATTCCATCTTCGCTAAGAGATTTTCCTGTGAACGGTCGTACACCCATTCATCTCTATTTGTTTTAATTCCATTAGCAAACTTTTTGAAGATAGCCATGCTGCTATCAGTATTTTTTACGTCCTTACTGTATAGAGGAATCAAAGACTCCCAATTATTATCGCTAATATTTATCCAATTAGCCTTTTTATCAGCTATTGCATGTTCAAAGGAAATCTCCTCTAGTTTATGCTCTGCGAACCATGCTAATTTTTCCTCTTTTCTCCAGAAGTCATCCATGGTCACGTAGCTAATGGTGCAATTTCGCTTTTTCTTGCCTTCCTTCTTCACCAGGAACATTACTGCTACGCCTGTTTGTATTCCAAATACATTGTGGGTTGTACCTGCAATCCTGGGATTAGCTCTCACATCACTCTTAGTATCTACTATATAAGCAAAGTCAAACTCATCCTGCACCGTCTTTCTGAACCCATCAAAGGTGCGGCTCTCAATAAAGCTCCTGTTGGTGATAAATGCTATAATACCATTCTCCTGTATCCTGTCAAAGGACCAGCGATAGAAGCGGGCATACATATCATACACCTTTGTCTTCTGCGCCGTGCTGTTTTTTATGAAGGTGTCCTTTATACGCTGGTCTATTTCCGCGTATTCCCTGTTCTTGTTATTGTCGTTCTCATTCTGTTGGTTAGCATTATACGGAGGATTACCGATTACCACCATCATCTTCTTACTGTTCTGGCGCATGATGCGCTTGCTGTTCTCCTCCGTAAAGGGATTGAACAGGTCGTTCTGCCTTGCACGCTTAAAGCCAAGATTATCCAGCGTATCCATAAAGCAGAGATGCTCAAACTCGGCATACTGCCCCATCTTCTGCTTGTAGGTAAATTCTATATTCAGGTTGCTGATATAGTAAGGCAGTATGGCCACCTCATTGGCGTGTAGCTCATTCCTGTACTTATATTCCAGTTTGTCCTTACGGATATGATCTATGATGTCGCAGATAAAAGTGCCCGTGCCTGTGGCAGGGTCCAGTATCTCCACCCCTTTATCCTCCAGGAACTTGCCAAAGTGCTTATGCAGCAGGTAGTCCGTGCTCTCCACCATAAAGCGCACTATCTCATTGGGCGTATACACCACACCTAGCCGGTCAGCTGCCTTGGGATTGTAGCTCTTATAGAAGGTCTCGTACACCACCTTCAGGAACTTCTGCTTCTCGTGATGGTCGGCTATGCCGGCAGCGGTGGCATTGATGGTATCGTAGTAATGCTTGATGCGATTCAGCGTCTGCTGGCGGATGGTGCGGTTGAAGAAAGTATCTACTACTTTCTCCAGCTCCTTAGCCACATTGTTTTCGCGATGGAAGTGAGGCTCATCGAAGATGGTATTGAAGATATCAGCAGTAAGTATGTGCTGCAGCATCATCTCCTTCACGTCTTCGGGGCTCACCTCCGGATTAATAGCTTCTTTACATAGTTCCAGGAACTCCGCACGCTTCTTAACAAAGGCGGCATTGTCCTCCTGCTGCTCTATGATCTCCCGCAACGCCTTAGTTACTGCTGGAATGTCTTCTTTAAAATGAGCTATGGCCTCTCTGAAGTTCTTCACTTCCGGCCGCTCATAGTTCATGAACCTGTGGATGATCTTGTCCAGTTCCTCGGCATCCTTCATGCTAACCCGCATCACAGGGGCGGCATGCTGGTACAGCACGGCGATGTTGCTGTCCTCGAACAGGATATTATCATTCGGATAGCCTTTTCCGAACTTCTTCTGTATTTCCTCATCTATGTCATCCGCCTCGTCCTTGCTCTCCCAGTAGCCCCAGTCCTGCCTTAGTGCGTCCTTAAGCGTACCGTCCGGTGTGACATTCTTACCATCCTTAGTTTTAATTGTAATCTCTGGAATGAGCATCAACCCTTTCTGCTTGGCATATTCATTCAGCAAATGCTGAAAGGCATTGCGTATGGCCGTTTCCTTCCGGGTGCCCCCGTAGTGGATAATGTTCTCTACTTCAGACTGGTAGGCTTTAATAGCGTGAATGGACATCTAGGGTATGCTGTAGAGGTAAAGATTGGGAGAAAAGTTGGGAGGTGCAAACCTATCTACCTCAAACGGTTACCGCCATCGTCATTAGTAACGTGAATGAAGATCAACATTCAGCTTTTTTGCGAGCTTTTCCAGTAGAGCCCCAATATTAAAATATTCTAGAACACCCACAACTGAGCCGCACGATGCGCATTGCACGAATTGGAGCTTAAAGTTGGAATTGTGGGGACTAGAATCAACCACCTCAAAACTTGTGGAAGAGCACTTTACACAATTTGATGTTGCCATACGTTATTGCTTTGCTTTGTTACGGAAGAACTTTGTGTAAGGTTTCTTTTGCTTTTTGCAAGTCGCCAGCTTCTAGATGCTCCTTGACCTTTTTTATGTTGTTCTGGAGCGCAGTAATTTTATCCTTCTTGTATTGAGGATCACTGTACGAGGAGCTAAGACTATTTACTGAATAAAAGAATCCACTTTGATAATTGTCGCCATAGAAGTTCAATCCTGTTAGATGTTTCTCAAAGACAAAAGATTCATATGGATAACTGTTGAAGCAGTTCCATGCTTTCATAAGCCGGATGATGGGCCTCACAATTCCGTTGTATCTTGTATTTGCATTGGTAAGGGCGGTTTTCACGTCGTTCGGATCAGTCTTCTGCCATCCTCCATCTGTATCCGGTATGTATAAACCATTTGATAAAAATGTATCTGTGATTTCTTTGGCTGGCACTAGGTCATAATTGATATGATTTAGTCTTACAGTCACAGTAGGAAAGGTCTTCAGCACTTGGCTATCGTACCGATCTTTGTAGTACTTCTCTGCGAAGTCCTTAAGCCACGAGCGATATGTCTCCGGCGTTCTCTCATAGTCTGTATGATTAAAGACCACCATTACATCCACATCAGAATGTTCATCGATCGCTCTTGGCAGTATAGTATCTCTGTCATAAGAACCAAAGACAAACTGCCTTTTGATTTTTGCCCCAAGTTCCTTCGATAAGTTTAGAAATAAGGCAGCAATGGATTTCTCAATCTTTTCCACTTCTTTAGAGTCATTTTTCAAATAATAAGAGGACGAGAGCGTCCGGAGGTAATTGTCTATTGAAATCGCCATTTTTACTTTTTATTTGGTTTGATATTGTATTTCAAAGCAATAGATTCCCATTCTTGAGATAACCTGTCATTATGCTTCTTGAAAAAGGAATTTGGAATGTCCGGTGGTATTCTAGATACCAACGTTTCATAACCCAACCAGTTACGCAGCATTAATGGAACATAACTATTATCGAAGTTATTCTGGTCAACATAGTTGAACATCTTGATCCAATCATCATAAATTACGGAAAGACGATTTAGAAGAATCAAATGTCTAATGAAGGTTCCTAGAATATTTGCTGAAAACAGCAATTGTAAAACAGAAAGGGCAAAGGATACTTCTTTAAACCCATAGTAGGCCATGACGAAAATGATCGTAAAAAGTACAGCGGGTAATATTATCTTTTTACGCGTTAAGAGCTTCAATAGGCTATAAGTAAAGAAGCAACTTTCGAAAAGGTTCACAGCCGCTTTGTAGGTTCCGTGACGCAGTTCATCATTGCTGAAATAGTCTAAAGAGTTTTGCGTGGAAAATTTACTAGCAAATGAATTATCAATAAAATCATCTCGGCGCTTAGTTTCGGCTTGCGGAATCAGAACGTAGTCAATTGCATAATCGAAGGTGAAAAATAGTAGAATGGCAATTATGTTTATGACATCCAAAAACTCATCTAGGTGCCATTCAGGTCTTATTTTCTTTAATCCAATTACAAGCAGCGTAAGAAAAAAAATAATCCAGAATAGAATCGAAGTGGTTTTTTTAAGTTTTTCAATACGACTATATAAGTCCAGCTGCGGTGTAAATTTTGCCATACTGTGAAAAATTAATGCTGTTTGTCTTTTGGTGGGTTTGGATCCTTACCATAGGAATCCTTATCTCTGATCTTTCCGTCAGTTCCGTGAATTACAACGTCACTTCCTTGCTTCTTGGCAATCTCTTTAGCAACTTCGATGGCCTGCTTTTGTGTTTCGGTCTTTTTTGTAGCCTTGTCATTACCGGCACCTTTCACTTGCCATCCACCTCCTTTACTGGGGGTGACGTATTGATTTCTTCCTTTCCTCATATCCTGAATAAAAAGCTAAGGTCAGAGATGATCGCGAACTGGAAGTTCGCCATCTTACTTTTCATAAAAATTTATTGCTTCTGCAAGCTTGTGTTTGATTTCTTGGACAACATGTGCCGGTGAGAGTACCTTTACACCAGGCGTTTTGCCGAGAATGAATTCATAAAGCTCATAACAGGGAATGACTTCAATGCTTATCGTTAGCCCCGTTCTATTATCCTTGATAATTTTTTGCGTAGGGTGGATGGACAAAGACCTGATGTAATGTGCTTCGGAGGGATTGAACCAAAGCTTTACATATTCGACACTTGCGTTCGCTCTGGTAATCCCAAATACGTTTGTGAAATATGTTGTTGGATCGAATTCCTGATGTCTATCAAACGCCCGACTAGTTACACCCAAGCTCACAATTCTGTCTAATGCATAGGTTCTTATTTCCTCTTCCTTTACTGAGAATCCGGTTGTATACCACCTGTTCCTATACTCTTTCAGCATGTATGGATGGAATATTCTCACCTTTGCCAAATTCTCACCGAATTTCTTGTACTGAAATTCAACTTCGACTTTCTCGTCTATAGCCTGAATAATTGGCTCCAAATAGTTGGTACCTCCAGGCGCTACAATGGAATCAGTTTGAATAATCAGATCAGAATCTTTTTTATTTTTTAGCTTGCTCTTAATTGTAATCCCTTCGACTATTTTTTCAATTGCATTAGTAAAGTGTTTAAATATGCCGTATTCACTATATACCTTCAGAGAAGATGCATAGAATTGCAAAGCATGAATTTCCTGCTCGCCAATGGAAAAATTTAATATCGAGTAGTTTCTGTCAGTGTATTTATATGCTTTTCTGGCATTATCATATTCAATAGGTGCGTTAAACTCAAGGCGCGTATCCTCCTTCATGGCCTTAATATCTTTTTGAATGGTTCTTTCATCCACATTTTCCATCAAAATTCCCTCTATGGCGGCCTTTAATGTTGAAGTTTTCACCCAGGAACGGCGTCTAAGTTGCCGGTCAATGATTCGAAACCTGAGGAACTGATCTTTTGTCTTAGCCATGTGGAAGAGGTTAAAAGTGTTCGCAGGCAATATCGGGCAATTGTCTGCGGCTGCATACCGTTAAACGACGGTATTTTAATGGATATTTGTGCAAAGCGGATATCTAGACAGTAAATATCTGAAATAGGCAAGCTGCTGTTACTAATGAAAGCACTAGTTTTTTACCCCCTGTATAAGAGACGTGTTGTTTTAACGGCGTACATCCTGTCGGAAGGCTCGGTTGTCATTTTGCCTTCGGTTGAGTAATGGTCCGACCTAAAGTTTCAGGTCATTTTGGGATGAGAGAAGGGGGGCTTTGCCGTGTCAGGCACTGACTTATTAAGTATCTTTAATTCAGACATCCTTATCCATGTCTGCCAGGATGAAAATCATTAAGCGACATAACGCCACTCTCAACTACATCATGTTGGTAGCTGTGGCGATCACCATCTCCTGTACCGCACATAAAAAAGAGAATGATGACGTTTTCGATCAAAGCAAGGCTATAAGAACGGTAAAAGCGGACAGTTTAACTATCGACAATTTATGTGTGCTTGGCCAGGTTTGGGGATTTATGAAATATTACCACCCTGCGATAGCAGAAGGAAAGTACAACTGGGACGCCAAGTTATTCCGCCTTATACCCGCCATCCTTAGCAGCAGGGACATAACCGAAAGAAACAGTGTACTGGCTGGCCTAATTGATAAACTTGGGCCCCTCCCTGAAAATAAGCGCGGGGAATATATCGGCGGAGAAATAAAAATGAAGCCGGATATAGCCTGGATAGGCGATGAGGCCAGGTTAGGTAAGAAACTTTCTAAACAGCTACAAAAGATTGAGTATGCCACAAGGCCAATGGAGGCATACTATGTAGGCCTGGGGGAGGGTGTTGGCAACGCTGTATTTAAGAACGAGACTGAATATAAGCAGATGGATTATAATGATGTCCGGTATCGTCTGCTGGCACTATTCAGGTACTGGAATATGATCGAGTATTTCTATCCGTATAAGTACCTGATAGGAGAAAACTGGCATGATGTACTGAAGGAATTCATTCCCCGGTTTTTGGCGACAACAAATGAGCTTGAATATAAACTCGCTGTGCAGCGACTTCTTGCCAGCATTCATGATTCACACGCCGGCTTCTGGATAAAAGACTCCGCAGTAGTGGCCTACCGTGGCGAGAATTTTGCCCCCGTTTACACAAGATTCATAGAAGATAAGCTGGTGGTGGAAAAGGACGTAAAGAACAAGGACGGCATAGTTTGTGGATTAAAACGGGGTGACATTATCCTGTCAGTGGACAATAAGCCAGTTGATGACATTGTGAGGGAAAACCTGCCCTATTGCAGTGCAAGTAATTATCCTACCGCGCTCAGGAATATTTCTCCTAATATAATAAGGACAACAAAGGGCAGCATCAGAGTGAGCGTGTTGAGAAACCAGGCTACTATTTCAATGACGGTTCCATGTATAAACTACAAGCAATTCAATGACGATAATAATGATCCTGCTGGCTTCAGATTTGTTGCTCCGAAAATAGCATGTATCTATCCGGGGAACTTCCCTGACAGCCTGCTGGACAAAACAATTGTCTCATTGCGAGAGACCAGGGGCCTGATAATAGATTTTCGCTGTTACCCATCCTCTTTCACTGTGTTCTCGCTAGGTGCTTTCCTTGCTTCGTCTGAAAAAGAGTTTGTAAAGTTCACAGAGGCGAGGATTGCCCATCCGGGATATTTCATCGTATCCAGACCTCTTAAAGTACAGGCTACGAAGGACCACTATACAGGAAAAGTGGTGATACTCGTCAATGAATTCACACAAAGTTCGGCCGAATATCATGTAATGTCGTTCAGGCAGGCAGAGGGAGCCGTTGTCATTGGCAGCACAACGGCCGGGGCCGACGGGAATGTATCCGAGATCGTCTTACCCGGAGGGGTCCATACGGGAATAAGTGGAATAGGAGTATACTGGCCTGATGGCAGAGAAACCCAAAGGGTTGGTATCATACCGGATATTGAAGTCCACCAGACTATTAAGGGATTTATTGCCGGAAGGGATGAGCTAATGGAGAAAGCGATAGCTGTTATCAACGGGAAGTAATGCGAATTCAGATCGAAGGTGCGGCATTACCGTCTACCTACCACGATATTTTGTCCCTGCTAAAGTTTTACACAGGAACAACTTGCGGTAGCGTCTCTCAACGAAATATGCGATATGTGAAATCCTTAGTATTTTTAAGGAAACGAGCTTGTATGAAAAAGGTACTTATTTTAGTTTTCATGCTTCTTTCACTAAAGAATGCGGGTTTTTGCCAGAGCTACTGGAAGGTGGAAAACCTTCCTTATAATCAGAAATCTCATTCTGTAAAACAACACTGCAAATTTCTGGCCGGCATTTACGCCCTGCAGTATTCACTTTCGGGGAGGGACAGGAAAATGCTCTATTATGATCTTATAGATTTTTACAAGCATGATCATGTGACACTAGGAGAGGGGAAACGGGCGGACTGGGATTACAGGATGATGACTGAGCTTAATGAGCAGCTAGTGCTGCGGAATAAGATGGAGGCTGAAAAAATACATAGCCGACTCTTGCAGACCCTTGGTGCTCTATTAACCTATAACCAGTATAATAAGTACCTGGAGATGGTGAACCCACCTGAGTACATTTTTGCCATGGGAGCGCCGATGTAATTACAAATTTTGAACTGGCTTTCATAACATTAGAACCGATGCGGCCTCCTAAAGCTACTAAAGATGACAAGTTTAGAGGGTAAACGTCACCAGGCGTCTAAAAAGTTCCGGATGCCCTGCCCTGGGAACACCCGGAACTATCGGAGCCATTCTTTCTAATGGCATACATTGGCCCGAGATGACCTGCTACAGATGCCTGGCGTAGTCGATCATGCCCTGAAAGTCAACCACTACAGCCGGTTCATCACCTACGGTCCAGGCATCATGACCCGCGGGTAAAAGTGATACATCTCCCGCTTTGCAATCGAACTCGGTGCCGTCATCCATTACTACATGAAGCACACCGGAAACATGGTACTGAAAATGAGGCGCTTCACAACTATGGGTTTGGGCGATCGGCTGCACTGAGGTTGCCCAACGCCAGCCAGGTTCAAAAATGCCCCGGCCTATTGTAGCGCCGCCGATCTTTATCAGCTCAAGTCTTCCCTTGGGAAATTCGCGGACCTCATCAGGTGTGCCGAAGGCTTTCAGTTCCGCTTTTTTCAATTCTTTTGAGATCATTTCCATCTTAATTCCTTTTCTGCAAATAGAGAAAGAATTGAGAATACGAACATGTAAATTTCCCGGTATTAGATGTATAACTTACCGTTTCCTGCGAAAGGCCAATGGAGACATGCCGGTGCGCTTTTTTACAAAGTGCGTGAAATGGGGCTGGTCATCAAATTTCAGATAGTATGCGATCTCTGAAACAGATCTATCAGTAGAGCGTAACTGCACTTTAGCTTCGAGCAACAACATATCATGAATGATCTGTAAAGGCGAGCGTCCGAATGTTTCGCTGACCACCTCCGAGAGATGCCCCGGCGTAATGTGCAGCATTTCTGCATAGTCATTCACCGCCCTGTTCTCAATAAAGCGTTTTTCCACCAGGAGCTTGAAGCGATTGGCCAATTGCTCCTGCCGCGTCAGGGTCTTCTTCAGTTCCTTCACATGCGTCCGGTATATTTCGCGCACTCTCGACAGAAGAATGAGAATATGATTGCAAAGAAGAAAGTTCTTTTCTGATGAAGCACCCTCATATTCCTTAATTATGTTTCTAAACGAGCCCTGTATTATCTCACTTTCATTTTCAGCCAGGTTTATGATGTGCGGTGCATCAAAATGGAAGTACGGGAATTCCTCTGTAAGCGGCCCGGAAAGCTGCGGCTTGAGAAATTCAGATTTGAAGTGAATGCAGAAACCTTTGCAATTCTTTATGTGATCGCTGGCGTATACCATATTTTCAGGTACAATCACAAGGTCATTGGGGTTTAACTGCAAATGGTCCGCTCCCAGCTTCACATCATGCTCCCCTTCCAGCAGTAAATAGATCAGATTGAACTGCCTTCTCAATGCCGGAATAGAATCACAATTCTTGTGCTTGTCCTCCAACGTGCCCGGCATTACCATCATGTCAATATCATAGGCTTTTGAGTCACGGTTTATGAGCCGCTCAAACATCTCAAGTGTCACAATGTTCAGTATCTCTTTTTTCCCTTCTGCCGGAATCGCTCGCCTGGCCATTTGCTTAATTGTTTTAATTTTTAGTTTCCGGCTTGTTTTGTCAGGACAATTTGGGGTGAAGCAGCTTTTTAGTTTGCCAGCGGCCATTAACCAATGGAATGAAAGGCTTTGCAGGCGTCAAACACAAAATACATTCTTTTTACAGTTTATTAAATGGCAAAAGTCTTAGCTTTTAAGGCGGGTCTTTTTCTGTCAAAGGGGACTCACCCAGTTTACGACAGTGAATGTCACAAAATAAACCTGTGACTGGTCATGTATCCGGTGCTTCCTACCCATACAGGCAATTTACTTCGGCATATATTTATAACCAAGTGGACTATTTTTCACAATCGGACGCTTGTTTATTATGGGTCTAAGCGGGACGCTTAGACCAGTATGGGTACTAACTGGGAGGCTGGTAGAAGTCTTTGATGGAATTGGTGTAGACAGCATTGGTCATGGGCCACTGGTTCTGAAAAATGGTGGGGTTCTTTGCACCTATTGGCCCAAGGCGCAAGGTCCACCTGCCGCCCTTCACTGCCTGCTTCCTGAGGTCTATGCCCTGGCGGTTGTCCAGGTCTGTCTCAAAATAGTATAGATAGGGAAATATCCAGTTAGCATAATAGGTCTTATCTGTGCCGGAGAGGCTTCTTAGCTCCACCATGCTATAATAGTTCACCAGCATATCCTGGAACTCGACTGCATTCAGGGGAACGCCTTTTATCACCGGCATCACATCATGCTGGCCGTCCAGCATCACCCATTTCTTCAGGTCGTTCAGGTAAACCTCGCTTACCACGTGACTGGCACCCTGTGTGGTAGTTTCCACATCTTTAGTGAATAGTCCTACCACCCTGGACTTAAGGCCGAATGCATTTAAGGCTGCGGTAGTGACGATAGCATATTCCGTGCACCGGAAGTTCTTCCCCTGTGCTGCCTCTTCCAGTATTGCCAGGGCATTAGCCTTCTGCGGTACGTTGCCGCCGTTATGCGGCCATTGCCGGTGCACCCAATGCATGAGCCGGAGCGCTTTAGCTGAATCGCTCGTGGTACCTGCTACTACTTCGTCAAGTTTGTATTTGTTCCTTAAGGTCTTCAGGTAATCAAAGCTAACGCTGTCTTCATACCACATCTTATAATCTATGCCTTCGAAGCTTATTGGTTCCCGCCTTATGCCTTTTATTTCCGTAAGCACATATTCCTTGCCGTTCAGCAGGATGTAAAACTGGTAAGGCAGGGTGTTCTGAACGATACAGGCCAGTGAATCCCTGTCAGTATAAAACCTGACATCCGTGCTTTTGCCCAGGGAGTACTGCACCCCAGCACATTGGGAATAGTGCCGGGATCAATAGTCCAGCGATCTTTATAGAGGTAGCCATCTATTTTGTACGCCGCATCCGCTTTTGTTGCCTGCAGCAACGGCAGGCCTTTATAGGTTTCCTGGCGCGGCTGCGCAAGCAGAGATATTGCAGAAAGAAAGAATACAGAAGCCAGCGATACGGATCTCATAGCTATCAATTGTAATGGGTAGACGATAAAGCGCGCCGCTTAAGGCCGGGCAGAACTAAAATAGCCTAATCTATGATGTAATATTTACCCCTTATTCTACCCCCTGCCATATTGCGCGCAACAGGTAGCCGGCGCGGGTATCTCACCGCAGCATTTCGGGAGATATTTCACTGCGTTCAATCCCGAAGACTCGGGAGACGGCGTTGATTGGCGATGCACAGCGCGGGTAGTAACCACCCCGGCCTTGCCTGCCCGGAGCTACTGTCAGTCAACACCCTTCCGTCCGCCGTTATTGCATACGGCGGCCACCTTCCCTTAAAAAAGGGAAGGAGTCTTTGCGCGTTCCGCGCAATCGGCATCGAGCGAGAGAGCATGAAGGATTGCCATTTGACGACACCGCAGCATCTCAGGAGACGTTTCGCTTTGCTCAACATGACGGCCTTGATCGGGCGGTGCACAGCTGGAGTGGTAACCACCCCGGCCTAACCGCCGGCGAGTCCCCTTGTAATCCTTCGGGAATCTCCTGCGCTCCCGGGAGCGCCCGTGGAGGGAGTAAGTAAAGAGTCCCGATCCAACGAATGGACCAGGACTCATTAATCATGCATGTATGGGAATCAGAATTTATTCGGATACTGGTTGGCGATCCCTTCTGAAAGGTGATCCGCCAAATGCATCATATGATCGAAAGCAATTTCATAATCAGCAATGGCCTTGGGATAATCTTTTTGCAGCAGATCCACCGCATAGGTAGTGGTCTGTGAAATATGTAATGCCATTTCGTCACGCATATGTGCCTGCTGCCAGTTCTGGGGGTTGGCGGTGGCGAGGAAATCAGCAATAGCCTGGGCGTTTGCATTCCAGGCGGCAAGCGCAGCATTAAGCGCAGCCTGGTCGTTGTCCTTTGCGGCTTGTAATACCGCAGGAGCCTCAGCGATGTGTGTGGTTAAAAGGGAGGCCAGCGTGTCCCCGGCTGCCTGTCCATAATAGGGCACAATAGCTGCTCCAATGTCTTTCTGATTTTGTAAAAGGCGGTCGAGGTGCGCCTGTAATGCACCGGGGTTGTTATAAAAAGCATCCACAGTAGCATAGGTCCACTGCATATGGTCCGTCCATAGTTTACGCATGGTCATATTCAAACCTTTGTACCCGTCAGTATTGAGCGTAGGGATGGTGGTTTCGTCTTTTTTGCAGCTTTGAGTTGCTACAAGCATGAGTCCTGCAATGAATACGAGTACAGCTGTTCTTTTGATCTGCATTAATGTCCGGATGTTGTGTTGTTTCATTTTGAGCATTTAGTTGTTTTGTGACTATTGGAGGCGGTGCAACGGAAAAGGTTACAAAATTCCTGTGTCGGCTGGGTAACTAGCCTTTGCCGGGCTTAAACTAGCTTGAGAGTAGCATCAGCAATAGATTAATAAGATACTTTCTTATACTTATGTAAAGCGGCATAATCGCTGTCTTCGAACCTGACAGGTTAAATCTTACATCCTGCAGGAAAACCTGTCAGGTTATCCTCTATCCGACCCCCCCATTAATTTCGTACAGGTAAGTATAAATGGCAGTACGGCTCTTTACGGCATTTGTGCGGCGACCTGTTAAAAATCAATGCCCCCGCTTTTGGCAGGGGCATTGAAATAAAGAAAAATAGCTGATTATTGTTTTGTGATGCGTATAGTCTGGCTATGCGCAGCATCAGAATATTTCACCAGGTAGATGCCTTTCGCGAGACCTCCCATATTTATTTCTGTGCTCGATCCGCTAAGGGATATACTCTTTATTATTTTACCTGTTACATCAGTAATCGCTGCAGTTGAGTTTGCAGCTGGTGTACCGATGAGTCTTACAGTCAATACATCTGTTACAGGATTAGGATAGGCTTCCACATTGAAAGAGGTACCTGCTTTAACTGTGGCTGTAACGACAGATGAATAGAAGCTGCTGCCGTTCGCGTTATTCATCTTTATTCGATAATAGTTGATACCTGTGAACGGATGTTCATCCCAATAGCTGTAAGAAGATGCCTGTCCTTTGGCTGCTACAATACCCATCCGGGTAAAGTTATGGCCATCAGCGCTTCGCTCTATGGCAAGTATATCGCCTGCAGCCTCAGAAGCAGTAGACCAGTCGATCCTGTTCCTGCTGCCGAAGTTCGTTGCGCTGATCGTCTTCAGATCAACCAGCAACGGACTGGAACCTGTGTGAATGAAGAAACCGGAGAAGCCTGTAACAGGGAAGGTTATTGTCCAGTACGTACCATTTGACGTAGCAGTGATAGCGCTGTTTGGTATCAGCTGCACATTAGCATTACTGTAAAGGCCGTAAGGTCCTGCCGTACCTGCAGATGCTGCACCGTGATACTGTGTAAGGACGATATGAGATATCCCGACCAGATCAGCCGGTCCTGTTGGCAGCAACGGTAAGCCCAGGTTATTCGTGAGCACATAAGTGTTGTAGGCGTTGAACTCAGACTGCAGTGCATAAAGGGAAACAGTGGCCGGACCATTGCTGGCAGGGGCGATATCAAACACCCTTGGTACATAGGGAGCAAATCCCTGTGTTTGTACAGTGGGTGAAGTCAGCACTATTGCAGAGGTATTACCGAGTACGTTACCACCGGCTGCATCAGCCACCGTTGCTACTTTGTCGTTGCACGGGTCAAGATAGTCAACGGTAGTACCATCAGCCTGGCTCAGGCCAACCACGGTACCCCCTGTAGAAAGACCGGTTCCCGAGGACCCAGCATTTATTGTAGCGGCTACAGGCGTACGCGGCCCTTCGCAGCCCCCCGGTAGCGTAATATTCCAGGTCGAAGCGATTTCTGCAGCGGACAACGCACGATTATATAGTCTGAACTCATCTATCTTACCCCCTACAGGCAACCCTACACTTGCAGCCTGGCCGCCCACAGTAAAGTCAGTTCCGGTAAGCACCATATTTGCAGTCTGTGCTATCGTGGTATTTAAGACACCATTTACGTAACCTTTGATTGCCGGAATTGTAGGATCATAAACGAAATGCACAACGACCGGTGTACCGGTGGCATCAAAGATATTATTCAGGAAAACATCGGTCATACCTGTACCTCTTATTTCAAGATTACCGGCACCTGCTACCACGCCTGACCCTGTAAGGGCGCGGAATGTGCTACCACCAGAGCCTCCAAATAAATAATTACTGCTCAGCGTATTTGTGACACCGCTAATCCACATAGACATAGTCCACGGTCCTGTTAAATTCAAAGGCCAGTTTGCATTGACACTATTGCTGGCGGTAGCTGCACCGGAGCCATTTAAAGCTCCTCCAAACTGTCCTGTTCCACCTATTGTCGCACTTCCCTGAACCGTACCAGTGGCACTTACCGGAGCAGAAGCCTGGTTAGGTACAGTTGTTCCCGTGCCATCGAACTTGTAATAAATCAGCTCGGGGACCGTGGCAGAAGACGCACCTCCTGTTACCGGAGCGGCATAATAGGTAGTAGTGCTGCTGATAGATGGTGTAACAAATGCATTGCCGGTACCAAGAGAACTACCCCCTGTTGCCGCGCTGTACCAGTTGATCGAGGCGCCTGCTGCGCCCATTGCCAGCAGGGTTACGGAACCCGTTCCGCACCTGGACCCCGGGACTGTTGATAACACTGATGGATTACTGTACGGTACACTTACCGGTGTTGATGCCCCTACCAGGTTCCCATTGCAATAGAACTGAGCCCGATACGATGTGGTCGTAGTAACCGGATCACTAAGGGTGGCGGCATTCGCTCCGCTTATATTCACATAACCGGATCCTGTATTTTTCTGCCATTGAATAAGTATTCCCTGCATAGGTACCGGGTTAAGTGAAAGATTCACGCTTCCGCTTACACATATCGAAGTAGGAACTGCTGTAGTTGTAGTAGCCGCTACTTGTTTTACGGTCACCAGCACCGAATCGTAGATGCCGCAGTTGTTACCATCCGTACCGGATAAATAATATTTGGTTGTGGCTGACGGAGACACAGAGATATTATTGCCTGATCCGCCAGGAGTCCAGGTATAGCTATAAGCATTTGCGGAAGTGGCTGTCAATACGCTTGAGCTTCCCAGGCAAATGGTATCAGGAGATGCGGCAAGGGTATAGGCCGGGGGTGTAGTTACTGTCGCCGTCACCGGCATCCTTGTTCCTTCACATCCCGTAGATGTCTGCAGATTATAGAAATAATAGTTTAATGTGCTGGTGGAAGTGCCAGACCCTACCGCCCCATTTACAATATTACCAGCATTGTTTCCCAGGGGTAAAGGATAAGTTCCTCCCTGGTAGGCTAATGCAAGAGAAGGTGTTGCCAGTAACCTGTAGCCTGTTCCCGCTGGAATTGCCCAGTTTAATTGCAGGTTCTGCGGGGTCGTATACGTGCTCGCTACAAGCGGGAAAACGGTCGGGCCGGCGATAATGGTGCCTGCACTATTCCTGAGCTCGACAGATACAGTGCCGCCGTTAATGGAAAATACATTAACGGAGTTGAGTACCAGCGGCTGGTTCACGTCAATGACAAGACCAGCATACGTAGTGGTACTAACATTTGGTAAGGTCGGGGGCATCGCTGAGGTTTGTGACTGGCCTCCGGTGGTTGCGGCGGCGTAGTAAGTCGTGGTACTTGAAATGCTCGGAGTGGTAAATGAAGCAGTTCCGGTGGCAAGAGGTATGCCTCCTGTGGCCGTGGCATACCAGTTAACCGTACCTGATACCGGAGTAGCACTAAGATTCACAGTGCCGGTCCCACAACGGGTAGCGCCGGTAACAGAGGCTAGTGAAGGGTTATTTGCAGCTATTGTGATTGTGTTGCTGCTATAGCCGGTTCCACCGCCGGGATTACCACAGATGGCTGCCAGGCGGAAATCTGTGTTAGCATTTATTCCGACTGCAGTATAATTTAGCCCGGTGGCACCTGCTATGGAAGTCCAGTTGTTTTGCCCCGCAGGTGAAGATTGCCACTGGTAGGTAATACCTAATTCTGTGGGGGTGTTTACAGCACTGAAGCTTACGTTCCCGCTCACACAGACGCTGCTTACATTGCTGGATATAGTTCCGGCATTGGAGGGTGCACCTGAGCAGGGCACACCTGCTACTACTGTAATCAGGTAATCTTCCGTTTCCCTGCCAACTGATATGTTAGCGCAGGCGCCTGTATTGCCGTGCAGCGTTGTACCGCTGGCCACATTCCTGAGCCGCATACCTGTAAGTCCGGGAACGGCTGTCACCGGAACTGATATCGTAGTTGTAGCGGTAGTGCCCGGCGTAAGCAAGGTATATTCGCCGGCATCGAAGGTGCCGCTTTGATCCCAGTCTATCCACAGTTCTGTGCTATAAGATGCACTCGCTATTGTTGCATTCAGCGTGTAGCTTTGGCCCTGCACCAGGGAAACGGTATTGGTCGCCGTCAGCGGATAGTTTTGAGTGTAGCCACCAGCGCCCGTTGCGCTGGTACTTACATTAAAGCTCGTAGTGGGGATGTTTACATTTGTTATATAGTTAGCGGTGGTACCATGAAGCGTGACACCCGTGTTAGGGGAGCAGTAGCACAAGTAGGGCTGGTTCATGCCCACAGTTACAATATTTGAAATGTCAGATGCTCCGCCATTTGCACAGGTCACCACGGCGCGGTAATCTGTTGTCGATGTCTGTGTGGTATTCAGACTGGCAAAAGTTGCCCCCGCTATTGGCATCCATTGATTGGTTGTTGCCGGTGATGACTGCCACTGAATAGAAGCACCGGGAGCGTTAGTGAACCCGGATAACGATAAAGTTATTGGTCCTCCTGCACACGCAGATGCCGGACCGGTAGCGGTACCTGCCGTCGGAATTCCGCTACATGGTGTTCCTCCCACAGTAAGATCAAATCCAAAATGGGCCAGTCTGTCCTGTACAGAACCCGATGCGGCACCTATCGTTCCATAAAGGCTGCGGGCAGTTACGTTGGCGGTGGCTTGTATCACAGAAAACCCAGGCGAATATCCCGTCTGGGATGCTTCAACAATAAAGTTCTGGGAACCATTGTATGGAAAGGGTGTCTGAAGTGTCACCATAACATAGTTGCCGGTAATCGGCGTGCCGGAAAAGGGTCCGCTATATACAGTTGTTAAGCCTGTGACGTAAGGGCCGGCTGTAAATGTGTTCAGGCTGGTATGACCCATTTTTATAGTAAGATTTGTAAAATTTACCGCTGTTGCTGTGGAGGCTTTGAAATAAAGCACAGTGATATTTCCTGCTGGCGCAGTCGGAAAATCAGAGGGATAATAGATGTACTGTCTAAAGTTAGTAGCACCCGCGAAAGGAATAGTGTTTGCCGTGCCGGTAGCTGCTGTATAGAGGTACTGCTGCGAGTGGGCAGTGAAAAAGCCTAGTACCAGAAACAACAAAGGGATTTGAAGAAGTAGTTTTTTGATCATGTTTTCAGATTTTTTGGGTGCCTACTCTTTGTTGAGGGATTTTCGGCTTCTCCCTATCTAAGACCACATGGAATAAAAGAACAAGCTTTGTCACTACCACATCCGGAAAATTCAAAAATAACTGCATAGGAATGCCGGCTAATTCACCAGTCCTTTCCTGCTAATTAAAGTTATAGAATTTTTAAAAAAACATGGTTTTTACAGGTTCGTTGATGGCTCTAATAAGCAAAGAAAAAGCCGTGGAAAGCCACTTCTTGTCGCACCGAAAAGAAATGTCAATATTCTTTCTTCTAATGTCTTGTATAGCCGGCCGAAGCATTATCCAAGGGTCAGCGCCTGCTGCCTTCCCGCACCGTATATGCGGTGTATATGCGGAGTACCAGTGGAGTAGCAGCGGAGTATGGTCTCTATAAGGGTGTCTTATATCGGCCTAAACCACTGCCAATCTCTTACAGGTGGTCCGCTAATGCATCATATGACCCAAAGCAATTCATAATCAGCAATAGCCTTAGGGTAGAATTCCCATTTGGCGACACCGCAGCATTTCAGGAGATGTTTCGTCCCGAAATACGGGACGCTCAACATTACGGCCTTTATAAGATGATGCCTGGTGCAAGTGGTAACCACCCCGGCCTCGCCTGATTCAAGCTACCGTCAGTCAACACCCTTCCGTCCGCCGTTATTGCGTACGGCGGCCACCTTCCTTTAAAAAAAGGGAAGGTGTATTTGCGCGTTCCGCGCAATCGGTGAAGGGGGCGAGTGATAAGACCTATGACTCATAACTGATGTTTTCACAGGGGCGGCAGCTTGCCATCTTTATACTTGCTCCAGTCGATGGTCCTGTCGGGCTTGATGATGCGCTTGAAAAGGTTTTGGCCCTCATCAATGGATTTGAAATTGTTCACCCTGGCCGGCTCCGGCTGTATGGTGGGCTCGAGTACCAGGTATTTATTTAAAGAGTCCTGTATGGTTGGTAGCCTGTATATGGGGGAGGGGAAGTGCTTCCTGATGAACCTGCGCAGGAAGAAGGTCTGCAGTCCATCGGTTGCGAGAGCCAGGGTCTTAAAATGCTTCTTCCTGGCAAGGAGATAGGAGTAGTAGATGTTCTCGGTGCTATGGCGTGCGAGTGTATCGTAGTAGATATGCTCAGCGGGAATGCCGAGCTGCTGCGCATAGAGGCCCATGATGACGGCTTCCTTATATGGCGAGTAGTTGGCGGCGCCGGAGTAGATGATGTTCTTTGCAAATCCATTCTTGTAGAGGATATAGGACCAGAGGATCCGAGCCTTCAGCAGCTTATCCCATTTGCCATCTTTGAAAGGATAGCCTGTTACTATCATGGCATCAAATGGTTTCTGTCCATCTGCTCTTTTGTAGGCTCTTTTAGCTGATCGCTCCAGGATAAAACAGCTACTGAGCGATAAGAGCATAAGCAACAGGCCTGCACGGGATAAATATTTCTTGATCATCAGTGTTAGTGGCTGCATTAAATACCATACCATGTCGCCTGCGGACATAGCCGAATGGCGGCCAAAGATAGCCCTTCCAATGAAGGCCGAGTGGTGTGATATTATGAATCGTATTTCTTTCTTATTGGTCCGTTAATGTGGGCCGTTCGCTTCTTTTCCTGTGCCAATACTTTCACTTTTGGAGTGTAAACCTCTAAACCCTGAAAGCAATGAAAAAGATACTCATCGCTATCGGAGCCTTGTTAGTCCTTGCCACAACGGCAAATGCACAGTCCTCCGCTAACGCCACTGCGTCCGCCTTTGTCGTCACTCCCATTAGCATTACCAAAACTGCAGATCTGAACTTCGGCAATGTAGCAGTAGGCTCCACTTCCGGTACCGTGCAGATATCACCCGGAGGCTCACGCACAGCCAATGGTGGTGTTACATTGCCTGCTGCGGTGGGTTCGCCTTCCGCCGCTTCATTTGATGTAGCGGGGCAGAGCGCCTATACCTATGCCATCGCGCTGCCATCATCTGCTGTCATTACTTCAGGTTCCAACACGATGACGGTGACTGCCTTCACCAGCAACCCGTCGGCTATGGGTACCTTGTCATCAGCAACGCCGGGGGCGCAGACGCTGTATGTTGGCGCCACCCTGAACGTAGGCGCTTCGCAGCCTGCCGGTACTTACGTGTCGGCTACGCCATTTGCCATATTGGTGAACTATAATTAAGAATAGCCTTAAAAGGTAGCGGGAACTATCGGTTCCATACCTGCTTTATAAGCCCGTCATCTTTTCGCCGGCTTCGGTATACCTGTTTCCCTGTATGGTGATGCGGGAGGCAGCCTCTCCGATCTGGCAGCTAGTGAGAGTATGTCATTCTAAATGGGAACTGATCGGGCTGCTTAGGTGGAGAAAGATGTCTTTTTTCCAACATGTTTCCAGATGTCTGAATGCGGTAATCTTCAGATGGCAAGGGCACCTCAGGGTACCTTATAGAGACCTAACCCAATGGCAACTCCTTACTAACCTTTAGGCAAGCTTTAGGCAAGCTTTAGGCAAAGGTTCGGCAGGGACCGGGGAAGGAGGCCCTTGTTTTTCGATTTTAGGCAATGCAGTTGCCTTTTCTTTACCTTTGCGCCGCTATGAGCATACGGGTACCCGTTATTAACAAATCTCCTCATGTTTTGCCGGAATACCAGACTGCAGGCGCTGCAGGTTTAGACCTCAGGGCCTGGCTGCAGGAGCCTGTCCGCCTAAGGCCAATGGAACGTGCACTGATCCCTACCGGCCTGTTTATGGCCCTTCCCCCCGGCTACGAGGCGCAGATCCGTCCCAGGAGCGGTCTAGCTATAAAGAAAGGCCTTACGATGATCAATACTCCCGGCACTATAGATGCCGACTACCGCGGCGAGATAATGATAGCCATGATCAACCTGTCTGCTGAAGAGCAGGAGGTGCGGGATGGCGACCGTGTGGCCCAGATGATCATATCACGGTACGAAACTATTGACTGGCAGCCTGTGGAAACACTGGAAGAGACCACAAGGGGGGCAGGCGGCTTTGGTCACTCAGGGGCTAACTAATACTTTATACTATTAAAACAAGAACGACATACTAATGAATATCATTATTCCAATGGCCGGAATGGGCAAGCGCATGCGCCCACACACGCTAACAACGCCGAAGCCATTAATACCCATAGCAGGCAAGCCTATCGTACAGAGACTGGTAGAGGACATAGTAGCTACCTGTAATGAAAAGGTGGGCGAAATCGCCTTTGTCATCGGTCCCAGCTTTGGCAAGGAGGTAGAGCAGCATCTCTGCGAGGTAGCGGAGGCTGTCGGTGCAAAAGGAAAGATATACTACCAGGAACAGGCCCTTGGCACTGCCCATGCTATTCTTTGCGCTGCCAATGCGCTTCAGGGGAATGTGTTCATCGCCTTTGCAGACACCCTGTTCAAAGCCACCTTCAGCATAGACGTACATAAGGATGCAATCGTATGGACGCAGAAGGTAGAGGACCCAAGCGCATTCGGGGTGGTAAAGCTCAATAAGGCGAACGAGATAGAAGCCTTCGTGGAGAAGCCTAAGGAATTCGTGTCGGACCTGGCCATCATTGGTGTCTACTACTTCAGAGATGGCGAGGGCCTGCGAAAAGAGCTGCAGCGACTTATTGACGAGGACATTAAGCTAAAGGGAGAATACCAGATCACCGACGCCATGGATCATATGCTTAATAAAGGCATTAAGTTCTATACGGATCAGGTGGACGAGTGGCTTGACTGCGGCAATAAGGATGCTACGGTATTCACCAATGCCCGTATCCTGGATATAAAACAAGACAGCGAGCAACTGGTAAGCAGCTCAGTAAAGCAGGAGAACTCTGTCATCATTCCGCCATGTTTTATCGGTAAGGATACTGTCATCAGGAACTCCGTTATCGGGCCCTTCGTATCTATAGAGGCAGGCTGCACAGTAGAGGACAGCCGCATCAGCAATAGCATGATACAGGAGCATACTATTGTTAAAAATGCCACTCTTAATAATTCATTATTAGGTAAAAATGTAAATTACATGGATAAGTCCCTCGAATTGAGTCTTGGCGACTATTCTACTCATCTATGAGCTTAAGACGGAATTCGGTCATACTTATAATCCTGTTTCTCTTTGGGATGTCTTTTCCCCTCTCCGCACAGGAAGAGGAAGGAGATACTTCCGTCCATAGGAAAGATCTGGAAGTGCAGGCCTTATATATAGACGCTACCAAGGCTCGTATGCTTGACGATGCCAAAACTGAGGAGGAACTGCTGAAGCAGGTGATCAAGCAGAAGCCCGACGAAGCCGCTCCTTACTATGATATGGCGAGGCTGAACATCGGGAAGAAGAACTACGACCAGGCGGAGGAGAATATTAAGAAAGCAATAGCCCGCAATGGTGACAATGTCTGGTACCGTGCCATGTATGCGGAGATACTTGAAGCCCAGAATAAGGCGGAGCAGGCGGCCCTGGTGTATAAAGAGCTTGCTGAAAAGGAGAAGTATAACAGGGATTATCTGTTTAACGCCGCCCGTCTTTATGAGAAAGCCGGAAAGCTAAAAGAAGCAGTTGCGTTGTTAGACAAGCTTATGCAGAAGGTAGGCAATGAGGAGATCTTTCTTATGCAGCAGCAGCAGCTCTATCTCCGCATGAATAACCTGGAGGCTGCGGCAAAGGTAGCACAGCAGCTTATTGATCTTAATCCCAGGGAGGGCAGGTACTATGCCAACCTTGCCGATATCTATTCCAATAACGGCCAGGAAGCTAAGGCGCTCACCATTTATGAGAAGGCTCTTAAGGACTTTCCCAATGATCCGAGTATCCAGTATGGTCTTGCAGAGTATTACAAGAAGAAGGAGGATACGGCAAAGTATGATGAGTATATAAGAAAGGCTATACTGAACCAGGAGTTCGATGATGAGACGCAAACCACCATACTCTTCTCTTATCTGCAGGAGCTGACCAGTGATTCCTCGCGCCGAAAAGAAAGTGTGGAGATCGCAGGCCAGTTGGCCAGGCAGCATCCGGCAAGCGCCCAGATTATAAGCCTGTATGGCGAGGTGCTTTTAGAGAATGGTGAGCCAGCCAGGGCGGCCGAGCAGTACAAGAAGGCGATAGCAATAGACCCCGGGAGGTTCAATGTCTGGCAGAGACTCATGTTCCTTTACACTGATCGAAAAGATGCGGACTCCCTCATAAGGTACTCTGAGAAGGCTATGCGTTATTTCCCGAACCAGGGAATGGTGCACTATCTGAACGGTATCGGGCATTATAATAAGAAGGAATACCCGGTAGCTATCAAGTCGCTCAACAGGGCCATAGACCTTCAGCCGGAGGATAATGCCGCACTCCTTGCAGATATTTATTCCTCCCTTGCAGACGTATATAATACTACCAAGGAATATGCACTGTCTGATAGTAATTTCGAAAGATCGCTGAAGCTGAACCCGCAGAATGCTTCGGTGCTGAATAACTATAGTTATTATCTCTCTGTGCGTGGTGTGCGTCTTGATGATGCCGAAAGGATGTCTAAGAAGTCGCTTGAGATAAGGCCCGGAGAATCTACTTTCCTTGATACTTACGGATGGATACTGTACAAGCAGGGCAAGTTTGAGAAAGCAAAACAATATATAGAGGATGCCGTCAAGGGCACTCCTGAGCCAGACGCCACTCTTTGGGAGCATCTGGGTGATATTTACTACAAGTTAGGCGACATCAACAAAGCGGTTGATTATTGGAAGAAGGCTAAGCAAAAGGGATCAGACAATGCCTTGATAGATAAAAAGATCCTGGAAAAGAAGATTTATGAGTAGGCTGGCTTTAGGTGTCCTCCTGGTATCAGTGATGGTTTGGCAGTCTTCCTGCGGTATATTCAAGAGGAATGCACGCGAGGTACTACATGTCAATAATCCCGCCGTTGTGGTAAAAGACAGTTCCGCCGTTGATACCAGCGCAACTAGTTTTGCTATGGAGGAAAAAAAGAAACTTATCGAGGGATTGAAGCCTCTTTGGAATAGCAGGCTGGCATTCACTACCTTCAACGGCAAGGCGAAGATGCGCTATGAGGGTAAGGGGGATAAAGAGGAGTTTACGTCTAACATCCGCATACAAAAAGATCGCGTCATCTGGGTTGCGGTTACAGCCCTGGGGGGCATTGTGCAGGTAGCAAGAATATATATTACACCTGATTCCTTAAAGCTGGTCAATTATCTTGAGAAGTCTGTTACGCTGATGCCCTTGTCCGAAGCCGCTAAAGTCCTTCCTGTGCCCGCGGACTTTTCTGCCTTCCAGAATCTTATTATAGGGAATGTGCTCAGGTCCGCAGGTACTGCTACGGATGCTGCTGATTTTGGCAATATCCTCTCGCTGCAAGTGGAGGAGGGCAACGTAATCCAGCAGATCAGTTTTAATAAGACTGACAGCACACTGCGCCAGTTGCAAATGCGCTCTGCAGATCTGAATGGTCCAACAGGTGTTATGCAGTATAATGATTATGAGACCATAGATAACCGCCGCTTTTCCACTAACCGCACCGTTAATGTTACCAATAATGGTGACCAGTATTATCTCCAGATGAACTTTACCAAGGTAGACTTCGATCAGCCGGTCGACTTCCCTTTCTCTATCCCTAAAAACTATAAAATAAAGTGAATTTGATGCTGTTCTTTGCTTCGCCATATTAATCGTGGCTCAAAGCATTATATTTGTTTCATTCTATCAAACGTAGTTTTAAATGAAGGTTGTCATCTTTGCTGGTGGTCGGGGAACAAGGATATCTGAAGAGTCTTCTCTGCGGCCAAAGCCAATGATAGAGATTGGAGGCAAGCCTATTTTGTGGCATATCATGAAGACGTATGCCGCTTACGGCCACACAGAGTTCATTATTTGCCTCGGCTACAAGGGCTGGATGATCAAGGAGTATTTCGCTAACTATTTCCTACATAATGCAGATATCACTGTGGATCTCTCCAATAATTCCCTTGAGATCCACAACAACAATGCGGAACCCTTCAAGGTCTCCCTTATTGACACCGGCCTGGACACCATGACAGCCGGACGGTTGAAGAGAGTACTGCCTTATGTTGGCGATGATACTTTCATGCTTACATATGGAGACGGTGTGTGTAATGTGAATATGGACGAACTGGTTAAGTTCCACAAGAGCACGGGCAAGATATGCACTATGACGGCCATACAGGCTACCAGCCGGTTTGGGGTTATTAAGATGGAAGAGGATGGTACTATAGATAGTTTCGAAGAAAAGCCGGAGGATTCCGGTACCTGGATCAATGGAGGCTTTTTCGTTATAGAGCCTTCCGTTGCTAAGTATCTGAAAGATGATGCAGACGATATCATGTGGGAGCGTCAGCCTATGGATGATCTGGCGCGTGATGGCCAGATAGCTGCTTATCGCCATCATGATTTCTGGAAGTGCATGGACACATTAAGGGACAAGGAGGAGTTGGAACATCTTTGGCAAAATGACCCTCTATGGAAAAAATGGTAACTGCAGACTATTTAAGGTCAATATACAAGAATAAGAGGGTTTTTCTTACCGGTCATACAGGTTTTAAAGGAGCCTGGATGCTACAGATATTGAACTGGCTAGGGGCAAATGTAAAAGGGTATTCTCTTGAACCGGAAAGATCAAAGGACTTGTATGTTCAGGTAGATGGCGATGCTCTATGCTATTCCTCAGTGATAGGAGACCTTAGAGATCAGCGTACCCTGCAGGGAGAACTGATTCGCTTCGAGCCTGACTTCGTTTTTCACCTGGCGGCGCAGTCACTTGTACGGCGGAGCTATGAACAGCCAGTCGACACTTTCCTGGTTAATACTATCGGTACCGCTCATGTTCTTGAGTCTATCCGGGCCCTGCCTCATTCCTGCGTTGGGTTAATGATTACTACCGATAAGGTATATGAAAACCCAGAGAATGGCCTTCCATTCAAAGAAGAGGATAAGCTCGGAGGCTACGATCCTTATTCTGCCAGTAAAGCGGCGGCGGAGATAGTGGTTGACTCTTATCGGCGCTCTTACTTCCTGTCTGACAAGTATAGCGAACATAAAAAGTCTATTTCGTCAGTGCGGGCCGGTAATGTGATAGGTGGTGGCGATTATTCCGATGACCGTATTATCCCCGACATTGTCCGGGCTATAGAAAATGACGAGAAGGTGATTCTAAGGAATCCCGGCTCGGTTCGTCCATGGCAGCATGTCATGGAGCCACTCGGCGCCTACCTGTTACTCGGCGCTAAAATGTCTGAAGATCCCGTCACGTATGGCGGTGCGTATAATTTTGGTCCTGCCCTGAACGATGAGAAGACAGTGGAGGAACTTACACAGGTTTTCCTTGCTGCCTATGGCAGGGAAGGGAATTATGAGATTCGGCAGTCTCCGGGACAGCCCCACGAAGCCGGTACACTGTTGTTGGATAGTGCCAAAGCTAAAGAGCAGCTTGGCTGGGCGCCGAAACTTGATTCCGCCGCAGCCATTCGCTGGTCTGCTGACTGGTATGCCGACAGGCTTACAAAGGCAGGTGATAAATGTATGGGTCAGATTATTGAATACTTTGGAAACCTATCCTGATGTGGCAGATCAAATCTACTCCTCTTGCTGATGCGCAGCTTATTACCATGCCTGCCTTTCATGACTTCAGGGGATCTTTTATAAAGACATTTCAGCACAGTATCCTCCAGGATGCCGGCATTGATTTTGAACTGAAGGAAAGCTACTTCTCTGTCTCTGGGAAGGATGTAATACGGGGCATGCACTTCCAGCTTCCCCCTTTTGAACATTCAAAGATCGTTTATTGTCCGCAGGGTGCCATACTAGATGTGATTATTGACTTGCGTAAGGGCTCACCCACCTATGGCAGTTCTTTCGACGTAGAGCTCACTGACAGTAATCACAGGGCTGTTTATATTCCCATCGGTTTTGCTCATGGCTTTAAGTCCCTTGTTGAGGACTCTATGACTTATTATCTTGTCACCTCGGAATATACCCGCGATCACGACACCGGCATTAGATTCGATTCTGTCGGATATGACTGGGGCTGTGCTAATCCGGTTATTTCCGACAGAGATTTATCCTTTCCTGCATTAGAGTCTTTCGATAGTCCCTTTGTTCTTTCATCCGTTGCAAACCCATAAGTTTGCACAGTTTTTCTAAAGCTTCTCATTTATGAATATGAAAAAAGTACTGAGTACGCTCGGTATTAATAAATTGAATGAAGGTACCTCTACGGGCACCAGGTGGGTCACTTCCTCAGGGGAAAAGATTGATTCTTTCTCTCCAGTTGACGGAAAGCTCATTGCCTCCGTCACTTCCGCTAATAAAAAGACCTATGAGACTGTTGTTAAGCAGTCCCAGGTTGCATTTTCAGAATGGCGTATGGTTCCTGCACCTAAGCGGGGGGAGATCGTTCGCCAGGTAGGGGAGGCGCTGCGCAAGTATAAAGACCCTCTTGGTCGTCTTGTCTCTTACGAAATGGGGAAGAGCCTCCAAGAGGGCTGGGGAGAGGTGCAGGAAATGATAGATATAGCAGACTTTGCTGTCGGGTTGTCCCGCCAGCTATATGGGCTTACCATGCATAGTGAGCGTCCACTGCATCGCATGTACGAGCAGTGGCACCCCTTGGGCACAGTGGGCATCATCAGCGCGTTTAACTTCCCTGTAGCCGTCTGGAGCTGGAATAGTTTCCTTGCCTGGGTGTGCGGTGATGTCTGCATCTGGAAGCCATCGGAGAAAACTCCTCTTGCAGCCATTGCTTGTCAGAACATTGTTTCTGAAGTGCTGAGGGCAAATAATATTACAGAAGGCATTAATTCTCTAATCATCGGCGGACGCGACGTAGGCGAGTGGATAAGCAATGACGGCCGCATTCCCCTGGTTTCAGCTACGGGGTCTACCCGCATGGGCAAGGCTGTAGGGGCGGCAGTCGGGGCAAGGCTTGGCCGCTCCCTGCTTGAGCTTGGTGGCAATAACGCCATCATAGTATCCGAGCATGCGGACCTCGACATTACCTTGCGGGCCTGCCTATTCGGTGCTGTAGGTACTGCCGGGCAAAGATGTACAACCACCCGTCGCCTCATCATTCATGAAAAGGTTTATGATGTCCTGAAGAAGAAGCTTGTAGCTGCTTATAAGCAATTAAGGATCGGCGACCCTCTTGATGAGAACAACCACGTAGGCCCTCTGATCGACACGGATGCTGTGGCAAGCTATAACAATGCTATTGGTGCTATTAAGAAGGAAGGAGGTAAGCAAGTAGTGGCAGGCGGCGTGCTTTCGGGCACAGGCTACGAAAGCGGCTGTTATGTAAAGCCTTGCGTTTATGAAGTAGAGTCTCATTTTGAGATTGTAAAGCATGAGACGTTTGCTCCCATCCTCTACCTTATGAAATACTCCACTATTGACGAGGCTATTGCCATCCATAATAATGTTCCTCAGGGCTTATCTTCTTCCATCATGACGCTCAATATGCGAGAAGCCGAGCAGTTCCTCTCGCATAAGGGCAGCGATTGCGGCATAGCTAACGTAAATATCGGTACAAGCGGTGCGGAGATTGGTGGCGCATTTGGTGGCGAGAAAGAAACAGGGGGTGGCCGTGAAAGTGGCTCTGATAGCTGGAAGGCGTATATGCGCCGGCAAACCAACACCATCAACTGGAGCGATCAGCTTCCGCTGGCCCAGGGCATAAAATTCCATGTATAGCATAACGACCACATAGAAAGACCGGCAGACTGCCGGTCTTTCATTTTGCCGCTTTTCCTTCTTAAATTTATCTATGATTGATAAGGATATCCTGGCGTTTATAAAGCAACAGAAGGTAGCTACGGTGGCTTGCTCAAAGGACAACGTCCCTTACTGTTTCAACTGTTACTATTCGTTCATAGAGCAGGATGGCCTCCTGGTGTATAAGTCCTCCTATGGCACAAGGCATGAGGAGATAATGGGCCTGAATAAAAAGCTTGCAGGTACCATCATACCTGAGCAGATAGAATTAGCTGTCATAAGAGGCATCCAATTTGAGGGTGTGCTGTTGGATGATTCCCTTGAGCTAACAATGAAGGCATCAGCCGCATACTATCTTAGTTTTCCTTTTGCTATGGCCATGCCGGGTAAGCTTTATACCATAGAGATTCAGTCCGTAAAGTTTACGGATAATACCAAAGGCTTTGGCTTTAAGCAGCAATGGCAACGGCCTTCTTAATAGTTAGCAGCTGTTCTTAGCGTGATGATGAAAGAGCTCCCCTTTCCTACTTCTGACTCCAGTCTTATAGTGCCCTTATACAGTCTAAGTATCTGGCTGGCGAGCGGCAGCCCCAGTCCTGATCCCGAAGCGATGTTATAGGTGGCTGCGCTACGGTAAAACGGCTGGAATATCCGTTCGTACTCCTGCCTAGCTATCCCGGGTCCATTATCTTTGACGGTTATCACTATCTGCCTGTTGCGGCTTTCCAGCTTCACGACCGCTACCTTGTCATTAGAGAACTTACACGCGTTGTGAACTACATTTTTCAGGGCAGAAAACAGCAATTGTTCGTTACCGTAGATCGTTAGGTCTACCTCATCATCCGGATGATCGTCGAAATCCAGTTTGACCTCATAAGCGTTGTCTATCTTTTTTATCTCTCCCCGCAGCCTCATTAGCAGCTCATCTATACGAAGCTCAGACAACTCTATTCCCTTTGCAGAGCCGCTTATTTTTGCGATTTCCAGCAGGCTCCTTACCAGGATGCCCAGTCTTTTAATATCATCATTTATAGAGGCGAGCACTCTCTTATATTCTTCAGGGTTTCTTTCCTTCTGCAGCGCCACATCCAGCTGGCTTGCTACAGATGCAAGGGGTGTAGAGAGCTCGTGGGATGCATTGTCTATAAATCGTCTCTGTGTTTCAAATGAAGACTGCAGGCGGTCTAACAGGTTGTTAATGGTTTGAGCCAGTTGCTGTAGCTCATCCTTACCCTTGCCTGCGTCAAGGCGTTGAGAAAAGTGATCTGTTGAGATAAGGTTGATCTTATTGGTAAGGTCACTCATTGACCTGACCAGTCGTAGTGAGAAAATATAGCCTGTAGCGATCACAATTGCTACGCTAAAGAAAAAGCTTATCGCAAGTATCAGCTTCATTTTAGGCAGCCATTCGGCCTTGTCATTATCAAATGCAGCCGACACGATCAGGTAAGGGTCTCTCCCCCGGTAGTACTTAATGACCGCCGCATCTTTATTGTGTGCAGTAAACAGGTATGGCTTTCCCTTGGACCCTTCTTCAAGGATCCGTCTTTCAATCGGGAACGAATCTCTTAAGTGATCATAGTAGGTGAAGACAGGTTTCAAGTTTGGGTCAAAGACTACTATGTACTTGTCTGTTAATGAGCTTGGAGCTGTCTTATTGATGGTTTTTACCAGCCCGGGATCCAGATTGTATTTCCAGAGAAGGTCAGCGGTATTATTGCCCTTGAATACCAGTCTCTCGCGGAACTGGCCGGTTCTGTTTTCGTATGAGGAATAGTAAATGCTGGTACACAGGAACAGCAGGATAATGGTAACAATTATAGTATAGGCAAGTGTTATCCGGTATCTTATCTGCATTAGTTGGAGTCATCCTTTATTATGTACCCCATCCCTACTTGTGTATGTATCAGTTTCGGGCTAAAGCCCTTGTCTATCTTTTTTCGCAGGAAGTTTACATATACATCTATCACGTTGCTCTGGGGGTCAAAGTCGGTATCCCAGACGTCCCTGGATATGTCTTCCCTGGACACTACTTTATCCTTGTTCCGCAGGAAGTACTCCAGCAGCTGGAACTCTTTTGCAGTTAGCGATATCTTTTGCCCGTTTCGCCTTGCCTCTTTTCTGTTAAGGTCCAGCTTGAGATCTGCAATGCTGAGGAAAGGCACCAGGTTAGCCGACCTGGAGATTTCCGACCTCCGTAATAACGCCCTTATCCTGGCCAGCAACTCCCTGAATTCAAATGGCTTGGGGATGTAGTCGTCAGCGCCAAGCTCGAACCCCTCCACTTTATTTTCAGTAAAGTTCAAAGCAGTCAACAGAATAATGGGTACCTGGCTATTCTCATCACGTATGATCTTGCAGAGCTCGTAACCATTAATGAATGGCAGGTTAATATCGAGCAGGATCAGATCATAGGCATTACCAAGCGCGAGTTCTTTTCCTTCCTGCCCATTGTATGCTATAGTTACTATGTATTCATGCTCTTCCAGCCCTTCTTTTATTGCGTCCGCCAGCTTTTTCTCGTCCTCTACTAGCAATATGTTCTGAGCCATAATTTCTGATTTTGTTGTTGAATAGAATCTGCAGCTGAAAGATAGTCTGCCAAGTTACAAAATCCTCTAAAACTCTGTAGTTCCAGCCTGCATTAATATCCGATTAATAATCGTTCCGACAGGGGTCTGCAACAATACCAAGTTTGTGTTATTTCTTTTAAGGCACAATGTAATTGGTTGTCCTTTCCATAATTTTATACATGGAAAATCGCGGTATGCGATAAAATGACCAGAATGAAAGAAAAGAAAAAAATCAAGGTAAAGACGAAGCTTGATCTCGCAAGAAATGAGTTCCTCGGAATAGGTGAAAAGCTTAAGAATGAGACGGTAAAGCCGAAGGAAATAAAAGCGGTTAGTAAGAAATTAAGGAAAGCGATAAGAAGTTATCGCAAATCCATATAGCCTGACGGAACAGGTTTTCGTTCAATGGATTCTTCTTTTGCGTATTTCTTACAATACATGTTAGTTTAATTAATTTCCAACTCCGGACTTCAGTTGCTTCTCTCCCAAGATAGCAATCTTTCGAATTATACTGAACCTGGATGTGTCTTTGCCTGTGCGGCGGGTCAATGGGATGATACAGGCAATTGGGCCAAAACTATGCGGGTTTTTGATAATCAATACAATTCCTTAGTTTTAACTCAAATTTTACCGTACACTTATGAGGTATATCTTATTGACAGCAGTTGTGCTGGTTGGGCTGGCTTCATGCAAAAAAGCCGAGACGGCGGTTACCCGTCAGGATGAGCTGCGCATGGGTAATTGGAAAATGGTGGCAGGGACAATAAAAATGGATCCTGCTATCGGTGCCGACACCCTCATCCATTATTATGACTCCCTGCCTGCATGTAAGAAGGACGATTATATGGTCTTTCTGACCAATTATGATGGTACACAAAACAGCGGCACTAAGTGTGATGCTTCCGAGCCGGATATGGTTCAGTTCCGCTGGGAGCTTTACGACAATGGCGAGGGGATCAGCTTCTGGAATGCTAATAATACTTTCTTTGGCAAGCCTGCGGTAAGTGCTCCCTTTGTGAGCTATACCTCATCGCGCTTTACTATCAGGTACGTGGAATACGTGATAAACGCGATAAATAATACCAAAAGGGATACCATAACCTATACGCATACATTTGCGAAGTTCTAACCAGCAGTCTTAAATATTACGACCACTGGTTCTGCCAGTGGTTTTTTCGTTAATAATAAGCTTTAAGGCCGTAGTCAATGTGTACCTTTGCAGCCTTTAAAGCCCCAGAAATAAAGAGTTATGATACATATTACTTTCCCTGATGGTGCAGTACGGGAGTACGAAGAAGGAAGTTCAGCCCTCGATATTGCAAAGTCCATCAGCGAGGGACTAGCAAGAAAAGTGCTTGCAGCAGAAGTGAACGGAGAAGTATGGGATGCCACCCGGCCCATCAACAGTGACGCCAAGCTTAAACTGCTTACATGGGATGACCGCGAGGCGAAGGCTACTTTCTGGCATTCGTCGGCGCACCTGATGGCGGAAGCTTTGGAAGCGGCTTTCCCGGATGTAAAGTTCGGCATTGGCCCAGCAATAGAGAACGGCTTTTACTATGATATTGACCTCGGGGACAGATCGATCAACGAAGAGGATCTGAAGAAGCTGGAGGACAAGATGAAGGAACTGGCGAAGCAGGGAAATGCTTATCAGCGTCGCTCGGTACCAAAGGAAGAAGCTATAGGCTACTTTACCGCTAAGAATGATTCCTATAAACTCGAGCTCCTGGAGGGCCTCAATGACGGGGAGATCACATTTTATCAGCAGGGCAATTTCACGGACCTCTGCCGGGGGCCACATATTCCAAATACTGGGTTCATCAAGGCCGTAAAGCTCACCAACATAGCTGGTGCTTATTGGCGCGGGAATGAGAAGAACAAGATGCTCACCCGCATATATGGTATTACATTTCCTGCCCAGAAAGAACTGGATGAATATCTCCGCTTACTTGAAGAAGCGAAGAAACGTGATCACCGTAAGCTGGGAAAGGAACTGGAGCTCTTTACATTCTCAGAGAAAGTGGGCAGCGGCCTGCCTTTATGGCTGCCGAAAGGAGCCATGCTGAGGGAGCGCCTTCAGCACTTCCTGCAGAAAGCGCAGATGGCGAGTGGCTATCTGCCGGTTATTACCCCTCACATCGGGAGTAAGAGCCTGTATGTAACCTCCGGTCACTGGGATAAGTACGGAAAGGATTCCTTTCAGCCAATTACCACTCCGCAAGAGGGAGAGGTGTTTATGCTGAAGCCGATGAACTGTCCTCACCACTGCGAGATATATAAGTCTTCACCGCGCTCTTACAGAGATCTTCCTTTGCGCCTGGCTGAGTTTGGTACTGTGTACCGTTATGAGCAGTCAGGAGAGTTGCATGGCCTTACAAGGGTTCGTGGCTTCACCCAGGATGATGCTCACCTGTTCTGTATGCCGGAGCAGGTAAAGGAAGAGTTTAAGAAAGTAATAGACCTTGTAATGTATGTCTTTACATCTCTTGACTTTCATGAGTTCACAGCTCAGATATCATTACGAGACCAGGAGGATAGAAGCAAGTACATCGGCTCAGACGAGAATTGGGAGATAGCAGAACAGTCGATAATAGAAGCATCTGCAGAGAAAGGATTAAAGACGACGGTCGAGTATGGCGAGGCGGCGTTCTATGGTCCAAAGCTGGACTTTATGGTGAAGGATGCTCTTGGCCGCAGCTGGCAGCTAGGCACCATACAAGTGGACTATAATCTGCCGGAGCGTTTCGAGCTCGAATACGTAGATGCTGACAATACCCGTAAACGCCCCGTAATGATACACAGGGCACCTTTTGGCTCAATGGAGCGGTTTGTAGCAGTACTGCTGGAGCACTGCGCAGGTAACCTTCCATTCTGGCTGTCGCCTGAGCAGGTGAAAGTATTGCCGATCAGCGACAAGTTTAGCGAGTATGCTCATAAAGTTGCAAATCTGCTGGCTGCAGAAGATATAAGGGCGGACGTAGACGACCGCAGTGAGAAGATAGGAAAGAAGATAAGAGATACAGAGCTGATGAAGGTGCCTTACATGCTGATAATAGGTGAGAAAGAGATGAATGAAGGGAAAGTAGCTGTGCGTAAGCATGGTGAAGGGGATAAAGGAGCCATGGATTTAGAAGCCTTTGTAACCGAACTGAAGCATATGATAAAGGAGCAGATTAGCGGCAGGAAAGCGGAGGCAGCAGTATAACTTTAAGCGACAGGTACTTTAATATAACAAATACGCTATTTTTGCCATCATTTTTAATAATCTTTAATGCAGAAAAGAAGTAAAGGAAAACCATACTTTAAACCAAGACAAGTACAAAGAGAACATCGTCTGAATGAAGAAATAACAACTCCTGAAGTAAGAGTTGTGGGTGAAGATATAGAGCCGGGCGTTTACCCGATAGCCCAGGCAATAAAAATGGCAGAGGAACGTGAAGTGGATCTTGTGGAGATATCCCCGAATGCAGTTCCTCCTGTTTGCAGACTGATCGACTACAAAAAGTTCCTTTACGAAAAGAAGAAGAAGGATAAGGAGCAGAAGGCAAAATCCAAACAATCTGAGGTAAAAGAAATACGCTTTACTCCCAATACTGATGAACATGATTTCGATTTTAAGTCTAAGCATGCAGAGAAATTCCTGCGGGAAGGAGACAAGGTAAAATGCTATGTTCAATTCAAGGGAAGGGCTATAATGTTCCAGGAGCGAGGTGAATTATTGCTGCTTAAATTTGCTGAAAGACTGGCTGAAGTAGGGTCGCTGGAATCCATGCCTAAAATGGAAGGAAGGAGAATGATAGCTATCTTCACACCGAAGAAGAAAAAGTAGTTTGCTTAATATGTTTTTAATAACAAATCAATAACATTTTAGTTCTTGCAGATAAGCGCGGTAGCCTCTATCTTTGTATGCATACATCAGAAATAAAGAGACAGAAAATATAGCATAAAGAAGTTTTCATGGTGATAGGGTTTATAGGGGCTGGTCTGTTCTCAGACTAGCTTTTCTTTTTTATACATCTCTGCTCTTCTCTGCCAGTCGCCAAATCACCTTTCTTTTATTTCAGCAATTATATACTTTTGTAACAGTTTTCATAGTGATAGGGTTTATAGGGGCTGGCCTGTTCTCGGGCTGGCTTTTTTGTTTTAATTTACCTGTGTTTTCCATATAGCCGAGTATGTTTCGCATCGTTTCAATTGTAATTATTAGTGTGTTCCTAATTCCCCTGGCTGTCTGCAGCCAGCCTTTGTCGGCTTTCGTTAATCTGCAGCAGCAGGTAATGGTGTGGGACAACGGGATGATCAGGAAAATAGACTACCTACCACCCCAGGAAATGAAGATTGGCAGGGTTGCTATTCCTTATCTTGATAATTCCCGCTCTTTTAAGATATACTATGCAGGAGGAGTAAGAAGCATTAATAGCGGATTTACAAATGAGTTTTATGCAACCGCTGATCTCGTGGCCTTTCTTAATGCCCGATCCCTGAATGTGTTCGACCGGGGAACTATAAAACATTTAACCGGATATTGCCCACGATACTATTTAGGCGATAGTATCCTGCTTTTTTATGATGGAATAAGAAGTGAGTACAAGGCATATTATAACGGCACTGTTTACCCCGTGGAAAACTTCCTTGCAGATACAGCTCTTTACACTGTAAAGGTGTCCGATAATATTGCTGCCTATGACAACTATGCCCGGCAGTTCAGGATATTCTACCAGGGACAGACCATTGCCCAGGAAGACTATGAAGTAAGCAGCTTTGATGTGGGAAAGAATACCGCTGCCTATGTTGATGCTAACCGCCAGTTTAAGGTCTTCCATAAAGGACAGACAATTACGTTAGAAGATTTTCCACCGGAGTCCTACTCGGTAGGCGATGACCTTGTAGCCTATGTGTCGGGTGATGGTTATTTTAAGGTGTTTTATGATGATAGCATCAGGAACATTGGTTACTTCAAGGCAGATTACCAGGTTGGCGACAATGTGGTTGCATACAGGGACGGGGGCGGGGCCTTCCGGGCTTTTTATAAAGGTGAGATCACTACTCTCGAGCCGTATTATCCTGCCGGCTACGTGGTTCAGTATAATTCTATTGCCTATCTAAACCGGAGTAATGTACTTCGCCTGTTTACCGAGGGAGAAGTATATGATGTTACGAGCATCTTCAATACTGGTGATGAAAATGTTGAAGACAACTGGGTACTGTCCTACGATGTTCTAAAGTATAGGGTAGGGCTAAGGATGTATAAGGTCTTCTACAAGGGAGAAGAATACTAGTTTATAAGGAAACGTTTTACCAGCCGTAGATTGTGAGTTCTCTTCTTCAGGCTTGTGCTGATTATGCCCCCCTGATCTATGCGATCAACTACTACCCTGCCACTAGTGTCGGTAGCGTGAATAATAGTCTGGTTGTCCAGCAGGATTCCTACATGCACTATTTTACCTTCCGTGTTGTCGAAGAAAGCGAGATCTCCGCATTGCGCATGCTGGAGAAAATCCAGGGTCACTCCCTCATTGGCCTGATCGGCAGAATCCCGGGAAATTACCCTATTGCAGAGCTTGAAAGCCATTTGAGTCAGTCCTGAACAGTCAATTCCGGCTATTGTTCTGCCTCCCCATTGATAGGGCGCATTTATATAACTGAATGCAGCCTCTTTAATCGTCTCACCGGTAAAGCTTAACTTGTTCACGTCCAGCTTTTTGCCCTTGAATTTGCCAACATTTCCCCGGATCGTGATCTTGCTCTTAATATGGTCGGACCCCAAAGGAAGCCATAGTTCAGAATCGTCAAAAACAATCTTATTTGAGTGTTTAGCCGACAGGAACTTCGTGGCCTTCCTATAGTCTTTTCTTTCTATGACGGATAACTGTGACACTTTGCACCATCCTTCAAATCCGTCCCATGCACCTCTTATCAGAGCCCAGTCGCTGCCATTTACCTCCAATATCTCCGCCTTTTCGCCAAAAAGCAGCTGGTTTACCTGTTCAGAGCGATGAGAGGGTTCTTTTCGTACGGGGAGTACTGACACATTACAGAAAGCGTAGGAGAGGATCATCAACGGGCCCAATATATGCCTGCAAAATACACTTATAAACGAATGTATTCAAAAGGAGTATTACTCTTAAAGCTATTTCTGTTCCCCGAATTCTTTTCTTAATTTAGCCGCTAAACTATGTCGGTCGATATTTAATAAATATGGTAAGATGTAACATGGATTTATTTATCAGACAAAAAGCTAAAACTAATTATGGACAATTTAATCGTTGTCGTTGCCGTGGTTGCGGTGGCGGCAATATCTATAGGGATATTCTTAGGTAAACTCCTTTTTTCCAAAAACACTAAAAAACAAGTAGAAGAAGCCGAACAACAAGCAAGGAAGTTAATAGACGAGGCAAAAGCACATGGCGATACACTAAAGGAAAAGAAGATACTAGAGGCTAAAGAGCAATTCTTACAACTTAAAAGTGACCACGAGAAAGAAGTTTTACAAAGGAACCAGAAGATTGCTGAAGTAGAGAACAGGCTTAAGCAACAACAACAGAGCTGGAACGATAAAAATGCAGCTCTACAGAAGCAAATAAACGAATACGAGCAGCTAAAGGAGAACCTGGACAGGCAGCTTGAGGTGGTAAATATTAAGCGCACCGAGCTGGAGCGTCACCAGGAAGAGCACATCAAACGCCTGGAGAAGGTAGCAAGCCTGAGCGCTGAGCAGGCAAAGGCAGAGCTTGTGGAGCTGGTAAAGGAGGAAGCGCGCACCAAGGCCATGTCTCATGTGAAGGAGATAATGGAGGAAGCGAAGGTGAATGCAACCAAGGAGGCCAAGAAGATAATCATTCAGACTATACAAAGGACTGCTGCAGAGCAGGCAATAGAGAATGCCATTACAGTATTCAACCTTGAAAGTGACGAGGTAAAAGGCCAGATAATTGGTCGTGAGGGACGGAACATACGGGCGCTGGAGGCAGCAACAGGTGTGGACCTGATAATAGATGATACACCGGAAGCTATAGTGTTAAGCTGTTTCGACCCCCTTCGCAGGGAAGTGGCCCGCTTGTCGCTGCAGCGCCTGGTGCAGGACGGACGTATGCACCCCGCCAGGATCGAAGAGGTGGTAGAGAAAACCAAGAAAGCCCTGGAAGAGCAAGTAATGGAGATAGGGGAAAGGACCATCATAGAACTAGGTGTCCACGGCCTGCATAAGGACCTGGTGCGGATGGTTGGAAAGATGCGTTTCCGCTCCTCCTATGGGCAAAACCTGCTGATGCACTCCAAGGAAACAGCCAACCTTTGCGGTATAATGGCGGCAGAACTTGGCCTGGGCCAGAAGGTGGTAAAACTTGCAAAAAGAGCCGGACTGCTCCACGATATTGGCAAGGTGCCTGATGAAGAAACCGAACTGAGCCACGCCCTGCTGGGTGCAAAGATTGCTGAAAGGTGCGGAGAACACCCTGCTATAGTGAATGCCATAGGTGCTCACCATGACGAAATGGAGATGACCTTTATTATATCTCCGCTAATACAAGCATGTGACGCCATAAGCGGTGCACGTCCAGGTGCGCGCAGAGAGATGATGCAAAGCTACCTGCAGCGTCTGAAAGAACTGGAAGGACTGGCCATGGCATACAATGGTGTAGAGAAAGCATACGCTATACAAGCGGGCAGGGAACTGCGGGTAATAGTAGAGGCCGACAAGGTGTCTGATGCAGAAAGTGATCGCCTGTCTTTTGAGATAGCAGATAAGATACAGAAGGAAATGCAGTATCCCGGCCAGATAAAGGTGACGGTAATACGAGAGCTTAGAGCTGTGAATATAGCGAGGTAAGCGAAAGGAATAACGTAAGGCCCTGGCAGGTATTGCCAGGGCTTTTTTATGTGGCATGGGTTTTAAAATGTCAGTATAAGTAATCTGATTTGATTACAGCTGCCATCATTGGTAGCTTTGTACTAGCTAAGAACGCCATTATGGAAAAGAAGCGGGTAATAATACTGGGGGCTGGTTTTGCAGGATTGCAACTAGCGAAAAGGATAAAGAACAGCAACTATGAAATAATTCTGATAGACCAGTATAATTTTCACCAGTTCCAGCCTCTTTTCTACCAAGTGGCCACTGCAAGGCTGGAGCCGAGCTCTATTTCCTTCCCACTAAGAAAAATATTTCAAAAGAAGAGCAATGTACATGTCCGTATAGCTAAGGTGATGGCAGTAGACATCGCTAAAAATGAAGTGCTTACGGATGTATGCAGCTTTTCGTACGACTTGCTGGTGATCGCTACGGGATGCACCACTAATTTCTTTGGCAATAAGAACATAGAGAAATATGCATACGCAATGAAGTCAACGCCGGAGGCAATAACCTTAAGGAACCGTATACTGCTCAACTTCGAAGATGTGCTGGGCTGCGCTGAGGAAGATAAGGAGGCCCTGATGAATATCGTCATTGCGGGAGGCGGACCGACTGGAGTAGAATTAGCCGGTTCTATCATAGAAATGAAGAAAAACGTGCTGCCGAAAGACTATCCTGATATGGACTTTTCAAAGCTAAACGTATACCTGGTGGAAGGGGGCCCGGTGACACTGGGGCCTATGTCCAAGCAGTCGCAACAGAAGTCGCAGGAGTACCTGGAGAAGATGGGAGTGAAAATATGGAGTAACTCGCTCATACAGGACTATGATGGACGGGTAGTGAGTATAAAGGATGGGAGAAGCATAAAAACACGCAACCTGATATGGGCTGCAGGAGTAACAGGGAACGTGCCCGAGGGAATACCAAAAGAAGTAGTGGTGAGAGGAAACAGAATAAAAGTGGACGAATACCACAAGGTAATCGGCACAGACAACGTATATGCCCTGGGTGATGTCTCCTATATGGAAACGACGGAATGGCCTAAAGGACATGCTCAACTTGCGAATGTAGCAAACAACCAGGCCAAGAACCTTGCCGACAATCTTCGGGCTGCCCAGCATGGCGGAAACCTTAAACCCTTCCGCTACAAGAACCCAGGGACGATGGCCACCATAGGAAAGCGCAAGGCTGTGGTCGATCTTCCTTCTTTCAGCTTCCAGGGATTATTTGCATGGCTGGTATGGATGTTCCTGCACCTGATGCTCATACTGAGCGTAAAGAACAAGCTTATTATTTTTATCAACTGGGCGGTCAGCTACTTTACAAATGACACCACACTCAGGCTGATACTGCTGCCAACAAGAAAGCAGATAGAACTGGCAAAGGAACATCACAAGCTGGAAGACTACCTGGACGCGCACTAAGAGAAGGGCAAGGCAGGGAGATGCAGGATAGCTGCTAAGCCATATTTTCCATGCCTATCTGCCGGACAAGCATTCTTTTTGCGATTGGCAACAGAGTCTCATCGAATGGCACACTTAACTCCGTTTCTACACTGAAAACTGCGGGATTTGGCAAGGTGCGGATAGAGCGAATAATATCCCTCTTTATATTCTCATACGTGTTAGTAATGCTCTTTGTCCAGCTATCAATATAGCTTACCCTTACTCCTTTGTACTTCGCGTCCTTGTGCTCAAATAAAGTAATCGTGTAAGCATATCCGCGTATCTCAGAGTACTGACCGTAGCGCAACAACATATAACCTTCATTCTTGTACAAAGGCATTATACCTACAGGCTCTATACGGGTCTGTTTTTCAACGAAGTCATAAATCTCCGTTCCATTATCGATAGTGCCTTTCATTCTCTCTAAAGCATAATTGGTAATATTCTCCAACTCGCCCATCAGCTCATCATCAGCCAACATGCGTTCATACATGACCTCCAGCTTCTGTATATTGACCTGATCAATCCTTTTTGGAAACTGGTCCTGCAGGAACTTCTTATTGTCCCTGAATGCTACAAGATTGTTATAATGAAAGATGATATCAGAAAGCTGGGGGTATAGCTTCGTCTCATTAAAGTACTTATTAACCTCCTGGAGGTAGCCTAACAACCGATACTTCTGCAGCTCAAAATCTACGTATCCTTCAAGGAACCAAGTTTCGCTTAACATCATAGCATCTAATGTTTTACCTAATATAGATAAACAAAAAAGGTGCCACAATATAACAACGTCAGTTGTTGATAATTAGCAATAAGATGTGGATTAACATCGTCATTAACGCGCAACAAAAAGACCGGCTTTAAGAGCCGGTCTATATATAACTATCTGAAACTATTAATCCTTTAAGATGCTCCTGCTGATCACTATCTTTTGCACCTCGGTGGTACCTTCATAGATCTGTGTGATCTTGGCGTCCCTCATAAGGCGCTCTACGTGAAACTCTTTCACATAGCCATATCCGCCGTGTATCTGTACCGCCTCATTAGTGACCCACTGGGCTATCTCTGAAGCATATAGCTTGGCCATAGACGCGGGTAATGTATAATCCTTTCCCTGGTCTTTCGTCCAGGCGGCCTTGAGCGTCATGAGGCGTGCTCCCTCAACGGCAGTGGCCATGTCGGCAAGCTTGAAAGCAATAGCCTGATGATGCATTATTTCCTTGCCAAAAGCCTTACGTTCCTTAGAATATTTGGTGGCGAGCTCCAGTGCACCGCTGGCAATACCAAGGGCTTGAGAAGCAATGCCTATCCTGCCACCGGCAAGGGTCTTCATAGCGAAGGTGAAACCAAAGCCGTCATCACCAATACGATTCTCCTTAGGCACTTTGACATCATGAAACATGATGCTGTGGGTATCGGAGCCGCGAATGCCCATCTTGTTTTCCTTCGCCCCCACTGTAACGCCCTCCCAATCCTTCTCCACGATAAAGGCATTGATACCCTTATGCTTCTTTTCCGGTGAAGTGTGTGCTACGACGAGGTAATAGGAAGCTGAATTGCCATTAGTAATCCAGTTCTTGATACCGTTCAGAAGGTAATAGTCTCCTTTATCTTCCGCCGTGGTGCGCTGGGAGGTGGCGTCAGAGCCAGCCTCAGGCTCGCTTAGCAGGAAAGCGCCAAGCTTTTCACCGGTGGCGAGGCGGGTGAGATACTTCTGCTTCTGATCTTCATTGGCGTATGTTTCAAGACCCCAGCAAACAAGAGAGTTGTTCACGCTCATGCAGACAGAAGTGGAAGCATCTATCTTGGATATCTCCTCCATGGCCAGGACATAAGAAATAGTGTCCATGCCCGACCCGCCATACTTAGGGTCTACCATCATGCCGAGAAAGCCAAGCTCGCCCAGCTTTTTTATTTGCTCTGTGGGGAATTTGCCGTGTTCATCACGCTCAATAACCCCGGGGAGCAGCTCATTCCGGGCAAAATCCCGGGCAGCCATCTGCACTGCAATCTGCTCTTCTGTGAGTTGGAAATTCATATTTGGAACCTGAAATTAAGGTTGAGAAATGTGCTGCAAACGTACGTTTTAATCTTAAATGTTCAAACGGAGGGCTTTTCCCCCGGCCAGTCAATATTGGTCTCCTCAATAGCGCCCCTGTTGTAATGGATGTACATGTAAAGATACACCATGCGAGAGAGCCGCATGAGCCAGGGCTGAACCAGGATGACCACGCACACGCTGGTAATGAGGAAGTAGTAAAAGCTGTTGTCCTTATAAGTGAGCCCAAAGATGGGCACGTACCAGATGAGGTTGAGAAAGAAGAGCATCATGGTAAGAGCATAGTTGATACCACCACCATTATTCTGCTCATACTTCAGCTTCTGGCTACAAACGGGGCAGTGGTCATGGAGTGCGAGGCATTTATTCAAAGGGAACACCGACTTATTGACAAAGACCTTTCCTTTTCTGCAATTAGGACATTTCAGAGAAAAAAGGCTGGGGAGGAAGGAAGGTGTTTTAGCGTCTGCAGACATAAACAAGGGAGGATTGAGCGTGCAAAGATAAAATAGTATGCGGGAAGCCCTATGCAAACGTGCAGAAAACCACATGTACAAGGGTGGTCAAATAGCTCCGGGCATCTCAGGTACTCCATATGTACTCCATATGTACTCCATATATACTCCATATTAAAGTGCCTGGAACCTTACTGAAATGTCATGCGTGAGGAATGTCTTTAGCACACAGCCAACAGGGAGACTTCAGGCGTGTCTGCCCTCAAAGTCAGGCGTTCGTTATGGGGACAATTATGGATTATCTAAAAATTCCCATCTTTAAAGAATAAACGATCTGTTGAACAGGGATAGCCATACCAATCTTACAGATGAGGAGCTGCTGCGTCGATACAGGACTACAGCGGATAACAACTGGCTGGGATACCTGCTGCAACGCTATACGCTGCTGCTGTATGGTGTGGCAATGAAGTACCTGAAGGACAGGGAGCAGGCAGAGGATGCCGTGCAGCTTATATTTCTTAAGGCACTGACGCATTTGCCGGAAGGCGAGATACTGAACTTTAAGGGGTGGCTATATGTATTAATGCGGAACCACTGCCTGCAGGTGCTAAGAGATAAACCTCATGTGCTGCCGGAAGAGGCACTGGAGAGAGTACCGCCGGTGGAAGACCTGAATGAGGACGTACAACTGCAAGAGTATACGCTGGAGAAAATGAATGAAGCACTGAAAGAACTGAATGAAGAACAGAGAAACACAATAGACCTATTTTACCTGAAGAAGCTTAGCTACCAACAGATAATGGAACAGACGGGCTATAGCTTCATGCAGGTAAAGAGCTATATACAGAACGGAAAACGTAACTTGAAACTATTACTTCTAAGAAAACTTGGGCACAGGCATTAATGAAGGACCCGGCAGACATATCAGGCAAAGGCAGGGAACGGCTATCTGAAGAAAGGCTACAGGCTTATCTTGAAGGGAGACTATCGCCTAAGGAGCAACATGAGGTGGAGCTATGGCTGAGCGAGGAGAGTATGGAAAGCGATGCCGTAGAAGGACTGAAGGATGCAAGGCCTGAAGAAACAAGAAAAGCTGTCAGCAAGATAAACCACGGACTGGCTAAGAAGCTGGGTGAAAGGAGAAGGCGACGCAGAAAGCCCGTTGGTAACAGCACATGGACCTTAGTAGCTATCGTAATGATCATATTATTGTGCGTAGTGGCCTATATGGTGCTCCATATTTCCCTTCATTAAGGGAGCTGCTACGTAAGCTGAAC
>JADMIO010854383.1_pt1 | contig 100574 bp, 78 predicted proteins | sample 8958161 | NCBI WGS metagenome assembly JADMIO01 (sample SAMN16585339, study PRJNA669376) | soil metagenome | isolation source: Crop rotation soil | place: USA: Cullars Rotation, Alabama | collected 2011 | reverse complement strand
GACAACTTGTCCACGTGGAATTCTAAGCTTAGGATCCCAATGTGCTGGAAAGAAGCTCGGCGTCGTGTTCATGGGCACCGATCAGGCGCTCAAGGAATACCCGGACATCTTCAAGAAGTACTTCGCCACGGTCGTCCCGCCGGAGGACAACAAGTTCTCGGCGCTCAACAGCGCGGTATGGAGCGGCGGAAGCTTCGTCTACGTGCCCAAGGGCGTCGAGGTGCCGCTGCCGCTGCAGGCGTACTTCCGCATCAACGGCGAGAACACGGGCCAGTTCGAGCGCACGCTCATCGTCGTCGACGAGGGCGCGAAGGTGCACTACATCGAGGGCTGCACGGCGCCCATCTACGCCACTGACTCGCTCCATGTCGCGGTCGTTGAGGTAGTCGCGCTGGCCAACGCCAACGTCCGCTACACGACCATTCAGAACTGGTCGAACGACGTCTACAACCTGGTCACGAAGCGCGCCCACGCATACGAGAACTCGCGCGTCGAGTGGATCGACGCGAACACCGGTTCACGCAAGACGGTCAAGTACCCGAGCATCTACCTGCGCGGGCGTGGCGCGAGCGCGGACATCATCAGCGTCGCCGTTGCGGGCAAGGGCCAGCACCAGGACACCGGCGCCAAGGCCATCCACCTCGCCCCGGACACCAAGAGCCGCATCGTCAGCAAGTCGGTCAGCAAGGATGGCGGCCGCGCCACCTACCGCGGCCACCTCAAGGTCGCTCCCGGCGCCACCGGTGTGGTCGCCAGCGTCCGCTGCGACGCGCTGATGCTTGACGACGAGAGCCGCAGCGACACGTATCCGTACATCGACATCCAGGAAACGGACACGACGATGACCCACGAGGCAACCGTGGGCAAGATCAGCCAGGACCAGATCTTCTACCTGATGAGCCGCGGCCTGTCAGAGAACGAGGCGCAGAACCTCGTCGTCCAGGGCTTCCTCGAAGTCTTCACCAAGGAGCTGCCGATGGAGTACGCCATCGAGTTCAACCGCTTGGTGAAGATGGAGATGGAAGGCGCGCTCGGCTAGGAGATGCCCGACGCACTGAAACTGCCGTATGCGAATGCGGCCACCGTCGAGCGGATAGCCGACCTCTACGGGGAGCCTGAGTGGATGCGGGCGGAGCGCCACGACGCGCTCACCCGCTACCTGGACCTGCCGGTCGAGACGAACCAGCTGTTCACGCTGTACGTCGACCTGCGCCAGGCGAAGCTCGCCGAGATCGACCCGTTCGTCGAGACCGGCCAAGCCGCGGAAGTCTCCGCAGTCGTGCCCGAAGGCGCGGCCGCGTTGATCGAGATCGGCGACGACCGAGTCGTCGCGCGGGCACTCAGCCCCGAGGCGGCGAAGTCCGGTGTCATCGTCGACACGCTCACCAACGCTGTGCGTGAACGGCCCGACTTGCTTGCCCTCGTGCGCTCCACCACAGAAAACAGCGCGACGCTCCCCGTTGAGGACAAGTTCGCGCAGGGCGCGCGCGCCTTCGCGCCACTCGTCGTAGTCGTGCACGTGCCCCGCAATGTCGTGCTCGACAAGCCCATCGTCGTTCGCTGGGCCGCGGGCACCGCGGGCCGTGGCCTGATCGCGCGGTGCCTGGTCGTCCTGGGCGACAACGCCCAGGCGCAGGTGCTCGAGGAGCAGGTCGCATCGGACGCGCACGAATCCCCGGACGCCCCACAAAGCCTGTGGTGGGGCACGACCGAGGTCATCCTTGGCCGCGGCGCGAATCTCTCGTTCGCCGGCCAGCAGGACTTCGGCCCGAACACGGTCGCGCTGGTCAACCGCCACGCGACGCTCGATCAGGACGCGCAGCTCCGTTGGGCGCTCGCATCCGTCGGCGCGCAGCTGCACAAGTCGCGCATCGACAACCTGCTCGTTGGCCGTGGCAGTGGCGTCAGCCAGGTCGAGATTGGCTTTGGCGGCGCCCGCCAGCTGTTCGACCTGACCAGCTACACGCGCCACATCGGCGCCGACACGACCGGCGATCTGCTCTCCAAGGGTGTTTTCCTCGACCGCGCGCGTGGCTATTTCAAGGGCATGATCGACATCGAGCACACGGCCAAGGGCACCGACAGCTTTCTTGGCGAGTTCGCGATGCTGCTTTCGAAGCAGGCACGCAGCGTCACCATCCCAAGCCTTGAGATCGACCAGCCCGACGTACGTCGCGCGATGCACTCGAGCAGCGTTGGGCCCATCAGCGAGGACGAGATCTTCTATCTGATGAGTCGCGGCATATCGCGCGACATAGCGCGCAAGTTCATCATCATGGGCTTCCTGGAGCCGGTCGTCGCGCGCATTCCGCTCGCCGAAGCGCAGGATCGGTTGCGCCGGCTCCTGGAGCGCAAGTGGCCGCAGGCAGAGGCGCTCGTGGAGCAGGCCGCCTGAGCGACGCCATCCGCCGCGTCCCCGTTGCGCGGCTCGACGACGTCCCTGTAGGGACGATGCTTATGGTCCAGGTCGACGGCACGATGATCCTGCTCGTCAACCTCGACGGCACGGTGCGCGCCATGCAGGGCGTCTGCTCGCACGAGTATTTCGAGCTCGACCGCGGGTTTCTGACCGGCGACACCCTGACCTGCGCGCTGCACCTGTCGCGCTTCGACCTGGATACGGGCGAGGCGCTCGACCCACCGGCCGAGCTACCGCTGCAGACCTATCCAGCCGTCGTGGAGAACGGCGAGATCTCCCTCGAGCTTCCGGAAGGGTTCATCCCCGTCAACGAGTGACGCTCATCGGCGTGGATGGCCCCACGTGCGGATAGCCAATCAAGCCGTCCTCACCTGTCACCCAGTGGGAGCTGGCCGACGCCTGGCTTGGAGGTTCCTGGGTCCCCGTACCAACGACGAGGTCCCAGAAGATGGCCCGCGCGTTGCCGTCGAACGCCCATAGAACGCGGAGCTTGTAACCGAGCAACGCGATGTGCGGCAAGCCCGGGTTGTATGGGCCACCGGGGCTCGTGAAGTTGGTGACCTGGGCATGGTCGGCTATTCGCCAGACCGGCACCGAGTAGGAAGCGAAGACAACGCGACCGAGCAAGGGATCTGACGCGGGGATGGCGCTCAGCTCCAGCGTGACCCCGCGTGCGTCGAGCCTGTGGGGCAGCAGGACCTCGCCATGAAAGTGGCCGGGCTGTGATTCGAGGCTTGAAGGGACGGTCTCGTAGGTCGAGCCGGCGACCTTGACCACGACGCTGTAGCCCTCATCAGGAAACGCGGCCGGCGACGGCCGTGGCGCGGGCTGGGTGGTCGCGGCAACCCGGATGCTGACCGTGAGCAACCTGCCGTCCGGCTTGTTCTCGCTCGTGACCGTGATGCGGAACCCGTTGCGCGCCACCTGGGTGAAAGTGGGATTCGCCAGCGTGCGCGAGCTCGGGGGTTCGTTCGCCGCGAGCACGACCATTGAGGTCGAGGCGTTGGGGTCGAGGATTGTGCTCATGGGGAATGACCATTCGCCAAGGACGTCGAAGTCGTCGTGCGAGACCGTGTCGGTCACGGTCGAAACGTTCAGGTCGGCCGAAGGGACCACGAGCGGGTAGGGGATGCGATACGCGACCTCGTACTGGTCGTCCGCAACGGGATCCAGGATCGCCAGTGTCGAGTGGCCGCCCAGCGAGAGGCGCGCGCCAAGGTACTGGTAGCGCACGGGCGCGTCGGGATCGGCGCGGATCGCCTGGATGCTGTCGACGTGCGGCAGCGACCGCTGCGGTGATCGGGAGGGCGACGCGACGGCCACCGCATTTGACGGCGCGGCGCTTGGTCGCGTCTGTTCGTTCTGGCCGCTCACGCCAACGTAGATGACCGTCGCGAGAACCGCGACGAAAGCGACGGCGGCGACGCGCGCCGAGCGTCCGCCAGTACGTGTGGTGCTCAGCTCGGGCATTGGCTCGGGCGTGCTCGAGCTCATTCTTCGATCACGAAATTCGGGTATATGTCGAGCGTCCAGATGACGACCCGATGGCCGTTCTCGAATGTGAACTGCACGGCGTAGTCGTAGCCATTGTTCAAGATCTGCGGGCCTGTGCCATCCGGGTCACCGGCTCCCGTGGACGAGTGCGTTGACTGCGACCCTTGGCTTTCGCCCCGCACTCGGTACGTGTCGGTCGCGATCACAATCGGCGCGCGCGCTCCCTCCGGCAGGGCGCTCAACTCCACGGATACCTTCGGAACGCCCAGGTTGGCAGGCATGAAGATCTTGCCGCTCAGGTGGCCTGGCTCGACCTTGAGCGTTGACTGATTCGTGCGGAAGGTGTTCTTGCCGGCCCGGGCGACGACGTTGTAGCCCTCGTCGGGGAAAGTGGGATCGTTGGCGATCAGCACATCGACGTTGAGCGTGGCGCTGCCCGCCACGAACGAGCCGTTGACTCGGATGCGGTAGCCATTGCGCGTCAGAGCCGGCGCTCCGGCGAGGGCGGTCGGGTCGGGCATCTGGTCCTGTTGAAACAGCGTCGAGGGCGCGGAGGCGCCCACGTCCACGTCGACGCTCTGTCCTCCGCTCGGGATGGTGATGGGCACGGCCCACGAACCGTAGCTGGCGCCGGTGTCGCCCAGCCCTTCGATGAGCTCGAGGGTCATGTACTGCAGTACGTCGGGAGGAAGGACGACGCGAAAGGCAGCGTGCAGCCGCCGGACCGAGACGTCGTCGAGCGCTGCAACCGCGTCGGCGCCGGCGACGGTCAGCCTCGCCCGCAGGTCGCCGTACGGTCCGGCCAAACCGCTGCGCTCGTTGATTACCGCTACAGGGGAGCGCGGAACGTGCCCGAAGGTGGGCTCCGACGGCGTTGGGCTTGCCACAGCCGGCGTGGGAGGGTTACCCGTGCCTGCCGCCAATGGTCGCGTGGTTCCCGCGGGAGACGCGGGCGTGTTGCCCGACAGCCCGACGAATACGACCACGCCCAGCACGAACACGACGCCCAGAGCGACCACCTTGGCCGACCTTCCGCCGGTGCGCCCGACCTGCAGCTCTGGCGTGGGCTCGCGCTCGAGCGTCACCTCGGAAGCTCCCTGCCGAGGCCCATCTCAGTCGCGCGGCGGAGGATCGCGTCGCCAAACACGACGTCCGCGAGTCCGACGCCGAGGTGGTTTACGACAACCGGGCCGCTCGCCCGTGGCGCGGGCGCGGCTCCGCTCAGCGCCTGGCCAATCGACGCGTCCGCGCGGGGGTAGCCAACAAAGACCTCGGCAGAACGGTTCGACTCGAACTGCGCGACGTCGTCCACGAGGAATTGGCCGGACCCGGCCACCACCGCGGCCGGGACGCACATGTCGTAGTCGACGGCCACGACCAATTGAGCGCGGTCGAACGCTGACGCCGCCACGGTCTGGCGCGGGAATCCGAACGAGACCATCGTCAGTACGACGTCCGCGCCGGCGACCGCCGCGGTGATGTCCGTCGTTGCGGCGACCTGAGCGAAGCACTCGCTCTCGCGGGCGCGAGCCGCGAGCTGCTCGGCGCGATCGAGATGGCGGTCGGCAATGGTGAGTGAGCAGCCGGATGCCACGTACGCGAGCACATCGACGTGGCTGGCGCCCTGCACGCCCGCGCCAACCAGCGCAACGGACGCGACGCCAGCGGCGGCGCCGACGGCCGGCCACCACTCACGCAGCGCAACGCCGCTGACCGCCGCCGTGCGCTGCGCGGTGATCGGCGCCCCGTCCATGACCGCGACGGGCACGCCCGTCTGCGCGTCAGACAAGACGACCACGGCATTGATGGCGGCGATGCCCAGCGCCCTGTTTCCGGGAAACGCCGTGACCCACTTAACGCCGAGGAGATCGTCTGCGCCGGACGGGTCCGCGCCGCGCAGGAGAGCCGGCATCGCCGCCGTGTGCGCGGCAGGCTGGCGCGGGTGGACACCAAGCTTGGGCGGAAGGTCGGCGTCGCCAACTAGCGCAACCATCGTGCGGCGCGCAAGCTCGATGCGCTCGTCGACGGGTGGCATGGCCGCCATGACGTCAGCGGCTGACAGGTAGCGGAGCGGGCGAACGCTCATCGTCGAGAAGATTAGGCCTAACGGCCCGCAGGACACGAGCCGGGTGCCGGGAGGCTCAACCGGCCTCGCTCGCTAACCTTGAAGCGTGGGACTACCAGCGCTCCAGATGACCGCCGACGAGGTCAAGCGCAGCCTTGCCAACCTCAAGCTCGAGCGCGACGCGATCTACCTGTACGACCAGCTCGCGGACATCGAGAAGGATCCCGGCCGCGCCGCGACGTTCAAGCGGATCGCGTCGAACGAACGGCGCCATGCCGAGATCTGGGCCACCCGGCTCACCGAGCTCGGCGCGAAGGTCCCGGCGGAGACGGGTGCTCGGCCGCGGGTGCGCTTCATCGTCGTTCTGGCGCGGGCGTTGGGCACGAACCGTGTTGCCGACCTTGTGCGGGCACTCGAGGGCGACGAGGAGGAGGCCTACAGCAGCCAGCTGACGCCCGAGACGGCGGCGATCGCGGCCGACGAGCGCGAGCACGCCGCGCTGTGGGACGAGCTGACCGGCAAGCGCCCCGCACATTCGTCGAGCAGAGGCGGCCGCACGCTGGCCGAGGAGGCATGGCACCGCGGAGGCCGCTCCGGCACTTTGCGCGCCGCCGTCTTTGGCGCGAATGACGGCCTGGTCAGCAACCTGTCGCTGATCATGGGCGTCGCTGGCGCCAGCAGCGACAACCACTTCATCGTCGTCGCCGGCGTCGCTGGGCTCTTGGCCGGAGCCTTCTCGATGGCCGCCGGCGAATACATCAGCATGCAGAGCCAGCGCGAGCTGTTCGAGAACCAGATTTCGATCGAGCGCGAAGAGATGCGCGTCATGCCTGACGTTGAGCAGGAGGAGCTGAGCGACATCTATCGCGCCAAGGGCCTGTCGCAAGCCGATGCCGACCGGATCGCGGAAAGCCTGATGAAGGACCCGCAGACGGCGCTGGATACGAAGGTGCGCGAGGAGCTTGGCCTGGATCCGAACGAGCTCGGGTCGCCGTGGGGCGCGGCAGCGTCGTCGTTCGCTGCCTTTGGCCTTGGCGCGCTGATTCCGCTGATCCCGTTCCTGGTCACGACCGGCCCGGCCGCGTTTGTGGCCGGGTTGGCGCTGTCGTTCGTCGCGCTGTTCGCGGTGGGTGCCGCGGTCAGCCTCGTCACCGGCCGCGGCCTGCTCTTCAGTGGCGCGCGTCAGGTCCTCATTGGCGCGGCGGCAGCGGCGATCACCTACGGCGTGGGCACGATCTTCGGCGCCGCAGTCGCGTGACGCGCGAAGCAGAGCTGCGCGATCGCCTGGCGGCAGAGGGGCTCGACGCGAGCGCCTGGGGCAACGGACCTGGCGACACGTACTCCGCGCACAGCCACGGCTATGACAAGGTCCTCGTCGCGACGAGCGGCTCGATCACCTTTCACCTCACGGACCTCGGACGTGACGTCGTTCTTGCCACGGGTGACCGGCTCGAGCTGCCGGCCGGCACGACGCACGGTGCAACCGTGGGAAGTGAAGGGGTCGAATGTCTCGAGGCGCACCTGCCGGCCGGCTCGTTGCCGGCGGGTCTGCGTCCTTTACCAGCGGGCAGCTGGTAGTCGGTGCCTGCGGCTAGCCTTCGACGCTGCTCAGGCGCTCTCCTGGTCCACGCGCTCGAGGTAGCGCACATGGAGCTCCAGGACCTCGTCGACCAGGTCGACCGGCGCCTTGCCGCCCCGCGCCCTGATCGCATCGCTGATCCAGGCGGCCTCTGAAGTCCGCTCCTCGGTCGTCAATTCCTCGCTGCTGCGCGGTAGTCGGCCGACCGCATACCAGACGAGCGCCCCGCCAACGACCAGGCCGAGCACCAGCGCCCAGCCGATGTACTGCTCCGTCATCCACGGCGAGTATAGGTATGCTGCCGGGGTGTTCCCGCACGCTCACGTCCTGCCGCTGATCTCGTTCACGCCTAACCCAATCCTTCTCCAGCTGGGACCCATCAGCATCGGCTGGTACGGCGTTGGCTACGTCGTTGGCCTGGCGGTCATGCTGACCATTGCCCAGTACGAGCTGGCGCGGCGCGGCTACAACCCCAACCACATCTGGAACGCGCTCTTGCTCGTGGGCGCGCTGGCACTCATCGGCGGCCGGCTGTACCACGTCATCGACCAGTGGGGGCCGATCTACAGCCAGGATCCCATCCGCGCGATCCTGCCGCCGTACGCCGGACTGGGCCTGTACGGAGGCGTAGCCGGCGCCATCCTGGGCATCTTCATCTACACGCGCTGGAAGAAGATCCCGCTGCCGTTAGGGCTGGACGTCGTCGTTGCCGGCACGCTGTTTGCCCAGGGCATCGCGCGCTGGGGCAACTTCTTCAACCAGGAGCTCTACGGGCCTCCCACGGACCTGCCGTGGGCCATTGCCATCGACTGCGCCCATCGCGTCGCGGAGTGGCCCTGCGCGCTCTACCCGGAGGCCACGACAGGCTTCCATCCGCTCTTCCTGTACGAGTCGATCCTCGACATCACCGGCGGCTTCATCGCGCTGTTCATCTCACGCCGCTACCTGTACCGACTCCAGCTCGGCGATCTCGCCGCGTTCTGGATGATCTGGTACGGCGGCACGCGCAGCATCCTCGAGACGTTTCGCAGCGGCTGGAACTGGACGCTGGGCGGCATCGCGACCGCGCAGATCATCGGCATCGCCCTGGTGCTGTTGGGCATCGTCATCCTGATCTACAACCATCCGCGCGGGAAACCGCCGTACCCGTATCTGCCGCCGTGGAAGCCCGAACGTGAGCGCGACGCCGCGCTTGCGCTGGCTGCCGCGGGCGGGGGGACGGTCGCGCTGGCGGGTGCGGGCACCGACTCAGACGACGACGCCGACGATGAATACGAGGATGACGGCGACGACTGGGAGGACGACGAAGACGACGGGGACGAAGACGAGCTGACCGACGAGCCGACCGAGGCCGTGAAAGAGCCACCGGAAGACTCCTAGCGCGCGATGGCCTCGTTGCAGCGCGACCGATACGGATCCCGACAGCCCGCGCAGCGGACGAAGTCGGACCAGCTCATCGATGACTACGTTCGCCAGCTGCGGACGTCGGCGTGGATCCGCCAGCTGCCGGCGTGGCGGACCGAAGAGCTCGAAGACGAGGCCCGCGCGAAGATCGAGTCGGATCTGGCCGCGGCCGGCAATCGTGACGAAGCGACCGTTCACCGGGTGCTCGACCGCCTTGGACCCGCGAGCGACATGATCGCCGCGCAGAACGCTGATCCGCCCGCAGGCATTCACAGGCTGGTGACTATCGCGCTCACCCCGTTAGCGCGGCTGCGCTTCCTCCTGAAGGCGCGCGGCTGGGGTATTGCAGAGGTAGGCGGGCTGCTCCTGTTGATCGTTGGGCCGTTCCTGGTGTGGTGGGTCGGCCCGATCTTCGGAATCCTCCTGATCCGCTACGCCGCCGACCGCTGGTCGCCACGGGCAATGCGCATCGCCACTGGCTTGGTCTTTGGACTGCTTGCGATGCAGGCCTTGCTCGCCGTGGGCACGCTGGCCTTCCTGCTGGTCACCGATGGCAACCTCGACGCCGAGACCACGCGACGGATGATGTCCGGCTTCGGCTCGGGACAGCTGAGTTCGGCGACGATCCGTCACGTGGCGATCCCCTGTTGCCCGTCCGGCTGCTGGGCGCGCTGCTGGCGCCGATTGCTGGGATTGGGAGCGCCATCTACCTTGTGCTCAGCCCGCGCTATCGCGGCTAGGTCGAGCATCAGAGGAACCGCCGTTCCGGTTCAGGCGTCACGACAGGGGAGGGAAAGATGTCGGACCAGCTGATTGACGACTACCTTCACGAGCTCAAGACCTCGGCCTGGATCCGCCAGATGCCGCGGCCGCGCGCGAAGGCGCTCGAAGATGAGACCCGCGCACGGATCCGCGCCGAGCTGGACGCCGCTGGACGCCACGACGAGGAGACGGTGTACAGCGTGCTTGACCGGATGGGACCGGCCAGCGACATCGTCGCTCGCGACGGCGCCGCGCCGCCGTCCGGGACGCAGCGTGCCGCCCAAACCGTGCTTTCGCCGCTCGCGCGATTGCAGTTCACGCTCGCCGCGCGCGGCTGGGCACTGCCCGAGATCGGCGGCTTGCTGCTGCTGATCGCCAGCCCCGTCCTGCTCTGGTGGATCGGGCCGGTGCTGGGCATCATCCTCGTCCGCACTTCGGCAAATCGATGGTCTGAGCGAGCCGAGCACGTCGCCACGGTGGTCGTCTTTGGACTGCTTGCGGTCCATTTCGCGATCGCGATCGGCTTGCTTGCCATCGCTTTCACCGTTCCGGGGCCGTTGGCCGGCGAGCTACAGCACATCATGGCTCTGGTTGCGCCGGGGGCGCTGGGTCTCGTGCGCGGCTTCGACACGGTCAGCTACGGGTCGGGGCCAATGGTCGTCTTGGCCGTGTTCATTGGCCTGCTGCCGCTCATCGCCGGCGCGGTCGCCGGCATCTACCTGTGGATGAGCCCGCGCATCCGGCGCTGACGGCGCTCAGGCCGGCGCGGCCTCCGCGGTGCGCAGCGCCAGGACGTTGACGGTCGGGATCGGCCGCGCGAAGCCCTTCAAGCTCAGATCGCCCACAGGCGCCACTTCCAGAAGGTCTTCAACGGCCGCGTAGGCGCGCGGGTTGAGCAGGATCTGATCCGGCTCTGCGGCTGAGCTGAGACGCGAGGCGACGATCACGGCCGTGCCGACCATGCCGTAGTCATAGCGGCCCTCGAAGCCGATCCTGCCGAGCGTGGCGTAGCCCGTCGCGATGCCGATGCCCAGGCCCAGCTCAAAGCCGAGGCGTGCCCACTTGGCGGCCATGCCGCCGAACATCTCGCGCATCGCCACGGCCATGCGCACCGCCCGCTCGACGTGGTCCGGCTGTGGCACGGGATCGTTGAAGAACACCATCATCCCGTCGCCCGCGAAATGCTCGAGCGTGCCGCCGTGCTCGACGATCCTGGCGCCCATCTGGGCGTGGTACTCACGCAGCAGGCCAAGAACCTCCTCGGGCTCGGCCTGGTCACTGAACGCGGTGAAGCCACGCAGGTCGCAGAAGACGGCGGTCGCCTCACGCCGATGACCGGCGAGCATCTGCTGGCCCTCCTGGGTCGACACCAGCGCGGCGACCTGCGGGGACAGGAAGCGGCTGAGCTCTTCCTTCTGCCGCTCGATCGTGGCGAGCAGCTCTGCCTGACGCGCGGCGTGCTCGAGCTCGCGGTCGTGCAGCCGCTTGTCCGCGAGCGACGCCCGCACGCGGGCGCCCAGTATCGTCGGGTTGAAGGGCTTGGTCAGGTAGTCCGTGGCGCCGAGCTGGATGCAGCGCACCACGCTGTCGAGCTCGTCGACGCCCGAGATCATGATCACCGGGATGTGGCGCAGCGTCTCGTCCGCCTTGATCGCCGCCAGAGTCTCGTAGCCGTCCATCTCCGGCATGACGATGTCGAGCAGCACGACGCCGATATTCGATTCGGGAGCGGACAGCGCGGCGAGCGCGGCGCGACCATCCGTCGCCTCCACGACGCCGATGCCGAGCATTGTCAGGTGCCGTGCCAGGAGCTGGCGATTGACGGGACTGTCGTCGACGACGAGCGCGGTATCGCTCACGACGCACCGTCCGCGTGCGACGGAACGCGGGCCAGAGCCGCGGCCAGCTCCTCCGTCCGGATGGGCTTGCTGATGTAGTCGTCCATGCCCGCGGCGATGCACGCGTCGCGGTCGCCAGCCATCGCATTGGCGGTCATGGCGACGATGCGCAGCGGCCGGTCCGGCCACGTCGCGCGGATCCGGCGCGTCGCCTCAAGTCCGTCGAGCTGGGGCATCTGGACGTCCATCAGGACCACGTCGTAGTCGGTCGCCTTGAGCGCGTCGATGGCCTGGATGCCGTCGCCGGCGATGTCTGTCGTGTAGCCCATGTTGCCCAGCAGTCGGATGGCCAGCTTCTGGTTCACCGCGTTGTCTTCGGCGAGCAGGATGCGCAGTGGATGCCGGCGGCCCAGCTCCGAATCGGTCGTTGGCCGATCGGGCTGCGCCGCAAGCGCACCGCGCTCTTCCGGCGCGGCGAGAACGTTGACCAGGGCGTCGTGCAGCGCGGACGGCTTGACCGGCTTCGCGAGCACGCCGTCGAAGACGGTCTGGCGGTGTTCGCGGAGAGCTGCCGATGAGACGAGAACGAGCTTCATGCCCGCCGCTGTGGACAGCTCGCGGATCTTCTCGGCCAGGGCAATTCCGTCCATTTCCGGCATGAACAGGTCGAGCAGGGCCAGGTCGTAGCCGTCGCCCTGCTGCAGCCAGTTGAGCGCGTCGATGGGCGATGCCGTAGTGCGCGTCTCGATCTCCCAGCGCGCCAGCTGCGCGGCCAGGATGCGCCGGTTGGTGGCGTTGTCGTCGACGATCAGCGCACGCTTGCCGGCCAGCTCAACGGTCAGCATCTCGCGCTTGTGCGGTAGGGCTGAGGCGGGCGCCTCTGGGAGCCGAATGCGGACGTGGAACGTTGAGCCACGGCCGGCGACGCCGTCGCTTTCCGCGCTGAGCGAGCCGTCCATTGCCTCCGCGAGGCGGCGGCTGATGGCAAGCCCCAGGCCCGTGCCGCCGTAGCGTCGCGCGATCGACGAGTCGGCCTGGCTGAACGATTGGAAGAGCCGGGTCATCTGCTCGGGCGGAATGCCGATGCCCGTGTCGTGGACGTCGATCTCCAGCTCGACACGGTCGCCGGCCTGGTGCGCCGTGGCCGTGACGACGACCTCGCCCTTCTCCGTGAACTTGACCGCATTGGAGAGCAGGTTCAGCAGGATCTGGCGCAGCCGGCCAACGTCGCCAACGACGGCTGCCGGCAGGTCGCCCACGACCTCGTAGGCCAGCTCGATGCCGTTCGCCGCGGCCGTGGGGCCGATCACGTCTAGTGCGCCCTCGATGCATTCGGCCGGGTCGAACGGATCGGCGACGAGGTCTACCTTGCCCGCCTCGATCTTCGAGAAGTCGAGGATGTCGTTGATGATCGTCAGCAGCGCGTCGCCCGACGAGCGGATCGTGTCCGCGTAGTCGCGTTGCTCGGCGGTCAGCTCAGTCTCGGCCAGGAGACCGCTCATGCCGATGATCGCGTTCATGGGCGTGCGGATCTCGTGGCTCATTGCCGCGAGGAACGAGCTCTTGGCCTGGTTCGCGGCATCTGCTGCTTCGCGCGCGTCGCGCAGCTCCGCGAAAAGCTGAGCATTGTCAATTGCGATCGCCGCCTGCTGTGACAGGCCGACGAGGAAGTCGAGGTCCGTGGGGGTGAAGGGCCGGCTGCCTGGCCCGGTCCGCCACACGACCATCACGCCGTTGACGCCGTTGCGGCCGAGCAGCGGCGCAGCCATCAGGCGCTCCTGCTCTTCCTGCTCCGGCGTTCCCTCGATGTGAACGGCGCGCGCGTCCGTCGCGGCGTCGTTGATGATCTCCGCCTTGCCCGTGGCGGCGATCGAGCCGATGATCCCGGCGCCCGAGATCACGACCGTGGCCGCGACTTGGTCGGCGATGTCGCCGACGGTTGAGCTGGCGCGGAACGTCGTGCCGTCGGCATCAGGCTGAAAGATCGCGCTCGATGTGCCTCCCAGCAGGGCGCGCGCGTCCTCCGTGACGCGCTTGAGCAGCACGCCCAACTCGAGTGTCGCCGTCATCTCGCGGCCAACGTCGGCAAGGGCCGCCATCTCCGTCGCGCGGCCCTGCGACTCGCTGTACAGACGCGCGTTGTGGATGGCCGAGACGATGTTGGCGGCCAGGGTCGTCAACAGCCCGGTCTCCGCGCCGCCGAAGCGACCTTCCTGGCTGCTGCTCTGGACGCTGATGACGCCGATTGCCTCATTCCCGAGCATCATCGGCACGCCCAGGAACGACTTCGCGTCGTGGCCAATGCCCTTCACCTCGAGTGCTTCAAAGTGAGCGGGCTGATTCATCAAGAGCGGCTCGCGTGTGCGCAGGATGTACGAGGTCAGGCCCTCGCCAAAGGGCAGCGCATCAATCGGCTGCCGACGGCCATCCTCGCTGTAGTAGGGAAACTCGATCGTGCCCGTGGTGCGGTCGTACAGGGCGATGTACAGGATGTCCGCGCGGAACGTCTCAGCCATCTTGTCGCCCACGAGTGACATGAGCCGGTCAAGGTCAAGCTGTGATGCGGCCGCCTGGCCCACGTCGTTGACGATGGCCAGCTCCGCCGCGCGCTGGCGTGTCTCACCGATGAGCCGCGCGTTCTCGAGCGCCACGCTCAGGCTCGCCGCGAGCGTCGTCAGCAGGCGCACGTCGCCGTCGCTGAAGGCATTCGTCCGATCAAGGTTCTGGATCGAGATGCGTCCGTATTTCTTGCCACCGCTGTAGAGCGGTGCGAAGAGGATGGACTTCGACTCCTCGCCGGCGACGTTGAACGTGAAGCCCGTCTCCGCCTGCCAGGCCGCGACGTCGTTGATGACGAGCGGGCCTTCATAGGCAATCGCATAGCGCGTCAGGTCACGGAACGGCGACGCGGCGCCATCGGGCTCGCGGACGCCGCGCTCGATCGAATATGGATAGCGGGTGACCTGGTTGTCGTAGTCATAGATCCCGATGTCCACGACCTGCGCGTCGAAGATCGCCTGGATCTTGTTGCCCACGAGGTCGTACATCGCCTGCATGTCGAGCTTCTCGGCCAGGCCCTGCTGGACGCTGTTGATGATGGCGAGCTCCGCGGCGCGCTCGTTCGTCTCGGTCAGCAGGCGCTGCGTTTCACCGAACAGGCGCGCGTTTTCGAGCGCCACGCTCAGCGAGCCAGCGAGCGTGTTGAGCAGTCGCTCGTCGTTGGCCGTGAAGGCGTCTTCGCGATCCACGTTCTGAAGCGACAACGCGCCGCCAACTTTGCCGTCGGCCATCAGCGGCGCGAATAGCACTGAGAGCGGATAGTCGCCGAGGACGTTCGGCGTCAGTCCGTGATCTGCCATCCAGCCGACCGTGTCGCGGTTGACCATGACCGATTGCCCGCTCTCGATGATGTAGCGCGCGAGATCGGTGACCGGGCCAATTACGAGTCCCGGCTGATCGCGGACCCCACGCTCAAGGCCGTATTCCTGCGTGGTTACGTTGTTTTCGAGGTCCCACGTCAGGATGCTCATCGTCGACGCATCGAAGATTTCCGCGATCTTCTCGCCCACCAGCGTGTACATCGACTGCAGGTCGAGCTGCGCCGCGAGGCCCTGCTGGACGCTGTTGATGATCGCCAGCTCGGCGGCGCGCTCGTTGGTTTCGGAAAGCAGCCGCTGCGTCTCGTCGAAAAGCCGCGCGTTCTCGAGCGCCACGCTGAGGCTGGCGGCGATCGTCGTCAACAGACGCACGTCCGCATCCGTGAAGGCGTTCGTATGGTCGATGTTCTGCAGCGAGATTCGCCCGAACATCTCGTCGCGAACAAGCAGCGGAGCGAACAACACCGACCTCGTCGGCTCTCCAGCAGGCACCACCGATGGGATGCCCGTTTCGGCTACCCAGGCGTCGACGTCGTTGACAAGCAGCGGCTGTGGATGGTCGAGCAGGTACGCGCTGAACATCTGGACGGGCACCGTCATGTTCGCCTGCCGGACGCCACGCTCCAGCCCGTACACGTACATCAGCTGGCGGTTTGGTCGGTCATACAGCGCGATGTCGATCGACTGGGCGTCGAAGATGTCGTTGATCTTCTCGCCCACCAGGTCGTACATCGACTGCATGTCGAGCTGCGCGGCGAGGCCTTGCTGGACGCTGTTGATGATCGCGAGCTCAGCCGCTCGCTCGTTCGTCTCGGTCAGCAGCCGCTGGGTCTCGTTGAACAGGCGCGCGTTCTCGAGTGCCACACTGAGGCTCGACGCCAGCGTCGAGAGAAGGCGCAGATCCGTTTCGCCGAACGCGTTGTAGCGGTCAATGTTCTGGATGGAAATCCGGCCGAACACCGAGTCGCCGATGATCAGCGGCGCATAGAGCGCTGACTTGGTCGGCTCGCCCACCGTCAGTGGCTCGACTCCTCGGTCGCGTGCCCAGGTCGGAATATCGCCAATGAGCAGTGGCGCGCGGGTCTCGGCCACGACCCTGCCCATGGGCCCCATGGGGTGCACGTCCTCCTCGACGAAGGGCTCGCCGCGCTCGACGCCGTACGGGAATCGGACCGTGCCTGCATCAAGGTCGTACAGCCCTATGTCGACGGACTGAGCGTCGAAGATCTCCTGGATCTTGTTGACGACAAGCTCGTACATCGATTGCATATCGAGCTTCTCGGCGAGGCCCTGCTGGACGCTGTTGACAATCGCGAGCTCAGCCGCCCGCTCGTTCGTCTCTGTCAGCAGCCGCTTGGTCTCGTCGAACAGGCGCGCGTTCTCGAGCGCGACGCCCATGCTCGACGCGATGGTTGAAAGCAGCCGCTCGTCTGACTCGGTAAAGGCGTACTCGGGCACGCGTTCGATCGACATCAGCCCGAGAACACGGTCGCTGGCAGTTATCGGCACGCCCAGGAACGACTGCGCGATATTGCTTCCGAAAATCTCTGCGCCGTGTGCCTTGCTCTCCTCGGCCGTCCCCAGGCGGAGAGTTTTGCGCTCCTCGATGATCGGTCGGGTGAAGTCATTGAGCCCCATCGGGGGGACCTCGATCCTCGCGCCGAGGTCGAGCATGAAGGGCGAGGACAGGATCCCCGTGTTGCTGTCGTACAGCGAAATCCCGGTCGTCTTGACGTTGAAGATTTCGCTCACGCGGTAGCCGACCGCGTCGATGATCGCCTGGAAGTCGAGCTGCTTCGACAGCGCCGCGCCGATCTCATTGATGACCGCCAGCTCGGCGTTGCGCTGCTCCGTTTCCGCGAGAAGCTTTCTGGTCTCATCGAACAGTCGCGCGTTCTCGAGCGCGACGCCCATGCTCGAGGCAATCGTCGACAACAGCCGCTCGTCAGATTCGCTGAACGCGTTCTGCGGCATTCGATCGATGAAGGTGAAGCCGAAGACGCGATCGCCGGCAAAGATCGGCACGCCAAGCCACGACTCCGCGTCGAAGTTGTTGCCGATGCGAGCCGCACCGTGCTCGACCGCTTGATCGAGGGTGCCCAGGCGCAACGGTCTACGGGTGCGCACGACCTCGCCACTGAGGCCCCGAATTGGACCTGGCGCAACCTCGATGCGCTCGCCCTGGTCCACGGCGTAGAGGGGTTCAACGGTGCTGTCTGCTTCGTCGATGCGCGCGATCAGAACGGTCGAAACCCCAAAGATCGTGCGGATGCGCTCGCCCACCGCTTCGGCAATTCCAACGAAGTCCAGCTGTTTGGCGAGCGCGTTGCCGATCTCGTTGATGACTGCGAGCTCCGCGTTGCGCTGCTCGGTCTCGCTCAGGAGCCGCTTCGTTTCATCGAACAGCCGCGCGTTCTCGAGGGCGACGCCCATGCTCGAGGCGATCGTCGACAGGAGCCGTTCGTCCGATTCGCTGAACGCGTGTTTCGGGTTGCGTTCGAGCGTCACTGCGCCCAGGACGCGGTCGCTCGCAAGGATGGGCACGCCCAGCCACGATTCGGCCTCGTCGCTGCCGGCCGTGACGGCTCCGAACGCATCTGAGTCGGCGGCCGTGCCGAAACGCAGGCTGCGCCGGTCGCGAATGATGTGGACCGCGAGGCCTCGCTCGAGCAGGTACGGCGGCGCCGTCACGCGTTGCCCCTGGTCGATGCCGTAGGGCGTCGAGAGCATGTTCGTGGTCGGGTCCCACAGCCGGATCGAAAACGACTGAACGTCGAAGATGGATCGGATCCGCTCGCCGACCAATTCGAGGATCGCCTGGTAGTCGAGCTGCTCGGCGAGGGCGTCGCTGATCTTGTTGATGACCGCCAGCTCGGCATTGCGCTGCTGCGTCTCCGCGAACAGCTTCGCGTTACGGAGCGCGAGGGCGGTCGTCGAGGCGAGCGACTGCAACAGGCGCACGTCGGCCTCGTCAAAGGCGTTCGCGACCGCGCTTTCCATGCCGAGCATGCCGACGACCTCGTCCCCCGACAGCATCGGCACGCCGAGCCAGGACTGCGTCACCGCACCGATCTGGATCGCGCCGTGCAGCTCGGCCTCAGCCTGCGTGCTCGTCAGCAGCGGACTGCGTGTCGAGATCACCGTCGCCGTTAGGCCTGAGGCCGCGGGCATGGGTGGCGTGTGCTGTCGAACCCCTTCCGCGATTTCGTAGGGAAAGCTGATCGTGTTCGTCGCGGGATCGAACAAGGCGACGAAAAGATCGGTGTCGGGAAACTCGCGGTGCAGGCGGTCGCCCACGAGTTCGGCCACCGCGTCGAGGTCGAGCTGCTTCTCGAGCGCCCGGTTTACTTCTTCAAGCACCGCGAGGCGCGCTTCGAGCTCGGTCGCGCGCGCGTCCAGGTCGGTTTGCTTGTCGGGAACCGTGCTCGTCATCGGTGGCCCGAGCATAGCGAAGGCGGCAACCTATACTCGGCCGCGGATGGAGTACGCCGAGTCGATCATCGACCTGATCGGCAACACGCCACTGGTCCGGCTGACGCGCGTGACGCGAGGCCTGGGGCCTGTCGAAAACCAGCCGCTGATCCTGGCCAAGCTCGAGATGCTCAACCCCGGTGGCTCGGTCAAGGATCGCATCGGCCTGCCCATGATCGAGGCCGCCGAGCGTGACGGGCTGCTCAAGAAGGGCGGCACGATCATCGAGCCCACGTCCGGCAATACCGGCCACGGCTTGGCGATTGCCGCGGCCCTCAAGGGCTACCGCTGCATCTTCGTCATGGCCGACAAGCAGTCGGCCGAAAAGCAGCAGCTCCTGCGCGCTTACGGCGCGGAGGTGGTGCTCTGCCCCACGAACGTGGAGCCCGAGTCACCCGAGTCCTACTACTCGGTCGCCCGCAGACTCGCCCGAGATATCCCCGGTGCCTTCCAGCCCGACCAGTACTGGAACCTTCAGAACCCCGACGCGCACTACCGAACCACCGGACCCGAGCTATGGCGTCAGACGGAGGGCAAGCTGACGCACCTCGTCGTCGCGTCCGGGACGGGTGGCACGATCAGTGGAACGGGCCGCTACCTCCGCGAGCAGAAGAGCGATGTCGTAATCGTTGGCGCTGATCCAGAGGGTTCGGTTTTGTCCGGCGACGTCGCACGGCCGTACCTGACCGAGGGCATCGGCGAGGACTTCATGCCCGGGACGTACGACCCGTCGATCGTCGACCGCTGGGTGCGCGTCTCTGACCGCGACGCGTTCGCGGCCGCACGCCGCATCACGCGTGAGGAGGGCATCCTCGCCGGCGAGTCATGCGGCACAGCATTGGTCGCGACCCTCACAGTTGCCCGCGAACTCGTCGACGCCGGCGAGGGCAGCGGCAAGGTGATCGTGGTGATGTTCCCCGACGGAGGCCGCAACTACCTGTCCAAGCTCTACAACGACGAGTGGATGCGCGTGAACGGGCTGATGGTGACCTCGACCGGATCCGCTCGAGTTGGCGACGTGCTCAAGAACGGGCATCGCGGCCGGGCCAAGCTGCCTTCCGTTGTCCTGGCGCGGACGACGGATCGCGTCGGGGCGGCGATCGATCTGCTCCAGCTGCACTCAATCTCGCAGATGCCCGTGTCAGAGGCGACCGAGGGCGACGCGATCGACGCCGTGGTTGGCAGCGTCACGGAAAAGGGCCTGCTTGATCGGACGTATCGCGATCCAACGGTTGTGCAGCGCACCGTTGGCGAGGTGATGGACAAGCCCCTGCCCACCGTTGATGCGCCCGAGTCGTTGGACGATGCCTTTGCGCTGCTGTCCGGCGGCGCGCCTGCACTGGTCGTCGTTGAGCGAGGGCGCGCCGCCGCCGTCGTCACGAAGCTCGACCTGCTGGAGTTCCTGGCGCATCGCAGCCGCGCCGATTGACGGACGTCGAAGAGGTCATCCAAACCGAACGGCTTGAGCTTGTGCTCATGTCCGTGCCGTTGATGGAGGCGCTCCAGCGCCTCGACCTCGAAGCGGCTGAACGGGAACTCGCCGCGAAGGTGCCGATGTGGCTAGCCAACGACATGGAGGACTTTCTCCAATTTCGGCTGGCGCAGCTACGCGACGATCCGTCGGTTCACAACTGGCTGGGTCGCGTGATGGTCCTGACCGAGGACGATGGATCGCGCCACGTCGTTGGCTCGATTGGCTTCCATGGCCCGCCGGACGAGGAGGGAAAGCTGGAGATCGGATATCGGGTGGATCCCGCTTATCGGAATCGCGGCTTCGCGCGTGAGTCGGCGACCGCGATGTATCGGTGGGCGCACGACAAGCACGGTGTCTCGACCTTCGTGGCCTCCGTCTCGCCCGACAACATCCCGTCACTCAACCTGATCGAGGAGTACGGCTACGTCCTGATCGGCGAGCAGATCGACGACATCGATGGTCTCGAGCTCGTCTTCGAGATGCACTGGCCGCCACCCTGGGCGGCGTCAGACGGTCCGGCCGTCTAGCTCAGCCAGGGCAGTGGCAGCTTCAGCGGCAGGACGATGTTGAGCAACAGGCCGAGCGTGAGCAGGCCGCCCGCGAGACGAACGTGGCGGAAGGCGAAGGCGACGAACCACAGCGGCCAGCCGCGCGGCGGGTACCAGGCCGGTGCCTCGGCGGGCTTGGGCTGGTTGAAGACCTTTAGCACGCCCCACAGCGTGGGAAGCGCGAACAGCGCGAGAAGGACCCACGGACCGACCCAGCCAACCAGCACGGTCAGCACGATCAGCGGGTAGAAGGCGATCATCAGCGCCTGGCCGACGCGACGCGCTCGGTGCTCGCCCAAAATCACCGGCACGGTCCGAATACCGAGCGCGGTGTCGGGCACGATCTTGTCGATGTGCTTGCCAAACAGGACGCTCGTCACCAGCAGCGAGTAGGGGATCGAGAAGATCAGCACCCACGTCGGGACCGTGCCCGTGGCGACGAGGTACGTGCCACCGATCATGAGCGGGCCCCAGGTTAGGAACACGTCCAGCTCGCCCAGGCCGTGGCGCTTCAGGTTGAACGGCGGCGCGACGTAGAAGACGCTCAGGAAGAGCCCTGCCAGCGCGAAGGCAATGACGAGCAGTGGCTGCGCATTGGCCGCGGCGAGGATGAGCATGATCACGCCGTCGACGAAGGTGATGCCCAGAATCGCGTTGCGCATCCCTGCGCGCGTGATCCAGCCACTCAAGATGGGATGCGGCGCGTACAGAGCGCGCACGTAGCCCTCCGTGTCGACGCCCTGGCTCATGTCGAAGTAGTCGTTGATCAGGTTGTTCGCGGCGTGCGCGAGCACGAGCCCAACAACGGCGAGGACGACGGCCCAGTAGTTGATCTGCAGGCCGGGCGTGACGCGTGCGGCGTCGACGGCCAGAAGCAGGCCGATCATGCCCGACCACAGGGTCATTGGGATGACCGCGGCGCGGGTCATGACGAGCCACTTGCCAACCGAATCGAGCGGCAGCTCGAGCGGGGCGTTGGCTGTCTGCATGATCTCGGACCAGGCGGCGAGTCGGGTCCTCAGGGTGAGCGGTTGGGCGGGCGCCTCGTGCGCCGGAGTGGCGGTGGTCATGTGTCGTAGGCTACTACTAGAAAGTCGGTATGTCCAGATACCGAGTTTGTGTCAGCGGGCAACCTCGACGGGTTGGCGAGCCCACCGGGCGCGCAGTCGGTGGATGCCTGATGCAGCGGTTTCGCGGTCCACGTTGACGAAGGCGATGCCCACGATGACCAGCGCCGTGCCCAGGATCAGCCCCGACTGGATCGGTTCGTTGAGCACGATCAGCCCCAGCGCGATACCCCACACGGGCAGCAGGTACGCAACCAGCGCCGTGCGCGTGGGACCCCAGGCACCGATCAAGCGGAAGAACGCGAGATACGCGAGGCTCGAGCCAAACACCCCAAGCCATCCCACGGCGAACAGAGCTTCCACCGACGCACCGCTGATCTGACCCACGGGATTCTCGAACAGCAGCGCGCAAATCCCGACCATAAGCATGGCGCTGGCGACCTCGATGAACGCCGGCACCATGGGGCGCAGGCCGGTGACGTATTTCCGCGCGAAGACGCCACCGAAGCCGTACGACACGGTGGCGGCGACGAGGAGCAGCTGCGGGGTCAGGTCGGTCCGGCCGATCTGGGCAGGGTCGAAGCCCATCAGCAGCGCGACGCCAACGAGGCCTATCAGGATGCCCGCGATCTTCGCCGGCGTTATCCGTTCGCCGAGCAGCGCAGCGGCAAAGAGGATCGCGAAGAGCGGCACCGGCGCCGTGAGCGTGGCCGCGAGGGAGGACGGCACGTTCTGCTCGGCGACCGTGATCAGCACGAACGGCAGCGCGATGCCGAAGAAGCCAAGGATGGCGATCTTGAGGTACATCCGCGGATCGCGTGGCAGATGTTCGCGCGCAAGGGCGACGACGGTGCCGAGGACGATTGTGCCAACCAGCAGTCGGCCGGTCACGAGCGTGAAGGGCGCGATGCCCTCGTCGACGCCGATCTTGATGAACAGGTAGCTGCTGCCCCAGAAGAAGCCCAGGGCGATGAAGACCAGCCAGTTCGCGCGCGCGTTGCTTTGGTTCACGTTCACTTCAACCCGCTGAGTCTCGCATCGGTTGCATTTCGGTGCGGCCGCGCGCGAGTGTGGTCCGCTAATTCGGAAGTAAGCGCTGGGTAAGTCCGCGTCAATCGACTCGGCTCATGCTCGGCCGAGTGAGCGACCAACGTGTCGGAGCCGCCTTCCGCGCCGTCCGGCTGCGCCGCAACCTGAGGCAGCAGGACGTCGCCGCGCGCGGGAACGTTTCGCGTGCGCTGGTGTCGCTCATCGAGCGAGGCCACGTCGGCGAACTAAGCGTCGACACGGTGCGGAGGGTCGCCGCTGTCCTCGACATGCGGATTGATCTGGTTGCTCGTTGGCGCGGAGGCGAGCTGGATCGGTTGCTGAATTCCGGTCACTCGGCGCTCGCCGAATCGGTCACGCGATGGCTCGAATCGAACGGATGGCAGGTATTCCCAGAGGTCTCGTTCTCATACTTTGGCGAACGCGGCGTTATCGATTTGCTGGGCTGGCACGCGCCTACGCGCACCGTCCTGGTGATCGAGCTGAAAACGCTGATCGTCGACGTTCAGGAGCTCGTGGGCGTCACTGACCGCAAGACGCGACTCGCTCGTCGGATCGCTGGAGACCGCGGGCTCGACCCGGCAACAGTCGCGACGCTGGTAATTGTCGCTGGCACGTCGACGAATCGGCGCCGCGTAGCCGCCCATCGGCGAGTGCTGCGCAGCGCGTATCCGGCCGACGGCCGCAAGCTGCGCGCGTGGGTGACCGCGCCGATGTCACCTATTTCTGCCCTGACTTTCTACGCAGACGCAAATCCCCGTAGCACTAAGTCGGGATTTGCGGGCCAGCAGCGTGTCCGCACGCGGCGCGCAGCGTGAGTCTCGGGTCAGATGTCGGCGTTCGTTTGCGTCTGACCACCTGGTCAACGGAGAAACGAACTTAGCGCTACTCCAGTTGCCGTCTGCACAAGTCCGGCCGAACGGCGGCCGGACGAGGTCGGACTCGGCTCCGGCTCGAGACGCAAGGTCATCGCAACGGCCTGGTACTAACGATCGTTAGGTTTCGGCAGCAAACGAGTCGTACAATGGGCAGCCGACGAACTGCGTAAGCCGACTCCCCAGATCGACAGGCTGGGGCACGCGCGGCCGGTCCGCCAGATGGAAGTGTGCGTGCGCCACGGAGCGCACCCAACCACTGAGCAAGGAGACCGACCGTGGCGACAACACTCGACAAGCCACTGAATACCACCGCGACGACGGAGCAGGGCTTCGTCCGTCGCGCCAGTGACATGCCCAAGCTCGGCAAGAAGCGTCACGAGAATCTGCCGCCCGCCGCGCTGTATGAGCACGCAGTTGCCAAGGACGAAGGCATCCTCGCCGCGAACGGCCCGCTCGTCGTCCGTACCGGCAAGCACACCGGCCGCTCGCCCAAGGACAAGTTCATCGTCGACGAGCCCGATGCGCACGAGGGCGTCTGGTGGGGCGGCTTCAATACGCCGATCAGCCAGGAGAAGTACGACGCGCTGCGCCAGCGGTTCATGGACCACATTAACGCGCGCGAGGTCTTCGTCCAGGAGGCATTCGTCGGCGCCGACCCTCGCTACCGCCGCAGCGTCCGCGCCTACACCGAAACAGCGTGGGCCAGCATCTTCGTCGACAACCTGTTCATTCGCCCGACACAGGAAGAGCTCAAGGGCTTTACGCCCAACTTCACGATCATCGACGCGCCCAGCTTCAAGGCTGATCCGGAGCGCGACGGCACGCGCAGCGAGACCGTGATCCTCGTCAATCTCGCCAAGCAGGAGATCCTGATCGGCGGCACCGAGTACGCCGGCGAGATCAAGAAGGGCGCGTTCGGAATCATGAATTACCGACTGCCCGCCGAAGGCGTGCTGCCCATGCACTCGAGCGTCAACGTGGGCAAGGACGGCGACGTCGCGATCTTCTTCGGCCTGAGCGGTACCGGCAAGACAACGCTGAGCGCGGATCCGGAGCGGATCCTCATCGGCGACGACGAGCACGGCTGGAGCGACGAGGGCGTCTTCAACTTCGAGGGCGGCTGCTACGCCAAGACAATCCGCCTCTCCCACATCTACGAGCCGGACATCTACTCGACCACGCAGCGCTTCGGCACGATCCTCGAGAACGTCGCGATCAATCCCGATACGCGCGAGCTGAACCTTGACTCCGAAGAGCTGACAGAGAACACGCGTGGCGCGTTCCCGCTGCACTTCATCAGCAACAGCTCCGACGAGGGCATGGCCGGCCACCCGTCCACGATCATCTTCCTGACCGCCGATGCGTTCGGCGTCCTGCCGCCCGTCGCCAAGCTGACACGCGACCAGGCGATGTACCACTTCATCAGCGGCTACACGGCCAAGCTTGCCGGCACGGAAGTCGGCGTCAAGGAGCCCAGCGCCACGTTCTCGACGTGCTTCGGTGCGCCGTTCATGCCGCGCCACCCGAGCGTGTACGCTGAGATGCTCGGCGAGCGCATGGATCGCTTCAACGTCCCGGTCTGGTTGATCAACACCGGCTGGACGGGTGGCCCATACGGCGAGGGCGAGCGCATGAACATCACCTGGACGCGCCAGATGGTTCGTGCCGCGCTCTCGGGCGCGCTCGACGATGTCGAAACGCGGACTGATCCGATCTTCGGCTTTGAAGTCCCGACATCCTGCCCGGACGTTCCCACCGAGGTGCTCTGGCCACGCGACACGTGGGCAAACAAGGACGCCTACGACGCGCGCGCTCGCCAGCTGGCGGACATGTTCGTCGAGAACTTCAAGCAGTTCGAGGACCGCGTGAGCGAAAGCGTTCGCGCGGCTGCTCCCAAGCACTCATAGCCAAGGTGGCCGACGAAGCCGCCTGGAGGCGCCGATTCCGGGCCGCGCGCACGACGCTCCCGATGTGGGCCGACGACGCCCCGGACCGACTGCTCTACGGGTCCAATGAATCGGGTACGTGGGAGCTGTACACGTGGGATCGGACGACAAACGAGAAGCGCCAGCTGACCAAGCGCAAGGAGGGCACGCTCAGCGGAGCGATTGACCCGACTGGCGAGAACGTCTGGTGGTCAGACGACACGGACGGCGACGAGTTTGGGCGCTGGCTCGTGCAGCCGTTCGACGGCGCAGAGGGTCGCGACATCCGCCTCGAGCGCGCCTACGACTCGGGCCTGAACCTGGGTCGGAGCCTGTCCGTCGTAGGCCGGACGACGGATGACGGGACGTTCGTGCACGTGATTCGGGGCGGCGGCGATCCCGAAGAGATCTACCACCATGTCGAGCAGGCATGGCTTGGCGGGTTATCTGCCGACGAAACGCTGCTCGTACTTCATCACTCGGAGCACGGCGACAGCCGGCACCCGTCGCTGCGCGCGGTCGATCTGGCCGGCAAGACGGTCGGCGAGCTGACCGACGGGCCGGGCCTTGGCCTGGAGTCGCGCGGCTTCTCGCGCGTCCCCGGCGACGAACGCGTCCTTGTCCTGCACGAGCGCGACGACCTGAAGCGGCCGCTCATCTGGTGGCCAAGGACCGGTGAGACGCGCGACCTGAGCCTTGATCTGCCCGGTGACATCGAGGCGTCGTGGTACCCGAACGGGGAGGCGATCCTGATCGTCCACGAGCACGCGGGACGGTCGCAGCTCTTCCGGCTCGAGCTGGAGCCTGAGCGGCTGGTCGAGATTCCCACCGCGCCGGGCACGATCGCCGCGGCCGCGGCACGCCCCGACGGCGAGGTCTGGTACCAGTGGAGCGACGCCGCGACGTCGCCCGAGATCCGCTTCATAGCGGCCGACGGCACTGACGGCGGCGTCCTGCTGCGACCAGCCGGTGACGAGGCGCCGGCCGGCGTGCGCCTCACGGATCTGTGGGTTGGCGACGTGCACGCGTTCGTCGCCGAGCCGCCCGGCGAGCGGCCTCATCCAACCGTGTTCTTCATCCACGGCGGGCCTGAGGCGCATGACCGCGACACGTTCTCGCCGCCGCTCCAGTCGTGGATCGATCACGGCATGGCCGTCGTCCAGGTCAACTACCGTGGCTCGACCGGTTACGGTCGAGCATGGCGTGACGCTCTTACCGGCAATCCCGGGCTGACCGAGCTCGAGGACATCGCCGCGGTCTGGCAGCGCGTCGTCGACGAGGAGATCGCCGATCCGGAGCGCATCGTGCTCCACGGCGGATCGTGGGGCGGCTACCTGACGCTGCTCGGCCTGGGCCTCCAGCCCAAGCTCTGGGCGTTGGGTGTCGCCGCCGTCCCGGTCGCGGACTACATTGCCGCGTACGAGGACGAGATGGAGCCACTCAAGGCGTACGACAGGGCGCTCTTTGGCGCGACGCCGGACGAGGATCCGCAGCGCTACCTCGACCGCTCGCCACTGACGTTCATCGACAACGTCAGCGCACGCGTCATGATCCTGGCCGGTGCCAACGATCCACGCTGCCCGATCCGCCAGATCGACAACTACATTGCCAAGCTCGAGGAGCTGCGCCGACCGCACGAGGTCTTCCGATTTGACGCGGGCCACGGCTCGCTGCGCACGGACGAGCGCATCCGCCAGCAGGAGGCGATGATCGATTTCGTCGCCCGCCACATGGGCACGACACCGCCGCTGTAGTCGTTTCCTTAGCCCATCTGGGCTAACCGCACCAAACGACCTGCTGAGTAGGGCGAGCAGTTAAGCGCTGGTAGGTTCGCGCTGGACATGCCGCACCGTCACCTAGCGCTTGCATATCTGGCCGTATCGGTCGCCGCGATCTGTGGCTATTTCGTGCTGGGCGAGGCGCTCGCCACCGCGCTGTACATCGGTATGTCGGCGCTGGTGGTCGTGGCCGTCGCCGTGGGCCTGCGTCGGTATCGGCCGTCCAACCCGCGCCCGTGGATCGTCCTCGCCGTGGGCCAGACTGCCTTCCTCATCGCCGACGTCCTCTGGTACGCCTTCGCGCTGACCAACCCGGAGACCGTCGAAAGCGCATCGCTCGCCGACGCGTTCTACCTGGTCGGCTACCCGTTGCTCGCGCTTGGCCTCGTGCTGCTGATCCGCGCGCGGCAACCGCGCTACCGCGTGACCGCGGCCATCGACGCGATCCTGATTGGCCTCGCCGGGATCCTGGTGTTGTGGATCGTCGCCATCGACGGTGTCATTCACGACGAGTCGATCCCATTCGTCGAGCGACTCGTGACCACGGCCTACCCCATTGGCGACGCGATCGTGCTCGCCGCGGCCGCGTACCTGCTGCTGACCGGCAGCCAGGGCCGTCGCTCGACGTACCTGCTCGTCGCATCGCTGACGGCGCTGCTCATCGGTGACGTGGTCGAGATGACAATCGGCTCCGGCAGTCAGATCCCAGCACCCGCCGACCTGTTCTGGCTGGGCAGCTACATGCTCTTTGGCCTCGCCGCGCTGGAACCGTCGATGCGCGACATCTCCACGCCGTCGGTCAAGCCGCTCGTCCCCGAAGGGCGCGGCCGGCTGCTGCTCATCGGCGGCGCGATCAGCATGCTGCCTGCGTTCGCGCTCTACCAGAAGGTGTTCGCGTCGCACATCGACTTCGCCTTGATTGGCCTATCGGGCATCGTGATCATCGTTGCGATCCTGCTGCGCATGCACGAGCTGGGCGCGGTCCTTGGTCGCTCGCAGCAGCGCTACGCGGCTCTGCTCGCGAACGCCTCAGATGCCTTCGCGGTCGTGAAGCCAAACGGCCAGTTCACATACGTCAGCCCGGCGTCTGAGCGGGTCCTTGGCTACCCACCCACGGAGACGCTCACGCGCTCTGCGCTAGAGCTGGTCGACCCGCGCGCAAGGACGCGCGCCATAGCCGTCCTGCGCCGCGTCGCCGCCAAGAGCGGTGCGGTCGAGGAACTGGAGGTGCCCGTCCGACGCGCGGATGGAGCATGGCGCTGGCTGAGCGTGACCGTCACGAACCGGACCGACGACGCAATCGTCGACGGCATCGTCCTGAACTACCGCGACATCACCGAGCGCAAGGTCCTCGAGGAGCGCCTGCAGCGACAGGCGTTCACCGACGCGCTGACCGGCCTCGCCAACCGGCCGCTGTTCGTGGACCGCCTGTCGCACGTGCTCGGGCGGCGCGCTCGAAGGCAGGGCGAGACTCGCGCGGCGGTCCTCTTCCTCGACATCGACGACTTCAAGACAGTTAACGACAGCCTGGGACATACGGCCGGCGACGAGCTGCTCGTCACCCTGGCGCGCAGGCTGCAGTCAACGCTGCGTCCAACCGACACCGCCGCGCGCCTGGGTGGCGATGAGTTCGCCGTTCTGCTCGACGGTGCCAGCGAAACGGACGCCCGGCAGGTCGCCGAGCGACTGCTGCAGACCGCGGCATCGCCGGTAACCGTTTCCGGTGTCGAGATCGCGGTCACCGTTTCGGTTGGCATCGCGGTCAACCTGCCCGGCACCGACACGACGGCCGAGGAGTTCCTGCGCGACGCGGACCTGGCGATGTACACCGCCAAGTCAAGCCGGCCCGGAACCTACGCCGTGTACGACCCGCAGATGCACGTCGAAGCCTTGCGCCGACTCGAGCAGAAGGCCGACGAGCGCTCGGCGCGGACGGAAGCGACGCATGAAAGACGGCCGACTGCCCGCCTGGAGCCGATCGCGACCGGGAGCTAGAGCGCTCGTCACAGAACCTGCGGGCCGGGGCGGCCCGCCTTCGCCCGCTTTGCTTGGGCTGGAGCGGTTAGCAGGCGCGGCTGGTCAGCGTCTTGCTGTACACGACCTGGCTGCCGTTGTACGCCTTTAGAACCGACTTGATCCGCCACTGACGGGAGTCGCTGTTGTCCTGGTGCGTGTACGAGTAGTCGATCGAATGTGCCGTGCCGTTGGGCGAGAACTGCGATTTGTTCGCGGCCCACTTGTAGAAGCTGTGCCACTTGCCGGCGCTCAGGTACTGCGACGTGGACTTGATTGTCAGCTTGGTGGCCGGCGTCGATCCAGCCGCGGTCAGGCTGACGCGGAAGTAGATGTTGTGCCCGCCACTGATGCAGTGTTGATCGACGATCTTGGCGCTGTAACCGCTTGCCGCGGCCGCTGACGCGGGCAGCGCCAACAGCAGTGCGAGCGCAAAGATGCTCCACGCCAGTCCGATGATCTTCTTCACGGTGTCCTCCAGTCGGTGCGGTAACCCGCGTTAGTTGCGGGATTGTTCGCCCCGACCGTCCATCTAGCGTTTAACGGACTGGCGCCGTTCCGTTGCTCGCGAGCGCTGGACTCGGTGATCGTCGGTCAGCAGCTTCCGCTGACGACCTTCCTGCTCCACACGAGCTTTGGCCCTTCCCAGGCCTTGACCTTGATGACGACACGGTTAGAGCTGAATGCGTCGCCGTTGTAGATGCGCTGGAGGGAGAGCTGATGGGTGGTTCCGTCGTCGGGGAACGAGGCCGATTTGCGCGCCCAATTCGTCTGGGTGCTCCAGCTGCCAGGGCCGCCGCTCTGTCCCTTGCTGTCGATCGCCAGCCGCGTCACGTCGTTCGTACCGTCGTCCGTTACGGTGACTTTGAAAACAACGCCGGGGTAGTTCGTACAGCGGAACTTGTCGACCTCGTAGGTCGTTCCCCCGATCGAATAAGCGCTCGCTGACAAGGGCATCATGAGCGCGATTCCGAACACGAATGGCGTCAGACCCATCTTGAGCAGACGTCGCATTGCGACCCTCCCTCATCGCGCAGCCCACCAAGGTCAAAGGCCGCGACTCCCACGGAATCTAGATCTCAGCGCAGTTTCTGGAAAGAGCCAAGGTCAGAGTGGCGCGAAGCTTGCGGTGAAGTGGCGCAGGGCCGCCGGGGCGCTCGCGATGCGATAGCCCTTCAGATCCGAGGCGTGGGCTGCCACCTTCTTGACCACTTCGACCACGTAGTCAACGTGTGACTGCGTGTACGTCCGGCGCGGGATGGCGAGGCGCACTAGCTCCTGCGCCGCGGGATGCTCGGTGCCGTCGGGGTGCATGCCGAACATGACACTGCCGATCTCGCAGCCACGGATGCCGCCTTCACGGTAGAGCGCAACCGCGAGCGACTGGCCGGGGTATTCGAGCGGCGGGATGTGCGGCAGAAGGCTCTTTGCGTCGAGATACACCGCGTGGCCGCCGATCGGCAGGACCACGGGCACCCCGGCCGCATCGAGTGCCTCGCCCAGGTATTCGGTCGAGCGGATCCGGTAGCGCAGGTAGTCCTCGTCGACGATCTCGTCGAGACCCTGGGCGATGGCCTCCAGGTCGCGTCCCGCGAGGCCGCCGTAGGTCACGAAGCCCTCAGTGAGGATGAGCATGTTGCGGCAGCGCTCGGCCAGGTCCGCGTCGTTCATGGCCAGCCAACCACCGATGTTGGCCAGGCCGTCCTTCTTCGCGCTCATCGTCATGCCGTCGGCGAGGGCCGCGATCTCGCTCACGATGTCCGGAATGGACTTGTCGGCGTAGCCGTCCTCGCGCTGCTTGATGAACCAGGCGTTTTCGGCGAAGCGGCACGCGTCCAGGAAGAGCGGCAGGCCGTAGTGGTCGCACACCTGCCGGACCGCCTTGAGGTTGGCCAGAGAAACGGGCTGACCGCCCATCGAGTTGTTGGTGATGGTCATGAACACGACCGGGATGTTCTGCGCGCCGCGCTCGTTGATCAGCCGCTCGAGCGCGCCCACGTCCATGTCGCCCTTGAACGGTGCGCGCTCGCGCGCGTCACGTGCCGGCGTCAGATCGATGGCCTGGGCGCCGGTGAACTCGACGTTGGCGCGCGTCGTGTCGAAGTGGGCGTTGTTGGGGACGACGAGGCCGGGGCCGCCGATGACCGAGAAGAGGATCTTCTCGGCGGCCCTTCCCTGGTGCGTGGGGATCACGTGCTCGAAGGGGAAGAGCTTCTGGACGGCGCCGAGGAAGCGATACCACGACGGCGATCCCGCGTAGCTCTCGTCGCCGTGCTGGATGGCCGCCCACTGGTCGCGGCTCATGGCGCCCGTGCCGGAGTCGGTCAGGAAATCAATGATCACGTCCTCGGCATGGACGTTGAACAGGTTGTAGCCGGCATTCTGTAGCGCGGCCTCACGCTCCGCGACGGTCGTCATCCGGATGGGCTCGACCGAGTGGATGCGGAACGGCTCGATGATCGTCTGCCAACGTTCCACGGAGAGGACTCTAGCGGCGGGTACAAGAAGGCCCGGCCGCTTGCGCGGCCGGGCCCTCCGGTAGTCGAACCAGCAGTTGCCTAGGGCAGGTAGTAGTTCGGGTTCGGCATCTTGAACGCCTTCGTGGCGTGCCCGCCAAGGAGGTCGCTGTACTGATCGCCGAAGTTGGCGACGATCGTGAAGCCAAGTGACTCGATGTAGGCGCGCGTGCCTGACTTGTACTGGATCGTCGGGCACGACGTCCCGGCGGAGATGTACGGGCCGCAGAACTCGGGCGTGTTGAGGTACGCCGGGTAGTTACCTACCGCCGGCTTCGTGAACAGGCCGTCGTAGAAGTTGCTGCCGCCATTCGACGGACCGCCATGGCCGATATCGACCGGTGTGATCGATGCATAGCCGACGTCCTGATCCGGGATTGTTGTCGTACCACCCGTCGAGTTGGTGATCTTCGCGACGTCCGTATTCGGGAAGCCGCCGAATTGATCGCCGAACAGGTTGGCGAGCGTGACCTTGTGCTGTGAATCCGGTCGACCGGTGAGGAAGAAGACTGCGTAGTGCTCCGCAGTCGCCGCCCCGACCAGGTTGAACATGCCGGGCACCGCCGGGAAGGCGTTGCCGGTGAACGTGCTGCCAGTCAGGCCAACGAATTGCGCATTCGTCGTTGGGTTGAAGTCCCAGTTGCTATACAGCTCGTAGTTCCACGTTGCGAGCGTGGTGTCATCGACGTCGAGGACGATCGCCTGCCCTGGGCCGTCGTTCTTGTGCCGAGCCAGGTAGTTCATCGCGTTTTCCGCGATCTTCGTGGCTTCCTTGGCGTAGTTGCTGTCCAGGTTGAGCGGAAGCGTCCAACCGGCCGTGGCGCCCGCACCAGTCGTCGCCGTCGACACCCCGTAGTAGTTCTTGATCTCGAGACGGGCGATGTCGACGTTCTCGACCTGGCTTTCCTTAACCGGCGTGCCGATCGTGGGCGGGGTTATCGTCTGGGCGGCGACCAAGCCCGCAGAGGCGATCACAAGCCCAATCGATAACCCAAGTGCGAAGCCCCGCGGGCCACGCCGAAACGAACCGAAGCGCGACATTGAACCTCCCCATCGGCGCCCGGGTGCCACGCAGGCGGGCGTCATCTCCTTGGCCTCAGCGCAGATCGCTGACCGGCTCAGCGGCAGACTAGTACTACGCCACTTGCCCGGCTAGACCCAATTTCGCGAGAACCAGAATCGCGTCCTGTCAGGCCTGATCGAGGGCGTGCAGAACGTCTGCAACGAGGTCATCGGCGTCCTCGATGCCGACGCTCAGGCGCACGAGCGCCTCGGCCACTTCGAGCGGCGAGTTGGCGACGGAGCCGTGGGTCATAACGGCCGGAATCTCGACGAGCGACTCGACGCCGCCGAGTGATTCGGCCAGGTGGAAGAGGTGCGTGCACTCGGCGAAGCGGCGCGCGCGTTCCTCCGCTGACCGTCCGGCGCGCGCCGCCGGCACGAACGAGACCATGCCTGACGTGAACTTCATCTGCCGCGCGGCGAGCTGCGCCTGCGGATGCGCGTGCGGGCCACTCGTCAGCCCGGGGTAGTTGACGACAGCCACATCGTCGCGTGCCGCGAGCGCCTCGGCCACCTTCTGAGCGTTGGCCGAGTGCCGCTCCATGCGCAGCGCCAGCGTCCGGATGCCGCGCAGGACAAGGAAGCAGTCGAACGGCCCGGGCACGGCGCCAATGGCGTTCTGCAGGAACTTCAGCCGCTCGAAAAGATCGTCGCGCGACGTGGCGAGCACGCCCGACACGGTGTCCGAGTGGCCGGCAAGGTACTTCGTGGCCGAGTGATAGACGATGTCCGCGCCAAGCTCCAACGGCCGCTGGCCGAGCGGCGAGGCGAACGTGTTGTCAACGACGAGGATGGGCCGCTCGCCACGCGCGCCCGCGTGATCCGCGAGGCGCGCCGCAACGGCCGCGATGTCGATCACGCGCAGGTGCGGATTGGTTGGCGACTCGAGCCAGACGATGCGCGTGGTGGCGTCCAGGACATCGTCAAGAGCGGCCAGCTCGTTGCCGGCGAGCGGCATGTATGTCGTGTTGACGCCCATGTCGTGCAGCACGCGCTCGAAGTAACGGAACGTGCCGCCGTACACGTCGTTGACGCAGACGATGCTCTCGCCCGGCAATGCCAGCGATGCGATCGTGGTCGTCGTCGCAGATCCCGATGCGAATGCGAGCCCATGCGTCGCACCCTCGAGCGCCGCGATCGCCGACTCCAGCCGGGTGCGCGTCGGGTTGCCGGTGCGCGCGTACTCCCAGCCACCTCGTGGCCGGCCGACGCCTTCCTGGGCGAAGGTCGCCGTCTGGTAAATCGGTGGCGAAACCGCCCCCGTCAGCTCATCTGGGGTCAGGCCCGCGTGGACGGCGAGCGTCGCCGGCTTCCAGTTCGGATCGGGAAGGTCGGTGCCAAAGGTCTGTTCGCCGTCGAGCGATCGGTCGGGCGTAGGTTGGTCGGTCATCGCCTCGCAGGATACCCGCGTCGTCCCTCAGCCTTCGCCGAGAACGCGGTCCACGGCGCGCGCGTACTGCTCGTCGTTGAGCGCGCCCTGGTCATGCATGACGCGGAGGCGTTCGATCTCGTCGGCGACCGACTTTTTCTTGGGCGGCGGCTGTGACCACTCGGGCACGCCGGGCGGAACGAACGAGTTTGGGGGCAGCTCGGGAGGCCCCGACTTCTTGGCGGCCTTGGCCTGTCGCCGATCGTCGCCGCGCTTCAGGTTCGCTTCGATCTGGCGCAGGACGCGCTGCTCGATGAGCGGGCCGGGATCGAACTTGTCGCCTTCGCGGACGGCCTGGCGGGCGATGCCAAGCCAGGTGTTGATGTCGGTCGGGTCCATCTCGACAGTGATCGACTTCGGTTCATCCGCAGCCGGCTCTGCCTCCGCCGCGCCATAAACGAGCTCGTACAGCGGCTCGGGCCGATCGATGTCCTTCAGCGTTCGCGCGCCCAGCTCGCGCACGCCAACGCCCTCGGGAAGGTCGTTGCCAACGATCGCCCGCGTCGATTCGGAGAGCAGGATCTGGCCGCCGTCGCCGTCGGCGGCGATGCGTGCCGCGCGGACGACATCGAGGCCGGTGTAGCCCTCCTCGCCTACGACGGGCTCGCCCGTATGCAGGCCCATCCGCGCGCGCACCTTCTCGTTGTTTGGCCACTCCTCCTGCTCGTGCCGCCGCTGGACCTCAACCGCTGCGGCCACGGCCGCCCGGGCGCGGCTGAAGCCGTAGAAGAACGCGTCGCCCTGGGTATCGATCTCGCTTCCGCCATGGGCGGCGAAGACCTCGCGCACGATCTGGCGGTGTCGACCGAGCATCCCCGCGTAGGCCACGTCGCCGAGCTGCTTCAGAAGCCGGGTCGAGCCCTCGAGGTCGCTGAAGACGAAGGTGACCGTGCCGGTCGGCAGCTCAGGCATTGCCGAGTGAGCATACCGAGCGCCGGTCTGGGTGCCCGCGTCCCGCTGAGCGGGTCATCCGTCCGGCGGCCAGTCCCGGACGGCAGCCAGACGCCGCTCCGGCGGCCGTTCGGACCGCTCAGCGGTGCAACCGATCGCTAGCGGACCCAAAACGACCGATCTTGTTTACCCGACCTTGCGCGTGACGCCCTTCGGCGGACCGTTCGCCCGCTCGGCGGGACGTCGACAGCTGGCCGCCGGAGCAGCCGCCGTTGAGCGGCTCATCCGTCCGCTGCGACGTCCAACGTCAGCCTGTTTGGGCCGTTTCGGGCGTCTCAGCCGTCAGTCGCGCCGCGCAGCGGCTCAACCAACGCCTGGACGCGCTGAAAACACGTAACGACGCCGCAGCGCCGGACGATTGAGCCGCCCAGCGGCGCGCGACCGCGATGAGTGGCGGGCGACGAAACCATTAACCCCTCACGTCGCGGCGCTGGAAGCCGATCGCCCCAATCACGAGACCGGCGACAGCTATGAGCGTCATTGCCGCCATGCCGCCCCAGTCCCACACGCCCACCATCGGCTGGCCGATGTGGTTGGTCAGGGCGAGCTGCTGGACAAAGTCGGGCAGCTTGAGCAGCGGGCCAAGGAGCTGCACGAACCAGGTCAGCAGCACGACAAGCGCCGTCGCCGGCGCGGCCAGGCGCGTGCTCACCAAGCCGCCCACCGCCAGCCCGATGCCGATCAACGCGGCGCCGTAGAAGAACAGCACGAGCGTTCCAACCAGCGGGGTCAACAGGTCTGTGGCATGCGCGATCGCGCCGCCGATCGCGATGCCGACCGCGGTCAGCACGACGACGACGGCCATGTCGATGAGCACGCCGATCCCGCCACTCGTCGCCCAACGGCGGCGCGAAAGCGGGCTGGCCAGCAGGAACTCCAGCCGGCCAGACGTTTCGTCGGACGCCCAACCTGCGACCAAGGTGACCGCGGCAAGGCCCACCAGGACGATTCCGATTTCTATGAACAGGAGCTGCAGGAACCCGCCCACGGTCGCGAAGTCGACGTTCGGAAACGCGGTGCCGAGAAGCCTCATGAAGTCGGCCGACTTGTGGAGCTGGTCGACAAAGCTGGTGGACGCGCCCGCGAACATCAACCCGAAGATGCCGATGCCCAGGCCCCACGCGATCGAGGAGTTGAGGTTGTGGCCGATGGATCGGGTCAGCGGACCGCGCAGGCCCACAAGGACACGCGGCATCGAGGGCGTCGGAATGGTGCTCGTGACACCGATATCTCGGCGAGCGAAGGCGAAGGCACCGACTGCCAGCAGACCGACATCAAACAGCGCGAGGAACGCCACGGACGGCCAGTCGAACTGCCCAGCCAGGGGCAGATGGTTGTACGTCCAGCCGTACCAGGTCAGGTTGGCCAGCGGCGCGAGACCGGGCACGACAGCCGAATAGCCGGCCAGGATGAAGCCGGCAATGGTGATGAAGCCCGCGATTCCGGCCGCGGCGCCGCGGCCCACGAACGGGCCAAGCGCCCACGCTACGGCTCCCGCGGCAAGCGCCATGAGCACCATCCAGCTCGCGTAGCCAAACGCCTGGGTCAGGCTGATCTCGTCGCCCGGCAGGCTGCCGAAACTAGCGCCGGCGATGGCGATCGAGACGACGGTCACGACGAAGACGATCGCCAACCCGGTGAGGTGAGCGCCGAGCTTTTCGAGCGCGGTCCGGCGGCGCGAGATGCCCGTGGTGGCGACGAACTCGAGGCTGCCACGGCGCGCCTCAGCGGCGAGCGTCCCCGACAGCGCGAGCACGGTCCACAGGCTGAGCAGCAGGGGGAAGAACGTGCCGTACTTGTATTGGAGGTAGCCGCCCATCGTGCCCACGTTGACGACCGGGCCGGCGAGGCCGGCCAGGATCGGCGGCACGGCGTTGATCAGCGCCACCATCTCCAAGCGCGACTCGGGCGTGCCGAACTGCTGCGCGATGGCGCCCGTTACGCCGACGAAGATCAGGAACAGCAGCACGGAAGCGGCGATGACGGCGCGGCGCGAGTCGCGCACCGACTTGCCGTAGACGCTGCCGAGGCCCCACAGGCGCGCCCTCAATGACGGCCTGACGAGTTGCGGCGCGGCAATAGCGGCGGTCATCGCGCGGCAACCTCACGGACCGGCTCCACGGCCGTCCGGCCGTACTCGGCCAGGAACGTCTCCTCGAGGGACGGCTCGCGGCTGACGAAATCGGCCAGCTCGTACTTCGCCGCGGTGCGCACGACGTTGGTGATGTTGCCCGAGACGCGCATGCGCAGGATGTGATCGTCGGTGACCACCTCGCTGACACCCGGCAGGGCCTCGAACTCGGCCGTGGGGACTGGCCCGCTGAAGACCAGCTCAACCTGGTGATGAGCGAGATCGCGCAGGGCCTCAGTGCGATCTACGCGGGCCAGCTCGCCGCCGCGGATGATCGCCACGCGGTCACACGTCTTCTCGACCTCCGACAGGATGTGCGAGCTCAGGAAGACCGTGCGGCCTTCTTCCTTCGCCTCGCGGATGACCGCGTAGAACTCCTGCTGGATGAGCGGGTCAAGGCCGGAAGTCGGTTCGTCGAGGAGCAGCAGCTCGGGTCGATGCTGGAGCGCGATGACCAAGCCGATCTTTTGCTTGTTGCCCTTCGAGTACTCGCGAAATTTCCGCGTCGGATCGATCTCGAGGCGTTCGATCAGCCTCTGTTGGTAGGCCCTGTCCACGCCGCCGCGGAGGTTGGCGAAGTACTCGAGGGTCTGCCCGCCGGTCAGCTTGTCGTACAGCGCGAACTCGCCGGGCAAGTAGCCAAGACGCTTGTGGATCGCCACGGGATCTTGCGTCGTGACGATGCCGAAGATGCGCGCCTCGCCGCTCGTCGGCCGGATGTGATCGAGCAGAGTCCGGATCATCGTCGTCTTGCCCGCGCCGTTGGGCCCCAGAAACCCGAACGACTCGCCCTCATTGACCTCCAGGCCCACGTCGATGATTCCGCGGTACTTGCCGTACGACTTGGTCAGCTTCTCGGCCTGAATGACGGAGGCCATCAGTTCTCCTTTCGCTCGTTGAAAACGTCGTCGAACCACAGCCGCAGTGTCCCCTCGTCGAGCAGCCCCAATGTCCCGGGCGCGACGCCCAGAACCCGCTCGATAGCGACGTGGTACGTGTCAAACCGCCGGCGCACGGCGTCGTAGTCGATCCGCCCCGCCTGGCGGGCGAGCCACAGCTGCCCAGCCTCGTCGCCAACGTCGAGCACCAGGGCCAGCACGACGCGCGCCATCTGGTCGGGATCGGTCAGGCTGAAGGTGCCCTCGGCGACGCCCTGGCGGATGATCGCCGCGATAAGTGGCGCGATGCGCCCGATCTGCTCGCGGCGGAGCTTCTCGCGCACGATCGCGTTGTCGTCCGAGTACCAGACCTGCATCAGCTGCAGCAGGAAGTCGATGCGCTCAGCCTTGAGGCTGGAAACGGTGCGGAAGTACGTTTCGAACTTCTCCACCGCGGACAGCTGCGGGTCGTCAACGACCGCCGCGAGCGGGGGCAGCACGTCCTCGATCAGCCTGTCGACGATCGCTTCAAGCAGCTGCTGCTTGGAGCCGAAGTAGTGGTAGAACGCGCCCTTCGACGAGCCGGTCTCCGCGAGGAGGTCCTCGATGCTGAACTGCTCGTAGCCGCGCGTCTGGATCAGCCGCTGGCCGGCGTCGATGAACTCGTCACGCCGCGCCGCGTGCTTGTGCGGGTTGACCGCCCGTGGTGCCGTGTCGCCCTCGGTTCTCGGTCGGGGCTATAACAAACCGACCGTCGGTCTAAGAATAGCGCTGTACGTCAAGTCGCTTATGCGCAATTGGCGACTACTGCCTCTAGGGTCGGGTTTTGACCGCTGGGCACTTGGGCACTAGTGACTTCGAGCGGCGGATCGACGCGCCGCCGAGGCGGCAGGGAGGGATCCGTGCACCTGTTCCGAGCGAGTTCCCGTCTGTGGGCCATGACCATCGCTGCGATTGGCGCTGTTTCAGTCGTGAGCGCTTCGCCCGTGGCCGCCTTTCCGTTACCTCAGGACTCGTCGTACGTCTGCGAGAACGAAGACGCAGGCTATGTGGGCAGCGCGGGCCCGAATCCCGATGCGACCGGCCTCACCTTTCTCGGGACGCTGCGTTGGCAGATGTGCGTCCTGGTCGATGCGTTCGGTCGAAAGCATTCAGCGAAGGTGCAGCTTTCATCGAAGATGACGGCTGATAAGAACGACCGTTTCTTTGGCGTGATCGAAGTCCGCCTCCAGGCGTGCCTGCCCTTTGGAGCCAAGTCGCAACTTGCCTACGTCGAGGGCGACTACGACGGCAGTCCGTTTGACTTAGGAGTCGAGAACAACGGGCGATACCTGTTTGACGTTCTTCAAACGGGCTGGAGCACTACCTCGGCCCCGCAATACAGGGTGAAGGTCACGACGTACGCCGGACAAGTTATTCCGAGTAACGGCGGCGCCGCGATTTATCTCTCGAGCGCTGGCCAGAATGGGTCGGCGACCTTCACGACGCCCTGCTGGACGATCTGAACCGTCTAGATCGACTAACGCGCGGCGGCCGGCGCATCGCAGGCCGTCCCGCAAACCTACGGGGTGACTGTGAAGTCCGTCTCGTCGGTGGTCGCGCCTGGGCATTCCACGACGTAAGTGCCCGGCGTGAGCTGGACCGTGAACGATGCGGACAGTCCGGGCGTCAGGTTCTCGCGCTCGGCGACGACAACGTCGCCCTGCTTGAGCTCCACCTCGGACACCGCCGCGGCATCCTGGTTCGTGGCGTTGAAGGTCACCGAGCCGGCTTTGACGCTGGTCGGATTGGGCGGGCAGCCCGCCTCCGTGACCACGACCGTGACGGTCGACGTAGCGGCACCGGACGCCGGCGCTGATGTCGCGGCACCTGATGCAGGCGCGGATGTGGCCCCGCCATTGTTACCGCATCCGGCGGCCACCAGGGCGAGCAGTGCAGCGCTAATAAGCGCGCGGTGAGCGTTCAAAGAAGACCTCCTCAGTCGTCGGTGGTGGGTCGCGCCGTCGCGGTTTGAAGTTGAGCAGTCTCCGGGCGGGGCCGCGCCGGTGCCGGCCACAGGACGACGATCAGCATGGGGATCAGGTAGAGCAGCCAGCCAACGACCTCAATGGCCACGGGCTCAGGCTGCACCCCGAGCACACCCGTCAGCAGCGCGGCCACGATCGAGCCCCGGGGCGCGAGCCATGAAAGGTCCGCGACCTGCGTCTGCCCAAACGTGATCCAGCCGGCCTCGTGGGCGGTGTGAATGGCCGATGCGACCAGGCCGGCGGCGACGAAGACGAGCACGACGCCGGTGATCTTGAAGAAGCGCGCCAGGTTCAGGCGCAGGCCGCCCTTGAAGATGCCCCAGCCGATGATCGCGGCGACGATGACGCCGATCAGCGCCCCGAGCCCCGCCGCTAGAGCGTTGCCGCTCGCCTGGAACGCGGCGAGCAGGAAGACCGAGGTCTCGAACCCCTCGCGCAGCACGGCGAGGACGGCCATGGCGATGAGTGCCCACGCGGTCCCGGTCATGAGCGCCGCGTTCGTGGCGGCCTCCAGGTCGCGCTTCATCGTGCGGGCGTGGCGCCGCATCCACAGGATCATGTAGGTCACGATCACCACGGCTACCACGGAGATGACCGTTTCGAGCATCTCCTGCTCGCGTTGCGGGAGTGACGACGAGAAGAGCTGCAGCCCAACCGCGAACACAACACAGGCACCGATGGCGATGGCGATGCCCAGCCACACCAGCCGCAGCGCGTCGCGCCGGCCGCTCTGGGCGAGGAAGGCGGCGACGATGCCGACGATGAGGGCGGCCTCCAGGCCTTCGCGCAGTCCGATCACGAATGTTGGGAGCACGGCCAAACCCTAAATGGCTTTCACGCGAGCGTCAAGCGTGCCTGATATTCCACGGTAGGGCTGCCTGATAACAATTGCGCGACGACGACGACGACGACGACGACGCGCGAGGCTCAGGGCTGCGTCGGCGTGACCGGTGGGAGCTGGTGGAAGAGCTTGGGGTCGGCAGTCCCCGGTAAAACTCGGATCAGACTCGCGGGATGCAGCCCGAATGTGGCGGACCCGCGCGGCCCCTCGACGGTGATCGCGTCGAGCGACGCGCTGCTGGCAAGCACGCTGATCTCCGCACCGGGCCGCAGTCCGCGCGCCTCGAGGTACGACAGGAGCCCCGCGTCTTCCTCGGCTTCTTCGGTGATGCGGTAGATCGTCGCCCGATCGCCGGACGTCAGTGAGCTGAGCGGCACACCCGCCGGTCGGCGCTGGGCCGCGGCGACATCGATCGGATTGCCGTGCGGGCACGTGTCGGGATGACCGAGCAACTCCGAGAGGCGCATCTCCACGTTCTCCGAGATGGCCGCCTGGAGCGCGTGGGCCTCGTTGTCCGACTCGGCCCAGCCCATGCCCACCACGCCGGTGAGCAGCCACTCAACTAGCGCGTGGCGCCGGAAGATGGCGTCGGCAATTGCGCGGCCGCTCGTCGACAGCGTCAGCTCGCGGTTATCGGCGACTTCCACGAGTCCCTCGGCGCGCAGCCGGCCGATCATCTCCGACACCGCCTGCGGAGTGACATTGAGCCGGCGCGCGAGCGTCGCGGCCGTCGCCTTCTGGTTGCTCGCGACGAGATTGCGCAGCGCAGCGAGGTACTCCTGTGTTGCGGCCGTACGCGCGTTACCGGTTGGTGCCATCAGCCTGAGAATAGACGCGCACATGACAGGAGCTAAGCGGACGCGCCGCGCATCTACGCGGACGCCCGTCCCGGCCAAACAGCCGAGCGCGCTGCTCCGCTATCGGGCGCTGCTGATCGGCCTGGCCGTGGTCGCCGGCGTGCTGGTGATTGGCTTCGTACTCCTCCAGTCGGCGTCGGGCAAGCCATACGTGTGCAGCTCCTTGCTGACGCCGCCTCCAACCCAAGCGACGGAGGATGGCACGGTCGGCTTCGAGACGACGTTCCTCGGCCAGCGACATCCCGCGACCGGAACCACGATCACGTACGCGTTCTGTCCTCCAACATCGGGCGACCACTATTCGTCGGCCAATCGCGGCCCGATCCGCGCCGGCGTGTACGGCCCCGGCGCTGAGCAGGCTCCCGGTGGCTGGGTCCACAATCTTGAGCACGGCTCGAGCGTGCTGCTCTACCGCTGCACGAGCGGCGTGCCAGGCCAGGGCGATTGCCCGAGCACCACGGAGATGGCGGCGCTGCAGCAGTGGTTCAACGACGCTCCAACTGCCGAGCCGTGTGGTCGGGAGGCCGTCGTCGCGCGCTTCGACGCCATGTCGACGCGATTCGCGGTCGTAGCGTGGAACCGCGCCCTGTTGCTGGACACTTTCGACAACGGCAGCCTCGCGCTGGCCGAGGCGTTTGCCGAGCAATGGACGAACGTCACCGCGCCCGAACCGGGCAACTGCTGACCCGTCTTACAATCGAGCCACGGCCTGAGAGCCACCACTTCCTTTAAGGAGAACACGCCGCGATGGCACGTCCCCAGGTAACCGTCATCGGCGCCGGCAACGTCGGCGCATCCGTTGCGCAGCGCGTCGCCGAGGGCAACCTCGCCGACGTTGTGCTGATCGACATCGTCGAAGGGCTGCCCCAGGGCAAGGCCCTTGACCTCGCCGAGGCGGCGCCCGTCGTTGGCCACGACATGAAGGTCATCGGCACGAACGATTACGCCGACACGGCCGGCTCGGACATCATCGTCGTCACCTCGGGCCTCGCGCGACAGCCGGGCATGAGCCGCGACGATCTGCTGGCCAAGAACGCGGGCATCGTGCGCAGCGTCGTTCAGCAGTCGGCCGAGCACTCGCCCGGCGCGATCTTCATCATCGTCACCAACCCACTTGACGCGATGTGCCACGTCGCGCTCGAGGCCTCCGCGTTCACGCCGGAGCGCGTGATCGGCATGGCCGGCGTCCTCGACTCGGCGCGCTTCCGCACGTTCATCGCGCAGGAGCTGGGCGTCAGCGTCAGCTCCACGCACGCCTTCGTCCTGGGCGGCCACGGTGACACGATGGTGCCGCTGCCGCGCTACTCGACCGCGGGCGGAGTGCCCATCACCGAGCTGCTGACGCCAGACCGGATCGAGGCACTCGTCAACCGCACGCGCACCGGCGGCGCCGAGATCGTCGCGCTCCTCAAGACCGGCTCGGCGTACTACGCGCCCGCCGCCAGCGTGGCGCAGATGGTCGATTCGATCCTCAACGACCGCAACGAGATCCTGCCCTGCGCCGCCTACCTCAACGGCGAGTACGGAGTCGACGGCCTGTATGTCGGCGTCCCCGTGAAGCTCGGCCGTGGCGGCATCACCCAGGTCATCGAGATCGAGCTGACCAACGATGAGCGGACCGCCTTCGACAAGTCGGCGGCTTCCGTGCGCGAGCTGGTGGACGCGATGGCGAGGATGGCTGCCCAGGCATAGTCATGCCCGTTATCACGATCTCGCGCCAGTTCGGCTCGGCGGGTGTGCCCGTCGGCAAGAACCTCGCCGAGCGCTTCGACGCGGAGCTGCTCGACCGGGCGATCGTGGCGCAGGTCGCGGTTCGCGCGGGCGTGCCGGAAGCGGAGATCGAGTCGTACGACGAACGCCTGCCCAGCTTCTGGCAGCGCGTCACGTCTGCGCTCGCGTCCGGATCGCCTGAGCCGCAGGTGGCGTCCGTGCCGTATGGCGAGCAGTTGCCGGCGACGTCCATGCATGAGCGACTCAACGAGGTCACGCGGCTCGTCATCGAGGAAGCTGCGCAGCGCGGCAACGCCGTGATCGTTGGCCGTGGCGGAGCCTGGATCCTGGGCAAGCGACCGGACGTGCTCCACGTCCAGCTGCACGCGTCGATGGATGCGCGCGTCCGCTACCTGCTCTCGCGGGTGGAGGAGATTCCGCCCGATGCACGGCCGGAGGAGAAGTCGCTGCGCGAGCTCTGCAAATCAGTAGATGCGGCCAGGGCCGAATACGTTAGGCGTCTGTTCGGCGTCGACTGGTTAGATGCACGCAGTTATGACCTTGCCATCGACACGGGCAGACTCGGCGTGGACCGGACCGTGGAGCTGATCGAAACCGTGGCCCGCGCCATGCCCACGTCGAGCAGCTCGTGACCGCTCAAGCGCCGCCCGACCCGCACCCCTCCGCCCCCAGCCCGGTCGCGGCCTCGCGCTGGCCGCGCGGCCTGTCCGCATTCCGCCACCGCAACTTCCGGCTGTTCTGGGGTGGCATGTGCATCTCGCTCATCGGCACGTGGATGCAGAGCGTGGGCCAGTCGTGGCTCGTGCTGCAGATGACGAATGACCCGGTTGCGCTGGGCATCGTCGCCGCCGCCCAGTTCACGCCGGTTCTGTTCCTCGGGCTCTTCGGCGGCATCGTTGCTGACGCCGTTTCGAAGCGGAAGGCGCTGTACGTGACCCAGATCGCGGCCGGGCTGCTGGCGCTCGTCCTGGGCATCCTCGTCGCGACCGGCCAGGTCCAGGTGTGGCACGTCTATGTGCTCGCGCTGCTGCTGGGCATCGTCAACTCGTTCGACATGCCCGTCCGCCAGGCGTTCGTCGTCGAGATGGTCGGCCGTGACGACGTCGCCAACGCCGTCGCGCTCAACAGCGCCGTGTTCAACATGGCGCGCATCGTGGGCCCCGCGATAGGCGGCCTGGCGATTGCCTTGATCGGCCTCGCGCCGCTGTTCCTGGTCAATGCCGCGAGCTACGTCGCGGTGATCATCGGCCTGGCCCTGATGCGCCCCGCCGAGCTGCACGCCGTCGCCAAGGCCGTCGTCCAGCGCACCACGCGCTCGGTCATCGACAGCCTCGTCGAGGGCCTGCGCTACGTCCGCGGCAACGAGCAGATCTTCCTGGCCATCTCGATCCTGACGGTCGTCGCGACGTTCGCCATGAACTTCACGGTGCTCATCCCGCTCCTGGCGCGTGACGTCCTGCACGGCGATGCCGACACGTTCGGCTTCCTCATGGCCGCGAGCGGCTTCGGCTCGTTCGTCAGCGCGATGGTCATCGCCTTCGGCGCGCGTCCGACTCTGCTGCGCCTCGTCACCGGGGCCGGCATCGCCGGCGTTGGCCTGATCGCGCTGTCGCTGTCACGCTCATTCCTGGTCGACGTCGGGCTGATGTTCGTCATCGGCTGGGGCACGATCTCGATGGCCGCGACGTGCAACACGATCATCCAGCTGAGCGTGCCGGACGTTCTGCGCGGCCGCGTCATGAGCGTGTACACGACACTGTTCGCGGGCTCAACGCCAATCGGCGGCATCTTCGCCGGAACGCTGGCAGCCATTGGCGGGGCCACGCTCGCCCTGGGCGTGGGCGGCGTCATCGCCGTTGGTGCCGCGGCCGTTGGCTTCGCGCGCATGCCCAACCGACCCGAGATCCGGACCCTGACGCTGCGGCCCAACAGACAGCCCTGACAAGCGTCCGCTCGGACGCCGGCTGCAAGCCGGGTGCCGAGCGGTAAGCGCGTAACAGACGCCCGCAGGCGGGCTGCGAAGCTAGAGCCTTGACCTCAAACTGACGGAGTGCTGGCCGTCATCGCGCTGGGCTTCGACCCACTGTTCAATCTCGGCCCGCTGACCATCCGTTGGCAGACCATTGGCGTCACGGCGGCACTGCTCGTCGCGCTGACGACTGCCGCGCTGTTGATCCCGCGCCCGACCGAATCAGAGGACCCAAGCGCGACGTCCGTACGCCCGCCGACGCTCGAGCAGCTGCTCATCATCCTCGTGGGCATCGTCCCCGGAGCCGTAGTGGGCGGCCGAATCGTGCACGTGCTCAACTTTGCCGGCGCGTACGCGAGCGACCCGGCCAGCATCCTCAACCCGAACGTTGGCTCGCTCTCACTCCTTGGCGCGGTCATCGGCGGGACACTCAGCGCGCTGTACGTCTGCCGCCTCCTGCGTGCGCCGATTGACGCCTGGGCCGCGATCGCGACCGTCCCGCTCCTGCTCGCCCTGGGCCTTGGCAAGCTCGCGCAGCTGCTCGGTGGCGCGGGGCAGGGGACCCCGTTCGACGGCCTGTGGTCTGTCGCCTTCGTGGGTGACGGACCGTGGGTCAGCCTCGCTCCGGCGGTGCCGTCGCATCCGGCGCAGGTCTACGAGGGCGTCTGGCTGTTGGTTGGAATCGCCGTCGCGCTGGTAGTCGGTGGCCCGCGCAGCGATCCGTCGCGGGCGCACCCCTATGTCGCCTGGGCGGACCGCGCGAGGTTCGGCTCGCTGCTGTTTGTCGGTGCCATTGGCTGGTTCCTGGTCGGTCGTTTCCTCGTCGGCTTCACGTGGCGCGATCCGGCGTTCATAGGACCGCTGAACTTCGAGCAGTTCCTCGCGCTCGTGCTACTCGCCGCCGGCGGCTCGTTTGCCTGGCTGCGACGCGATCGCCTGCTGCGCAGCATCGCGCTGGCACTCTGCGCCGCGCTCGTCGTGGGCTGTGGATCCACGACGTCCCCTGAGGTGACGGCCACGCCGCTACCGATTTCGACCAGCGTGCCACCGACTCCCAGCCCGGTGCCGAGCGCGAACGTCGACGCGATCGTCAGCCAGATGACCACCGACGAGAAGATTGGCCAGCTGTTCATGGTCTCGTTCTACGGCGCCACGGCCGATGCGACGGATGCCGAACAGGTCGCCAGCAACAAGCAGATCCTGGGTGCGGACAACATCGCCGACGCGATCGCGCGCTACCACCTGGGCGGCGTCATCTACTTCGATCTGACCGGCAACTTCGTCTCGCCGGAGCAGACGGCCGCGCTCTCGAACGCAATCCAGGCAGACGCGGCCGGTGGCGCGCATTCCGTTCCGCTGCTGATTGCCACCGACCAGGAGGGTGGCTCGGTGGTCCGCCTGCCTCCGCCGGCGACCACCTTTGCGGGCAACATGGCGCTCGGCGCAACCGGGAGCGCCGACCTCGCGCGTTCGAGCGCGACTGCGATGGGCGAGGAGCTGCGCGCACTGGGCATCAACGACGTGCTCGCGCCGGTTGCGGACGTGAACGTCAACCCCCAGAACCCGATCATTGGCCTGCGGTCGTTCGGCGCGGATCCAACGGCTGTGGCCGCGCTGACCGCGGCGGCGGTCGACGGGTTTCAGAACGGCGCCGGCATAGGCGGGACGATCAAGCACTTCCCGGGCCACGGCGACACGAACGTCGATAGCCACACGCAGCTGCCCACGATTTCGCATTCTGCGCAGCAGTGGGCCCGCATCGACGAGCCGCCCTTCGTCGCGGGGATTGGGGCTGACGTCGACTCGGTCATGGTCGGCCACCTGGCGGTCCCGGCACTCGACGCGACGGGCACGCCGGCGAGCCTTTCGCAGCCGATCGTCACGGGCGTCCTGCGCGGCCAGCTGGGCTACGACGGCGTCGTCATCACCGACGGGCTGCGCATGGGTGCTTTGACCGAGTCCTACGGCGACGGTGCGATCGCGGTGATGGCCGTCGAGGCCGGCGACGACATCCTGCTGCTGCCGAACAGCCTGCCCGTCGCGTTCGCCGCCGTTCAGGATGCGGTTCGCGACGGGGAGATCACGGGCGCGAGGCTGGATCAGTCCGTCGAGCGCATCGTCGCGTTGAAGCAGCGCCTGGGGCTGTTCGGGCGCGCGCCTGTGGATGCCGCTGCCGCGGGCGTGGTGCTCGGAACCGACGCCCACCGGGCTACCGAAACCGCGATCGCGCGCGCGGCCGTGACCTTGCTTGCCAACGACGGTGACGTGCTGCCGATCCGTTCGCCCACGACGGCCGGTCCCTATCTCATCGTGGGCCCTACGGCGGCGGCGATCACGGCGGTGCAGGGCATGCTCGAAGCGCGCGGATTGACGGTTGACGTGTTCGTCACGCCCGAGCAGCCCCGCCCATCCGTCGCTGCTCAAGCGGCGGCCCAGGCGGCGGGCTATGGGACTGTTATCGCGCTGACGAACGACGCGGACGCTGACGTTGGCCAGCAGCGCGTCGTGGCCGCGCTCGCGGCGACAGGTAAGACGCTGATCACCGTTTCGACGGGCCGGCCCTATGACCAGGGCTACTACCGCGCAGCGATCAACGTCTGCCTCTATTCGGATTCCGACGCGTCGCTGCGCGCCTTCGTCCGTGCCCTCTTCGGTGACACAGCGATCACAGGCAAATTGCCCGTCGCGATCCCGGATCCGGCACATCCGTCAACCACGCTCTATCCGATCGGGTCTGGCCTGACGACCGTGCGCTGAGACGCCGACGAACTGGCTGCTGGCTCGTCGTGTGGAGCGGCTGAAACGGGCAGTCGGAGTATCGTTTGATCGAACACACGAGACGGAGACCGCCCGACCATGACCGAGATCGCTGAACGACCAATAGACATGACCACACCGGGCGAGGAGCTCGGGCGCGTGTCGCACTGGATCGGCGGCCGCCTCGTGGAAGGCACGTCCGGCCGCCAGGGCCCGGTCTTCAACCCGGCAACGGGTCGCCAGGAGAAGTGGGTCGACCTCGCTTCGGTAGAGGAAGTGAACGCGGCCGTGGCAGCGGCAGAGGCTGCTTTCCCGGCTTGGCGCGCGACGTCGCTGTCGAGGCGGACGGAGATCCTCTTCCGCATCCGCAACCTGGTCGATCAGCACCGCAAGGAGATCGCGGCGCTGCTCACCGCCGAGCACGGCAAGGTGCCCTCTGACGCGCTGGGCGAGGTCGCGCGCGGCCTCGAGAACCTCGAGTTCGCGACAGGCATACCGCACCTGATGAAGGGCGGCTACAGCGAGCAGGTCAGCGGCGGGATTGACGTTTACAACATCCGCCAGCCGCTCGGTGTCGTGGCGGGCATCACGCCGTTCAATTTCCCGGCGATGGTGCCGATGTGGATGTTCGGCAACGCCATCGCGTGCGGCAATTGCTTCATCCTGAAGCCGTCCGAGAAGGATCCGTCGGCGTCGCTGTACATCGCCGAACTGCTCCACGAGGCTGGCGTCCCCGATGGCGTCTTCAACGTCGTGCAGGGCGACAAGGTCGCGGTCGATCGGATCCTCGAGCACCCGGTCATCAAGGCGGTCTCGTTCGTCGGTTCGACCCCGATCGCCAAGTACATCTACGAGACCGGCACTCGCGCCGGCAAGCGCGTTCAGGCCCTGGGCGGCGCGAAGAACCACATGATCGTGCTGCCCGACGCGGATATCGACATGGCCGCTGACGCTGCCGTTTCGGCCGCGTACGGATCGTCCGGCGAGCGCTGCATGGCCGTGTCCGTCGTGGTTGCCGTTGGTGACGTGGGCGACTCACTCGTCGCCGCGATCAAGGAGCGCCTCCCCAAGATCAACGTTGGGCCAGGCTCCGACTCAGCCTCGGAGATGGGCCCGCTCGTTACGCGCGAGCACCGCGACAAGGTCGCCTCGTATCTCGACAAGGCCACCGAGGCCGGCGCGACGGTGGTCGAGGACGGCCGTCAGGCACCGATCTACGGCGAGGACGGCTTCTACCTGGGCGTGTCCCTGATCGACAACGTTCAGCCCGACCACGAGTCATACCGCAACGAGATCTTTGGCCCGGTGCTCGAGGTGATGCGCGTGGGCACGTACGACGATGCCGTGAAGCTCGTCAACGACAACCCGTACGGCAACGGCACGGCGATCTTCACGCGGGACGGCGGAGCCGCGCACCAATTCCAGTTCGAGGTCCAGGCAGGCATGGTCGGCATCAATGTGCCCATCCCGGTGCCCGTCGCGTACTACAGCTTCGGCGGCTGGAAGGACTCGCTCTTCGGCGACCTGAACATGTACGGCCCGGAGGGCGTGCAGTTCTACACGCGCTCGAAGGTTGTCACTTCGCGCTGGCCGGATCCGGGCACGTCCAAGGTGGACCTGGGCTTCCCGCGCACGCGCTAGGAGTCCGATACGAGCCTCACTGGGAAGGGCAGCGGCCCGGACGACAGGACGGCTCCCAGTTCTCTGAGCTCATCGTCGCTTCCTGAGACCTGCAACTGACCATCGAATCTGGTCGCCTGGATGATCGGCGCGGCGACGATGCGGCCATCGAGCACGATGGCGAATTGTTCCTGGTAGTGGGCCGACGCGTAGGCGTCGAACGCGTCCGACGCGGCCGCGGAAAGAATAATTTGGAGCGCTAACTGCCCCGTCTGCGTGGAGTCGATCGCGACGGACGTAACGTCGTTTCCGTCAATCACGTCCGTCAGCGCAGGCTCGATCGTCGCGCCCACTTCAACATCCGAGATAGGTCCCAGCGGAACGAACCGGACGTTGCCCGGCGCGCTCAGGACCGCGGCGATCCGGTCGGGTGCCTGCGCGTCTCCGGACGAGAAGTCGTACGTCAGTCGCACCGTATCCGGGTCGCCGCCCACGGTGACAGCGCCGGACTGCGACGACGAAAGCAGGCGCAACCTGGCCTCCATCACGTCGATGACCGCGCTCACATCGTCCTTTGTCGCGCTCCTGTTCGGCGGTACCACCTGGAATTCGAGGACTCGCTGAACCGTCGTCGGCGCGGGCGAAGCCTCTGGTGATGGTGACCGGCTCGGGACACCGATCGGTCCGGTCGGGCCATTGAGCAGGCTGAACACCAGACCCGCCGCGACGACGACCGTCACGGCGATTGCCACGGTCGCGGCGAACTGGAACAGTCGCGGGCTTGCCCAGCCGCGCCGGGCTCGCACCGGATCGCGCGAGGGGATCGCACCAACCGCGGCCCGCAGAGATACCGGCGCGTCTGCCGGCGCCAGTGCGCGAATGACGCTGCGCAGCTCCTGTTCGAAGCGAAGATCGGTCTGCTCGGCGGTCATCGTTCGTCCTCCTGGATTCGCCCAGCCGCCTCATACGCAGCCCGAAGGGCCGCGAGGCCGTAGTGCAGCCGCGACTTGATGGTTCCCGCGCGTTCGCCCGTCAGCGCCGCGATCTCCTCGATCGACATGTCGTCGAGGTAGCGCAGGACGACTGCGACCCGTTGTGCCGCAGGCAGCTTTTCGAGCGCCGACGCGAGCGCGTCGCGTTCGGCTAGGTGGCCGGAGCGATCGACCTCTGTCGGCTCGGGCGCGTGGGCGATCTGAATGAAGCGGATGCGGCCGCCGCGCCTGAGCCGATCGCGACAGTGATTGACGAGGATGCGGTCGAACCACGCATTGAAGCGATCGACATCGCGCAGGGTTCCGAACGAGCGCCAGGCGACGGTCGCCGCCTCCTGGATCGCGTCCTCGGCATCTGGGCCATTGCCCAGCAGAACGGTGGCGAGCCGGTACGCGCCGGTGAGATGCGCATCGATCAGCCGGCTGAAAGTGAGCGAGGCAGAGTCCGTCGTCGACGAGGCGATGTTCAACCCCTGCTCTCTCACGGTCATCCAGACGAACGACCAACGTTAGGGGTTCAATTTTCACGTCCGCGAGTGCCGCCCGCGCCCGAAAGTCGCCTGATACCGCCCGCATTCGTGGCCGCAGGGGTATCGCAGGGTCAACGCGCACGCCCAGCCACTGGTAGCTGGCGCGCACGCTGTGCATTCGTGCCAGGGCATATCTCGTCGCGTAACGACAGCCCCGCCGGGACGTACCGGGAAATAAGTCCGGGATAACCGCTTGGTAAGCGCCTGCGTCAAGAATGCGGGCGGTATGGGAAATCGGAAGCGCTGGCCGCTCGACGCGGAAGCGAGGCGGAGGCTCCAGGAGCCGATGATCCGCGAAGGACGAAAGCTACGCGCGGCCCGCAAGCGACGACACCTGACCCAGGCCGCGCTCGGTGCAAAGACCGGCTTGTCGCAGTCCGCGATCAGCGATATGGAGCTTGGAGTGGGCGCGACGCTCTCCGTTTTGGCGTGGCAGCGCGCCGCGATCGTGCTCGACCTACCGCTGGACTTTGCGCTGGGCCGCGATGCGCTCGAGGAGCCAGCGGACGTCGGTCATCTGAAGATCCAGGAGCTCATCCTCCGGCTCGGCCGCTCAACCGGACGTCGTCGCCGATTCGAGCTTTCGACGAAGCCAGCTGATCCGTCCCGATCCACAGACGTCGGGCTAATCGACGATCGGAACCGGCAGCTGATTCGGGTCGAGTGCGTGAACACGTTCGGGAATGTCGGCGCGGCGACGCGTTCGGCCGACCGCAAGCAGGCGGAGGCTGCTGCGCTGGCTATCTCGATCGGCTACGGCGAGCCGTACTCGGTCCACCAGTGCTGGGTCGTCAGGGCAACGAGGCGAAATAGAGCGCTCGTCGCGCGATATCCGGAGTCGTTCGAAACCAGGTTCGGTGCGTCGTCCAGAGCATGGGTTAAGACGCTCGTCACTGGTGCACCAGCACCAGTCGAGCGCGGGTTGGTGTGGTGCGACGTCGCGTGCACGCGTGTCGTTGAGTGGCGCGCGAGTCGCGTGGATCGGATGGGGCGCCGACTTAGGCCGACGCCCCGTCAACGATGCGCTGAGTTAGCGCGCCGTTATCGACCCGAACAGGCCGTGTTCCTCGTCATTCGGACCAGCCGCGAAGAAAAGCGTGTTCGTCGGCCCGGCGGGTCCGCCGTTGCCGAACGCCATGCCCCACAGGCCATCGATCCAGATCGGGCGGCCGCTCCCATTCTTGAGCGTGCCGTCGAGCTTCCAACCTGAGCTCGTCTCGCGATAGGCGTGGATTGTCCCGTCGCCGAAGTTGCCGATCAGCAGGTCGCCGCTGAAGCGGCCGAAATCATCGGGTGCCTCGGCGATTCCCCACGGCGCATTGAGCGGCCCGCGCGATGCGACCCGCTCGAGGAACTTGCCGTCGCTGGAGAACTCATCAACGAAGCCAAGGTGCATGCCAGCCGACTCGTCTTCGGCGTTGGCGTCCTGCTTCGCGTACGTCACATACAGCTCGTCGCCATCACCCCAGATGCCGAAGGGCGCGAAGCCGGCGGGGAGATTCGGATCGACGAACGCGCCCGCCCAGCGCTGCCGGACGAACGATTGGTTGAAGACGTCGATGCGTCCGTTGTGGAAGTCGGTCGCGTACAGGAACATCTTCGCGCCCTTGGTCGCGATAGCGAGGCCCTTGTAAATCGCCCCCGCACCCGATCGGTCGGCCACCACGAAGGCCTTCGTGGAAGGAGACGCGCCCGCCGGCACGCTCGGATTCCAGCCGCGGATCTTGCCGTCTTCACTGGCGAACAGGAAGAGAGATGGTCCCGAGTCACCGCGGTGCCTGACCACGAAGCCAGTCGAGCCGTTGAACACCGTTCCGGTAGGTCCGCCGGCGACGTCCACGACGAGCGGCAAGACGGCTCCGGTCCCGTCGTACAGGGTCGATTTGTTGGTGCCGTTGTCGGACACCCACCACGGCGTCGACGGACCGGCGACCAGTCCCCATCCGTTGACCAGGTTCGCGTCGGTCTGAGCGGCGCGACCGCCGGTGTCCGCCACGAGGCGATGGACGCGATACCCACCGTCTGCGGCCGCGGCTGGCATCGCCACAACGAGCATCATTGCGATGCCGGTTAATAGCGCGGGCGCTACGGCGCGAATGAGTCGTCTCATAACGAAACCTCCTGGGGCGTTTGTTCCGTAACGGACGGACGTTCCTCCGATCGCTCAAAGTTGGATACGGACCCGGGTCGCAGCGCCTAGGGACCTTGGTCTCACAGACTGCTTGAGACGTCATCGCGACTCGCGTTGTCTCGTCGGCATCGATAGGTCACACTGCCCGCGATGCCCGGCACGCGACGGTCTGTCGATCGTTATCTGACGACCGTGCTCATGACCGACATCGTCGATTCGACGGGGCACGCGGCCGAGCTCGGCGATAGCGCGTGGCGTGAGCTCGTCGCCCAGCACCATCGCCTCGTCCGCGCGGCGCTGCGGCGGCATGCGGGCAAGGAACTCGACACCGCCGGCGACGGCTTCTTCGCCGTATTTGACGCACCGGCCGAGGCGATTGCCGCCGCGCTCGAGATCGTCGATGCGGTCGCGGAGCTGGGCATCGAGATCCGTGCCGGGATCCACACCGGAGAGGTTGAGCAGGCCGGGCCCAAGGTCGCCGGCATCACCGTCCCGATCGCTTCGCGCATCATGGCGCTCGCGCAGCCGTCTCAGGTGCTCGTCTCGGCCACGGTGCGCGAGCTTGCCGCGGGCTCAACTCTGCATTTCGCCGATGCGGGTGCCCACGCGCTCAAGGGTCTGCCCGGCGAATGGCACGTGTTCGCCGTCAGCCGCGACGCGGACGTCGCCGGAGCAGTTGCAGCCGCCGGTATCTCAGCCGAGGAACGTCGCGCGGCCGCCGTTCGGCGATCGCGCAGCCGACCGATCTGGCAGCGTCGCCCGCGCGCCGTCGCACTGGCGGCCGTCGCGCTCGCGGCGATCGTGGTAATCGGTGGCCTCCTCGTGTGGCAGCCGTGGCTGCCTCCGGCGCTCGCGCAGATCGACAGCAATTCGGTCGGCATCATCGACCCTGGGCGAGGAGCAATCGTCGCTTCCGTTCCCGTCGACGCGCGTCCCGGCGGCGTGGTCGTAGACGGCGGCTCGGCATGGGTCGCGAACACGGGCGCCGACACCGTCTCTCAGATCGACACCAGATCCGCCACCCAGACGCGGGTCATCGATGTTGGGCGCAGCCCCGTTGGGATCGCCGCGGCCGCCGGATCCATCTGGGTCGCGAACAGCGGCGAGCGCACCGTGACGCGCATCAACGAGGCGACTGGCCGGGTGACGGGTCCGATCACCGTGGGCAACGGCCCACTTGCTCTCGCCGCAACGCAGGACGCGATCTGGGTGGCGAACGCAACCGACAGCACCGTATCGCGCATCGAAGCCGCGACGGGCAACGTGACCGCGACGGTCCCAGTGGCGGCAGGGCCCGTCGCGCTGGCAGTGGGTGACGAAGGTGTCTGGATCGTCAGCGCCGACACAGCGTCCGTGACCCATCTCGATTCAACGACTGGCGTCACGCTCGCGCCGCCCCTCGCGCTGTCCTCGCGGCCCACGTCGATTGCAATTGGCTCCGGCGCCGTGTGGGTCGCGAGCGCGGATGGCACGCTGACGCGCATTGATCCGCTCGCCAACCGAGTCACTTCAACGATCGATCTGGGCGGCTCAGCGACAGGCGTTGTCGCGGACGACAAGAACGTCTGGGTCGCCGACCGCGCGGGCTACGTCGTCCGGCTGGACGCGGCGAATCCTTCGGCCGCCCAGTCGCGCGTGGACACTGCCAACTCGCCTTCGGCCATCGCGCTCGACGACGGTCGTCCGTGGGTTGCCGCCGGCAACAGCCCAACTGCGCATCGCGGCGGCACTCTGCGCGTCGTCGACACGGTTTTCCCTGCGCTCGATGGGAGCGGCTTCAGCGCACTGGCGACGCTCGAAGCAGACGGGCTCGTCGTTAACCGACGCGTGGGTGGCGCCGCGGGCGTGGCGCTGCTGCCGGATCTCGCTCTGGCGCTGCCCAAAGCGGCGGACGGCGGGCTCAGCTACACGTTCCAGCTTCGGCCGGGATTGAAGTATGCGACCGGCGAGCCCGTCGTCCCATCAGACTTCCGGCGCGGCATCGAGCGCAGCTTCACGATCACCGATCCATTCCTCCAGCTGGCCGCGGGAAACTTCATCTTCACCTCCATCAAGGGTGCTGACGCGTGCAGTGCACCCAGCGCGACCGCTGTCGAGCAGTGCGACCTGTCAGCCGGCATCGTGGCCGACGACAGCGCCGGCACCGTGCGCTTTGTCCTGTCCCGCGCCGATCCGGACTTCCTGTTCGAGCTGGCGTCGCCGTCGGGCTATCCCGTGCCACCGAGCATCTCAATGTCAGCTGCGGTCGACGGTGCGTTTCCGGGCACCGGGCCGTACGTCGTGACGGCCCACGACGATGCTCATGTGAGCCTGACCCGCAACCCGAACTTCAGCTCATGGGACGAGGAAGCCAGGCCGGATGGCTTTCCGGACGAGATCGATTGGATCGTCGCCCCATCGGCTGACGACGCGGTCGCCATGGTTGAGCGCGCCGATGCCGACTACCTGCGGCTGAACTTCAACAACCGGCCATCGCAAGCCGCGCTGGACAGGATTCGCAGCCAGATCACCAGCCAGCTTCACTTCGGCGCCAACTCGGTCACCGCCGTGACGATGAACACGGCGCGCCCGCCGTTCGACTCGATAGATGTCCGACGGGCCGTCAACCTCGCTATCGACCGGGACTATGTCGCATCGCTCCGTGGCGGTCCCGCGGCAGCGGCCGTGACCTGCCAGATTCTTCCGCCCGGGTGGCCCGGTTACGAGCCGTATTGCCCGTACACGACCCACCCTGATCCTGGCGGGCGCTGGCAGGCACCCAACCTGGACGCCGCGCGCCAGCTCGTCCAGGGGTCAGGCCAATCAGGCACCAAGGTGGTTGTTGGACCCACTCTCGAACCCCTGGCTGACGTCCGGGACTACCTGGTGGGCGTGCTCCAGGAGCTGGGCTTCGACGCTACAGCGGACACCAACACCGACTTCGAGCACGGAGCCGAAGTCCTCGCGCAGAACACGATCCAGATCGGCGCATGGGAGTGGCTGCCGGCCAAGCTCGCCCCCAGCGATTTCCTGGGCCAATTCAAATGCGGAGCGCCCGAGGACACGGGCGTCACAAACTTCTGCGATCCCGCCTTCGACGCGATCGTTGGCGATGCACAGAACTTGCAAACCACTGACCTTGCGGCGGCGTTCGACAAGTGGGCCGAGGCAGATCGCATGGCTGTCGACGACGCGTCGTGGGCGCCTCTTTTCAACGAGGGGAGCGATTTTGTGTCCGAGCGGGTGGGCAACTACCAATTCCACCTGATCTACGGCGCGCTGCTCGACCAGATGTGGGTTCAATAGGCAACTAATGAGCGGCAAGTTCCTCGAGGATTTCACGGTCGGCGAGATCATCGTCGCCAAGGAGACGTACGAGATGACGCCCGAGCGCGTTCACGCGTTCGCGTCCGAATACGACCCGCAGCCGATCCACCTCGATCCGGATGCGGCGGCCGAGTCGATGTTCGGCGGGATCATTGCCAGCGGCTGGCACTCGCTGACCGCGACGATGCGCCTCATCGTCCGCTCGAACATCTTCGAGGGCGCGCCGGTCGTGGGCGTTGGCATCGACAACCTGCGCTACCTGCTGCCCGTGTACCCGGGTGACGTCCTGCGTGCCGAGGCGGAGATCCTCGAGACGCGGCCGTCAACGTCGCGGCCGGATAGGGGCTACCTGCGTTTGCAGATCCGCACCTACCGCCAGAACGGTGAGCAGGTCCTGACGCAGGACTGGACCGTCCTGGCGCCGCGCAAACCGCTCAGCTAGCCGGCCTGGGTCCGGCCCTCGACGGCGGCGATTGCGGCGACGGTCGCGACGAGCTCGGCCGATGGGTCCACACCCAGCTCTTCTGCTGCCGCGATGCCACGCTGGGCGACGCCCAGCGCGGCGCGAGACCTCCCCTGCGTGAGCAGCGCGCGTGCCAGCCGGTCGTAGCGCATCTCCTCGAGCGGGTCGTCGGTGATGGCCTCGTCGAGGACACGGGCCGCCTCGTCCAGCTCGCCATGGGCGATCGCATCGTCCGCGACAAGATCAAGCAGCGCGAGGCGGCGACGGCGGACGCGTTCGCGGGGGACGTCGGCCCAGTCGGCGTAACGATCGGCGGGCAGAAGCTCACCCGTCGACCAGGCGAGCGCGCGGCGCGCTAGCGCCGCGCGCTCCTCGCGGGGCGCGTTGAGCGCCGCGGCGGCCGCCTGCTCGAAGCGCTGCGCGTCCACGATGACGTCCGGCGCCAGAGTCAGCGCATCGCCAACGCGTTCGATCAGTTCCCCGGACGTGCTCCGGACACGATGCAGCACGTTCCTGATGCGCGCGCGATCGATCTCGCCCTCATCGTCCGGCCACAGCAGCTCGAGGGCTTCCTCGACGCCGATCGTGCCGCGCAGCGCGATCAGCTTGACGAGCGTTGCCGGGCGGCCCGCAGCCGGCGTGACGTTCCGGGCGCCGCGGGCCACGCCGAAGCCGCCAAGCAGCGTGATGCGCGCGGCCGTCTCGTCCGACGCTTCGCTGGCGGCCGTGGCCAGCGCCAGGAGCTCAGGCTCGAGGAGAGCGGGACGATCGGCATCGTCGCCCAGTTCGGCGCGCATCCGGACGATCAGGTCCCGCGCCTGATCGCGCTCGCCAAGGCGCATCAGCGCCGCGCCGCGCAGCAGCTCGCGCAGCCATTGCTCGCCGCGATACGTCACGCTGCTGCGATCGAGCCTGTCCAGCGCGGCGATGGCCGTCCGCGCATCACCGAACAGGATTTCGAATCGTGCGCGGGCGGCCAACGGCAGGTCCTCGCGCTCCGTTCCCGCCGCGACCGCCTCCGCCCGTTCCAGATCGCGTCGCGCGCCGGCCTCGTCGCCCACGACCATTCGGATTCGAGCCGCGTCGGTCAGAAAATCAATGCCGGCCAGCGAGCGGGCGACGTCCGAGGAGTGTGCCTCGGCCTCCTGGAGCTCGGCCAGCGCGTGTTGCCGGTCGCGCCGCTGCGCGTACAGGTTGGCGGTGGACCACGCGACGTAGGCGATCGAGCGTTTGTCGCCCAGCCGCTGGGCGATGGCGCGCGCCTCGCGCAGCGCGACCGCGGCCTCGTCCACCCGCCCAACGCCCAACATCACCTCGGCGAGGTACGTGAGCGCCTGTGAGCGGCCGGCATCGGCCGCGGGACGCAGTGCCAGCGAGCGCTCCAGGCTTTCGATCGCAGCCTCGTAGCGGCCGTTGGTGTAGTGACAGCCGAAGCCCGCCGCCTGCAGCGCGTCCGCCTCCCAGGCATGGTCGCCCGCGAGCTTGAAGCGAGCCGCCGCCTGTTCGAGATCGACGAGCGCCGCGTCCGTCGCGCCGGCTGTGTCGCCCACGATCAGCGTGTAGGCACGCACCAGATGTGCCCGAGCGATAGCGACGGCCTCGTCCGTCCCGGCACGCGCCATCGCCTCGTCGACCGCCTGGCGCGCCTCGCTCAGTGCGCCGGCGCGCGCGACCGCCAATGCCCATTCCACGGTCAGCGCGCGGCCGGCGGCGGTCTCGGGCGTCCGCAGCATCGCGCCGCGCTCCAGCCAGGCGTCGCGCAATCGATCGTGCCGCTCTGCTGCACGAACGAGCTGAACGAGAGCATTCGGGTGCGCGTGGAGAACGGCGTCCGGGATCGATTCGATTATTGGCTCAAGGAGCGCCAGTCCAGCGCGTCGCAGGCGTTCGCGCGGCTCGCCTGCCAGCAGCGCACACACACCGGCCGAGTCGCCCGCGGCCCACACGAGGCGCACAGCCTCCAGCAGCTCACCTTCGGCGGCGTAAATACGCGCAGCGGCCGCGGCGCCGGCCGTGGTCAGCGGCAGCGGCTCAAGGGCCTCGCGGATCGCGTCCGGGAACTCCGACCAGCCGTCGGGTCGCGAGCGCAGCGGCAGCCCGCTGTCAACCAGCGCGTCGTAAGCGCCGTCGCCCGCAACAGCGGTGGCAACCTCAGGCGTCAGCAAGGGCAGCGATGCGAGCGTCCGCAGCGTGGCTACGTCCGATTCGCTAATGGGTTCGATGAGCTTCCTCACGAGCGATCGCAGCGCACCATCCGGAGCGCCGCCGAGGCGCGTCTCATCGGCTGCCAGCACCTGTGCGGCCAGTGCAACGGCCGCCGGCCAGCCGTCCGTTGCGCGCAAGACCTCGGCCACGGTCGCGTCATCGTCCGGCGCATTCGCACCGCCAAGGATCGCGCCCACGGACGCCGCGTCCAGGCGCAGCTCGTCCGCCGTGAACAGGCCCGCATCGCGCGTCGCGCGTTTGCGGACCGCCTGTGGGAGCCGTCGACCGGCGATGCACATGACGACGTCCGTGGGGCTATCTGCGACATCGATCAGCCACTCGGCTGCGGCCGTGGTCGTGTGCTGAGCCTCGTCAACGACGACAAATAGCTTGCCTGCCGCCGGCAGTCGCGCTACGGATCCACTCGGGTCATCGGCATCGAACGCGGCCGCGGCCGCGGACAGCCCCGCGCGCACGGCTGCCGCGCGCAGGGCCGCGATGAGCGCGCTTGCGTCAGTCTGGGCGCGCAGCTCCACGCGCACCGTGGGGCGGTCAAGCGCCGTGGCGAGCTGGCCGATGAACGTCGACTTTCCGAACCCGCCGGGCGCCTCCAGCGCCACGAGCGAGAGCCCAACCGCTTGGGCGAGCAGGTCGCGCCGCTCAATCAGCGTCGCGGCCACCGTTGGACGTTCCTTGGACGGCCTCGCTGCATTGTCTGCGCCAGTGAGCGTTTCGATTCTTCTGCGCCTCCTGCCCGCGATCTCCGCCGAGCCTGACGTGCCCGCTGTGGCACATATGCGAGGGCAGGCTGAAGTCGTCGAGACCGGCGAAACCGTTGTCTTCAAGGACAGCGGCGAGATGCTCGCCTTCCTCATGAAAGTAACCCATCGACCAAGCACCGATCCCGAAGAAGGCCCGGGCCTGGCGACTTAGCGAATGCTTGTGGATCGCTGAGAGCTTTCTGTATTCTGCGCGGCGCGAGCCCGACTGCCCGTTGGCTGGCTGGGGGACTCGCATGCTGGTTGAGGGGCTCTGCGGTATGCGACGTCTGTTGTTTGGTGCGTGCGTGGCATTTGTGCTGACGGGGTGCGTTTCGGTAAGCCCGCCCGTCGCTACGACAGCGCCGTCAGGTCCAATCATTCCAACGCTCGCGCCGGTGACGACGCCCGCGTCCGTGACGGCCGCGCCCACGCTCCCGCCCGTCGCGACGGCCGTCCCGACCAGCGCGCCCACGGCGCAGCCAACGACCGCCGGCAGCCAGGCAGGAACGAATACGTCGCTGTGGGTCGACGACCTGAGCAACGAAGAAAGTGGTTGGATCACCGGCTCCGTGCCTGGCTCGTTCAGCGCCGCTTACGACAACGGCGCGCTTGCCCTGTCGGCGACCGGCAACGGGCTGTACCTGATCAGCCCGCGCTCTCTCAACGGCGGCGTCCATGCGCTGCGCCTGGAGGGCATGTTCACGCCGCAATCAGGCGGTGGCGATACAGGCCTTCACTGCTCCGACGGCGCGAACCTCCTCGGCGGCGGCGTTGGGACTGACGGCAGCTACTTCCTCTACTCGCGCACGGGGTCGTCGGGAGCGCCCGAAATCCTGCAGCGCGAGACCACTGACCCGCTCACGACAACGGGCATTGGATCGACGTTCACGATGTCCGTCGAATGCGCCATTGGTCAGGGTGTCACTGACGTGTGGCTCGCGGTCAACGGCGAGCTGCTGCTGCACTCGCAGGAAAGTGGCTCCCCGCTGAGCTCTTTCAGCGTCGCCGGCGCCTATGCCAAGTCGACCGCTGACAGCCTCGCCACGCGACTCGAGAGCGTCTCGGCGTGGGCCGATGCAGCGCCCGTGGCGCAGGCGACGACCCCGCCCACGACCGCTCCGACGGCCTCGCCCACGAAGGCGCCTACGACCCCGCCCAGCACCGACGGTGTTCTGGGCGTCGTGCCGAGCGCGATGCAGTCCAGCTGCCAGCCCTACGACTCGTCGTACTCGGACGCCACGGAGTCCGTGTCGTGCACGGCGCGCAGCACGAGCGGCGACATCGTCAGCATCTACTACCACCAGTTCGGCAGCACCGCTGACATGGATTCGGCCTTCGACGGCAACGTTTCGCTCGCGACGGATCCCGAGGACGGCGGGGAGTGCGAGGACGACACGCCGGGCATCGGCTCGTGGAACATCGACGGCGACATCCAGGGCCGCTATCTGTGCCTGATCTTTGGCGGCATCCCAACGATCACGTGGACCGCGACCGCGTTGAACGTCATGGCGCAGGCGTACGGCACGGCCGACAAGATGGACGAGCTGTGGGAAGTCTGGGCCGAGTCGGGCCCGATCATCGACGGCACGACACCGACCGAGACGGCGGCGCCCGCGGCGGGAATCGAGGAACACATCCCGGCCAGCCTGCTGGCCGACTGCAAATCGATCACTCCCTACGTCGAGGACGCCGTCGAGACCTGGCAGTGTGATCCCGACACGGACACCACGATCTTCTTCCTTGGCTTCGCCAACGAGGATGCGGCACGCGACTACTTCGACCTGGGGATCTACGACGGCATCGACGAAGGCAGCGACTGCACCAACGGCGAGGCCGACGGCCACGGGACGTACACGATCGACGGCGTCGAAGCCGGGGAGTACACGTGCGGCTCAGACCTCGCCGGCGCGTTGATTACGTGGATGCGGCCACCGCTGCCGATCGTTGTCGAGCTGCGCAACCACGAGTACGACTACGACCAGGCCTGGAAAGACTGGGAGGACGCCGGCCCCGATTTGTAGAGCGGCGCCCGCCCCGCTGGTCAGCGCGGAATAGGCACGGTCTTGCCCGGCGGCGTGAGCAGCACAGTCACGTCAGGTGCCTTGCGCTGCGCCGCCTCGGCAAACTCGAGCGGCGGCCTTTCGAGCCGTTCGGGCATCACCCTGCCCATGCCCAGAGGCCACAGCGTGCCCCAGTGGATGGGCACGACCGCGCGCGGCTTGATCACGCGCAGCGCATCCGCGGCGCGCTCGGGATCCATGTGGCCCGGGCCCAGCCGTGGCCCCCAGCCCCACACCGGCAGCAGCGCGAGATCGACGCCCTCGAGATCGGCCATCTCCGGGAAGACGTCCGTGTCACCGGCGAAATAGACGCTCTCGTTGTCCTTCTCGAAGGTGTAGCCAACCGCGTCCGCGGTCGGCCCGAACGGCGGCCGGAAGCCCGAGTGGTCCGCCTTGGTCGCGCGCACCTCGACGCCATCGATGACGACAGACTTGCCCGGCGCCAGCTCCTCGACCGCCACGAATCCCATCCGTCGCATCAGCTTCCCCGCGCCGCGCGGGACGACCAGCGGTGTGTCGGTGCCCAAAGCGCGCAGCGACGGGAGGTCGAGATGGTCGAGGTGGAGGTGGCTGATGACGACCACGTCGATGTCGCGGTACATGTCCGCGGGCAGCGTCCCCGTGCGCCGGCGCAGGATCGAAATGCGGTCGAGCAGAACGGGGTCCGTCAGCACGCGCGCGTTGCCCATCTCGATGAGCACCGTCGAGTGGCCAAGGAACGTCGCGTCTGCCTTGATCACGCCGCGTTCTCGATCAGGTCGTCCGGGTCCACCACCGCATTTTCGGGCGTTGCCGTGCGCATCCATTTGCGCAGCTGGGCGTTGACGGCATCCGCGCCGACGATGTCTGCGTCCAGCTCCCAGTCGGCCGGGTACAGGACAACCGGCTGGGTCTGTGGCCCGCCCAGGCCACCGTGCGAACCGATCAGCTCCTCGAACGCGGCCACCTGCTGCGTGTCCTGGTCGAGCATCGAGATGAGCGCGAGGTCGCCGCAGTTGCCCATCGCGTCGAGGCGCACGAGCGCGGCGAGCGCGTGCTCGTCGTACGGCGCGAGCGGATCGTCGCCCTCCACCTGGCCGTCGGCGAGGTGGCGCACGCCCGCGGGGCCGATCACCAGCGCGCCATGCTGCGCCGACCTAACCAGCAGCAGGCCGATCCCCGGGTGGTTGCCGAGCGCTTCGATCATGTCCGGGAAGCGCTCATTGAGCGTCTCGAGCGTGGCGCGGCCTTCGATCTCCGGAAAGTAGACGAGCGCGAGGTTGCCGCTCGGGCAGAAGACCATGTCTGGCCGATCGGGTGACGGCGGCGGCTCGGGGCTTGTCGCGGCCGCTCGCTGCGCGCGCCGTTCACGGCGCCGGTCGCGTTGCCGCATCGCGCTGCGCGCGACCCTGCCGGCGCCGCGCGCGTGGCCGAGCTCTGACACGAACGTGTTCACGACGCGCCACTGCTCGAGCTCGTCAACGGCCGCCTTGACCTCGTCCGCGCCGCCCATCAGCTGGCGGATGACGTCGTCTACGGACTTGCCGTAGCGCTGGCGGAACGTTGCGCCCAGGGTCTGGCCGTGGTCCGACAGGACTATGAAGTGGTACGGCCGCGGCGCGTCTTCTGCCGCTCGGGCGAGGCTGCCCAGCGCGCGGTCGACGCCGTCGAGCGCATCCAGGCTCTCGGCGCGTGCCGGGCCGCTGTGGTGGGCGATCTCGTCGTAGTCGGTGTACGTGACATAGATCACGGGCGTGCCACGGAGCATCTCCTCGATCACCAGGCTGGTCACGAGCGGCCGGAGGATCACGTTTGTCATTGCCCGCAACGCCGGATAGGGAAAGCCGCGCGACGCCAGCCGTGGCTCAATTCCGGAAAGGCGCGCGCGGCGTGCCTGGAAGATCTCCTTGGCCATCTCGGCGATGCCCAGCACGATCGCGTGGATGAAGCCGTACGGGCTCAGGAAGAAGCTGAAATAGCTCCGGCTGTGGCCCAAACCCTGGCTCGGGTCGCGCACCTTGCTGAGCGTCAAGTACGACCGCGCCGCACCGCCACTGACGAGGTTGCCGATGCTGGCGCCATCGTTGGCGAGCAGGCCCTTGTGGCCCGCGTCGATCAGCGTCTGCTCGAGCGCTTCGGCGTCCGTGGCGCGGTTGGACACAAACAGGGCTTTCTCTGTCTTGTCGTACCAGCGGAAGGCGGGGATGTTGTCGTTCGCGCCAAAGAGGATGCCGGCCTGGCTGGCGCTCGTCTGCGACGGCAGCAGCGCCGTCCACGGCGCGAGGCGCATCCGGCCGCGGTTGATCCAGCGCGACATGATCGGCACCCGCCCGGCCTGGATCTGCTGCTGCAGGACCGGGTGCGACAGCCCGTCGATCTGGATGATCACGAAGCCTGGGCGCTTGCTGCGGATCGCGTCGCGTCGGCGCGCGAGCAGCCGGCGCACGAGCATCGAGTAATACGAGTCGTCCGTGTCCAGGCTGAGCAGCCAGCTGAGCGTCGAGTTGATCACGGCAAAGACGACAGCCGCGAAGACGGCGTCGATCGGCTCGGCCAGGTGGATGCCGGGCACGAGCGGCACGAGCACGAGGATGACCGCGACCTGGAAGAAGAGCGCGGTCAGCAGCATCAGCGTGAGGCTCAAGGGCGCCACGATCGAGAGCAGCACGGGCCGCACGAGCGCGCTCAGCGCGCCGATGGCGATCACGGCCGCGGCGAGCGAGAGGACGTTGTCGACGCGCACGCCGGGCAGCAGCCAGGCGGTCAGCGCCAGCGAGAAGGCCGCGACGACGAAGCTGACGATGGCGCGCCAGATCAGCTGGCGTCGGCCGCGCCGCCAATGCCAAACGAGCTCCACCTGGACGCGGTAGAAGTCGACCAGGCGTCGCACGAAGTCCATCCGTTGCTGAGTGTAGGAGGGGGCAGCGGCCGGGTTGCGGCCGTGACTAGAATGGCCGGGTCAGGGAGGGAGCAGCCGTGCACATCGCCCCAGCGATGTTGGCCGCCCGCGTTGCCCCAGCAGCGCTGGCAATACTGGTCTGCCTCGTCTTGTTACCGCTTGCCCTGCCGGTCTCGCCGGTGCTCGCGGCCAGGACGAAGGAGCGCTGCACGCAGTGGGACTCGACCGTCGAGCCACCGCCAACCATCCGCATCTACCGCGTGCGCGAAGGGCTGCTCGAGACGGTCGACTTCCGCGACTACGTGATGCGCGTCGTGTCGCGCGAGTGGAACGTCAAGCAGGACGCGCTGCGCCGAGCGGGTGCCGTCGCGGTCAAGCAATACGCCTGGTACTACGTCCTCCACTACCGCGGCGGCAAGTTCAACGGCGAGTGCTTCGACGTGCGTGACTCGACCGCCGACCAGCTCTACGCCGAGAAGGCAATCGAGACGCTGCCCGAGTCGGTCAAGTCGGCCGTCAACGACACGTGGCTGTGGTCCGTGCAGCGCGCCGGCAAGCTTCCGCTGACTGGCTATCGCGTGGGCAAGGACGTTGGCTGCGCGGAGAACGCGAGCTACCACTTGATGGTCAGATCCGCGCGCAAGTGCGCGGTGGCGGGCTGGACGGCCGAACAGATCCTGGCGGCCTATTACTCGGGTTCGGTGCTCGGCGGCGGACCGTGGGAGCCGCCACCAAAACCTACCCCTCCACCGACCCCCGAACCGACCCCGACACCAACGCCTTCGCCGACTCCCGACTCAACGCCCACGCCTACGGGATAGGGGACTTTCCGGCCAAACCAGCGCTCGACGATTGACGGCTGGCGTTTGTTGCGCTTGAATGCCGCCCGACAAGAGAGGAGCCGCCGTGCGCATCGCCCCAGCGATGCTGGCCGGCCGCGTCGCCCCAGCGACGTTGGTCATACTTGCCAGCCTGCTCGTCGCGTCTTTCGCGACGTTCGCCGCCCCGCCCGCGCCTGTTCTGGCCGGCCATCACCATGGCCACCGCGGCCATTGCACGTCGTGGCACTCAAAGAGCGAACCGCCCGAGACGATCCGCGTCTACCGCGTCCGCGAGGGCAAGGTCGATGAGGTCGACTTCAAGGACTATGTGGGCCGCGTCGCGTCACGCGAGTGGAACGTCGAGCAGCGCGAGCTGCGCCTGGCTGGCATCGTCGCGGTCAAGCAGTACGCCTGGTTCTACGTGCTGCACTACCGCGGCGGCAAGTTCAACGGCCAGTGCTACGACGTCAAGGACTCGACCGCCGACCAGCTCTACGCCCACAAGCACGTCCCGCGTCGCATCCGCAGCGGCGTCAACGAGACATGGTCGTGGCGCATCATCCGCGACGGCCAGCTGCCCATGACCGGCTATCGGCGCGGCGGCCGCCACGCCGGCTGCGGCGGCAACGGCGGTTATCGGCTGTACGTCCGCTCGGCTCGCCACTGCGCCAACCAGGGCTGGACGGCACAGCAGATCCTCGAGAAGTACTACAGCGGCGTCGTCGTCACCGACAAGACGCCCGAGTAGCCGCGGGGTCCAGTCGGGCGCCCGCGCGTTGCCCGGCGCGGGCGTCTTCCGCGCGTTGCCCGGCTTCCGCGCGTTGCCCGGCTTTGTCCCCGGCGCGTCGGTTTTTGCCCTAATGCCGCCCCGTCGCACGGTAAGGGCGCTGCGCAGCCGGAGACCGGCCCGATTTCTGTTGCCAAATGCCTGCCAGACGAGGCAGCTGACGGGAATTCAGCCGCCCGACCGAACTTAAGGCCGGCCGGGCGGAAGTTAGGCCAAGTAGCCCGCCGCTAGCCCTGTGGCGGCATCTCCGAGGGGTTGGATTGCGGCATCGCCGGTGAGTCGGGGCCTGGTGGCGGTGTCGTCGCGCCGCTCATCGGTGCCGCCTCTGGTCCTGGCGGCACGGCCGGCGCGTTGGGCGCGGTCGGCATCGGTGCAATCGGTGCCGCCTGGGGCGCCATCTCCGGCGACGACGCCATTGGTGCAGATGCCATCGCGGGTGCTGATGACATCTCGGACGCACCTGCCATTTGCGCGGCCGGCATGGCCGGTGTCGCGCTCATTGCCGGCGCCGATGAGGACATCTCTGGCGACGACATCGCGGCCGGAGCTGCCGGAGCGGCCGGGGCCATGGGCATCTCGGGTGCGGCCGGCGCAGCAGGTGCGGCGGGTGCTGCCGGAGCCATAGGCGCCGCAGCCATGCTCGTCGCGCCGACCGACGCGCCGGCTGCACGATCGGGACCCTGACGCTTGAAATACCAGTTGGTCTGCACCTGGGCGGGCGTGATCGCGTTCGGCTGCAGTCGAGTCTCGACCGCGAACATCTCCCAACCCCGGTCGCCCAGCAGGCCCGACACGTAGCCGAGATTCACGCGTGATCGGTCGAGCGAGACCGACCACTCATTGGACTGCGCCGCCAGAACGCCGGTCCCCAGAACGCCGGCCAGCTCGCCGGCGAGCCCGGGCTGGGGGTGACTGAAGCCGATCGTCGTGTAGGGCTGATCGGTCAGCCACGCGTACTGCCAGCTTGCCATTCGGTCCACCTCCCAGGGCGCCCTCTCCGGGCGCGCGATGCTCTGTGCGTCCCCAATCAACTATCGGGGTGAATGTAGCGGCTGGCCGAGCAGCCATCCAGTGGCGCGTTGGGTCGCGGCGACCCGTGACCGCTGACCGCCGCTACCCGTGCACCGTGCGACGAGGTTTGGACGTTCGTTGGACGGCCCTCGTGCAAATTCCTTGGAGCGACCAATCGCCCTGCCCGCTTTGAAAGGAAGTCGCACATGAAACGTACGTCAAGGACCCGCACGATCCGCAGCCGATTTTGGTTGAGCAACACACTGGTGGCGTTGATGCTCCTGGCTGGCCAGGCGATCAGCGCAGCTCCTGTGACCGCCGCCGACGGCCCTGTCGATGTTGTGGGACAGGTGACCGAGCAGCGCATCGACACCGAGGGCGGCTGCGAGAAGTGGACGCTACTCCTATGGGCAGACCTGCCTGGCGCCGTGTCCTACACGATCGACATGCACGACACGCTGGGATACAGCTTCGTCGCGACCTTTCCGCCCTACCAGTACGACGCCGCGTTTGGCGGATTGCCGGCGGTGGGAGCCGGCCAGCATCGACACGCCCTCACGTATCAGGGCGGCGGCGTAGGTGGCTGCCAGGCTGACGACGTCTCGCGCTACACGATCCTCAGTTTCGTCGCCAACTACGACAACAACGACGGGCGCATCGTCGGCGCCGTCACTGACAGCGACGGCGCTGCCATCGCCGGCGTGCCGGTCGCAATCAGCGGCGCGTCTGCATCGACGCAGACGACTAACTCAGCAGGCGCTTACGGTGCCAGTGTCCGGAAGGGCAACTACACCGTTTCCGCGCCTGCCGGCTACTGCGTCCGCGGCGGGACCACCTGCAGCCGCTCGAAGTCTTTGAATGTCCAGGGCCCCACGAGCGTCAACTTCGTCAAGAGCTCCGGCAAGGGAACGATTTCTGGCCTGGTCACGGAACGAACGTGCAGGGAGGATTCGTGCTCTGAGGCAGCTCTGCCGGGAGTTCTGGTTTCGGCTGCGGGACCCGAAGGTGGCGAGCAGGTGACCGGAGCTGACGGCCGATATTCGATCACCGTCGGAACCGGCGAGTACCAGGTCACGCCTGCGCTCGATGACCGTGAATTCGACCCACCATCCAGCACCGTCACGGTCAACGACGGCGATTCGATCCAGGCGGACTTCGCGACGTGCGCCGTGACCTTGCCGTCTGTGACAGCGGACGACGATGCCATCGCGTGCAAGCCGTTGCGCATCGACTGGACGATGCCGGACCGGATCAAAGCCGCGGGCTGGAATGAGACGGATAGAGCAAGCGCATACGTCAACCCCAAGGGTGGATGGAAGGTCAACCTTTTCCTGAAGGACGCGGCAGGCGCCGCTACGACGTGCACCCGGGGACACGTCTGGACGTGGACCGTCAAGCCTCGTGGCACCGACGTGGGTGAGACCTACAAGAACAAGCAGTGCAAGTTCTCACCAAAAGTTCCTCGCGAGGGCGTCTACACCGTCTCCGTCGAGGAGCGCAACAAGGCTGATGACAAGCTGATCGCGCGCGGGACGCATGACGTAGTCGTCCAGGATTTCCTTCTCATTGGACTGGGCGACTCAAATGGCTCGGGACAGGGCAATCCGCCCTATGAGGACAGGCAGTGCGACCGCGGTGTCGACTCGTATCAATTCCGCGCTGCGGAATTCGTAGAGAACCAGGATCCGCGCACGTCAGTGACATTCGTCCACCTTTCATGCTCGGGCGCGCGCACAGTGCACATCGCCGAGGACCGCTACGTGGGGCAGGAGCCGAATGGGTCGCTCATCCCCCCGCAGCTGGTGCAGCTCAGGAAGATCCTGAGTCGGGGCAACCCAGTCCGTGAGATCGACGCGATGATCTTGTCGGCTGGTATCAACGACGTCCGGTTTGGCGGCATCGTCGCAATCTGTCTTCAGAACAAACTGGACATTCCGTGCCAAGACCGCGTCGTCAAGAGAGTGACGGACGGCAATGGCGAGCCGACGCTCGTGGTGACCAAGGGCTCATCAACAGGTGACGGCCTGATGAAGAGCGTCGTTGCTGACGAGATCGCCAACCTGCCCGCGCTCTACGCGCAGATGTCCGCGTCGATGAGCAGCTTGGTGACGATCGACCCGCAGCGGGTTCTGATGACGACCTACCCCGACGAGTCGTGGAGAGCGCCCGGGGTGCTGTGTGACGACACCTCGGGCCCGCGACCCAGGCTGACCAGCTCTGAATGGGGGTGGCTCGCGGAAGCCGGAGACGCCCTCAACGACGCCGTTGCGCACGGCCCATTCAAGGCGATCACTGCGATCCCGGATCTATTCATCGGACATGGCTACTGCACATCACCGGGCGACAACTGGTTCCGGAGCGTCTTGAGGTCGCTGCAGGGCCAGTACAACCCGTACGGGACGTTCCACGCTACGCGCAACGGTCATCAGGCGATGTCGGTCGCCGTCACAGATGTCCTGTGCCCGCAGCTCTTCACGAACGGCTCCATCAATTGCCTTGGCCTCGCACGCGAGCCGGGCACGGGGTCGCTGCCATGACTGGCTAGCTACCCGCGGGGAACCCGAAGCGTTTAGGCGGCCGCTGCCCGAAAGGGCGGCGGCCGCTTTCTTGTTCGGCCCTACACCAGGTAGTCGCGCGCGGGCTTGCGGCGGAGGAACTGGCCCCAGCCCTTCTCGCCCTTCCACTCGCCGTTCTCGACCACGACGCGGCCGCGCGACATGACAACGTCTGAACCGCCGACGACCTCGCGCCCCTCGTAGCACGAGTAGTCGACGTCCATGTGGTGCGTCGAGGCTGAGATCGTGTGCCGGCGCGCCGGGTCGTAGACGACCAGGTCCGCGTCGGCGCCTGCGGCAACAACTCCCTTGCGCCCGGCAAGGCCGAACATCCGCGCCGGTGCCGCCGACAAGACCTCGACCCAGCGCTCGGGCGTCATCTGGCCCGACACGACGCCGCCGTCATGCATGAGATCGACGCGGTCCTCTACCCCGGGCAGGCCGTTGGGCACCTTGCGGAAATCGCCCATGCCCAGCTCCTTCTGGCCGTGGAAGTCAAATGGGCAGTGGTCCGTCGAAACGACCTGTAGGTCGTCGTGCAGCAGGCCCTGCCACAGCGGCTCCCAGTGGTCCTTGGGCCGCAACGGCGGGGAGCAGATGTACTTGGCACCCTCGAAGCCGTTGCCCATGTCGTCGAGCGACAGGAACAGGTACTGCGGGCACGTCTCGGCGAACGCGGCGGAGCCGCGCGAGCGCGCCTGCCGCACCATTTCCAACGCATCGCGCGCGCTCAGATGCACGATGTAGACGGGCACGTGCGCGGCTTCCGCGAGTCGGATGACGCGGTTCGTCGCCTCGCCCTCGAAGATCGGATAGCGCGCCACGCCGTGGAAGTACGGATCCGTCTTGCCTTCCTCGACCAACTCCGCGGCCACGACATCGATGGCCATGCCGTTCTCGGCGTGCATCATGATCAGGCCGCCGTTCTTCTCGGTCCGCTGCATGGCCCGGAAGATCGCTCCGTCGTCGCTGTAGAAGACGCCCGGGTACGCGGTGAAGAGCTTGAAGTCGGTGACCCCTTCGCTGACCAGCTCATCCATCTCGGCGAGCGACGAGTCGGTGACGTCGCTCATGATCATGTGGAAGCCGTAGTCGACGGTCGCGTTGCCCTCTGCCTTGGCCATCCACGCGTCGAGGCCCTCGCGCAGCGACTTGCCCTTCGACTGGACGGCGAAGTCGATGATCGACGTGGTGCCGCCAAAGGCCGCGGCGCGGGTGCCGGTCTCGAACGTGTCTTTCGCAAAAGTGCCGCCGAAGGGCAGCTCCATGTGCGTGTGGACGTCGATCGCGCCGGGAATGACGTACTTGCCGGTGGCGTCGATCGTGGCGTCAACGTTGGCCGCGGCGTCGGAGCCGGCGAGCCCACGACCGACCATCCCGATCTGCTCCCCATCCACGAGGACGTCAGCCTGCGTCGAGCCGTCGGCGTTTACGACAGTGCCGTTGGTGATCAGTGTTCGCATGCCGCGAATGTAACGCGGCGGGGGAAGAGCCTCTACTGGGCGACGGCCTTCTCGTAGCCGACTTCGATCGTGACCATGAACTGCGAGTTGGGACACGTGGCGCCGTTTGCATCGATACACGACGTTGGCCGCCACGACAGAACGGCGCCAGCCTTGGCGTACTTGTTCGCGATGTTCTTGGTCTGGTCCGGACAGGCTGTGCCGACGGCCGTGCACGAGTAGCTGGCGACCGTCTTGCCGTTCAGCAGCAGATCAGCACTGCCCCACATGGATCCGACCACGATGCGGAACGTCGCCGCCTCGAGACACCAGTCGTTGGCGGTCTTGTCGCTGTTGCCGGTGCCCACGAATGCGGAACGATCTGGTGTGCCACTGACGTTCGCGCAACCGAGCGCTGCTGGTGGCGTGGGCGTTGGTGTCGGAGTCGGGGTCGGCTTCTTCGTTGGTGTTGGTGTGGGCTTGTTGGTCGGCCTGTCGGTTGGTGTCGGAGTGGGGGTGGGCGGGCCAAGGGTTGGCGTCGCGCTGGGCAGGTCCGACGGCGGGACGGTGCCGAAGGGCGATTCGCTGGGCAGGAATGAGTCGGTCGGCAGTGGCGTCGGCAGGCTCGGGAAGGTCTGGATGGGGATCGGTGACGCGCTGGCCGTGGGGGATGCGGCCTCAGGCGTGAAGGTGGGCAGGGTCGAGCCCGGAGTGGGCGTGATCACCGCGACCGGCGTGTTGCCACCGCCCGGGCGCGCGAAAGACACGATCATCGCGCCGACGACCAGGCCAACGATGGCAAGCGCCAGCGCGGCGATGATCGGCAGCCGGTTGTTTCCGGCCGCGACCGCACGCCGTCGCGGATAGGTGACGCCCGCCGCTAACCCGGGCACTGGCAGACGCTGGTGGCAGCGCCGACAGAAGGTAGCCCGAGTCGAGTTGCTGGCGCCGCAGTTGGGGCAGATCAATGCGCCCTTTCCCCATGCGTAGCCGTCAACGGCCCGAGTTTAGTCGCTGCCCACCGCTCAGGAGTGGACTTCGCGCACGCCCACTACGGCTGAGTGCATCCCTCGGGCGGGCACTCCGGTGTTGGCGTCGGTGTCGGCGTCGGCGTGTCTGTCGGTGTAGGCGTCGGCGTCGGTGGGTTGTCCGTCGGTGTCGGAGTGGGCGTCGAGGCCTGGTCGATGTGCAGGCTCTTGGTGCGCGTGTCGGACAGCCCGTTTGAATCGGTGACCTTGAGCACGATCGTGTAGTCGCCCGGGGCGAAGCTGTGCTTTGGGTTTGCCTTCGAAGAAGCGGACCCGTCGCCGAAGTTCCACTGCCAGGCAACGATGTCGCCCTTGCTGTTGTCGACGAATGAGACCGACTGACCGCTGACGTTCATCGTGAAGCCCGCAGTTGGTCCGCTCGGTTGTGGAGTCGGGGTGGGAGTCGGCTTTGGCGTCGGCTTGGGCGTGGATGTCGGGTTCGTGGTCGGCTTGGGTGTCGGCTTCGCCGTGGGTTTGGCGGTCGGCTTGTCCGTCGGATTGTCGGTCGGGTTCGTGGTCGGCTCGATCGACGTCGTGGGCGTAGGGGTCGGCGTGAAATCCACCGACGGCGTGGGCGTGACGATGACAATCTCGGTCGGAGCCGGAGTCACGAGGATGACCGTGGGCGCTGCGCTCGCGTCAGCCGACGGCGTCTCCTGGACGAAGATCGGCAGTGAGTTCGTGGGCGACGCATCCGCGACGAGGCCGTTGGGCGTGGCCGTCTGCGCAGGTGTCGAGAGATAGATCGCGGCTCCGCCGCCAATGAACAGGAAGCCGGCGAGTAGCGCGACACCAAGAACCAGAACGCCACCACCGCCGCCGCCGGTGGGCTCGGCAATGACGGCCCGCCGGTACCCGTTGCCCGTGTATCGCGTGGCAAGCGGGAGTCGTTGTCGACATCGGCTACAGAAGGTGGCGCCGGCTGGGTTACGCCGCCCGCAATTTGGGCAGATCAACGTTCAGTCACCAAGAGCGCCAATGGGGTTGAGTCCACGAGTATAGGCGCGACACTCGTGAATCCCCGTATGGAGGGCTGGGCAAAAACTCCTAACTGATTACGACGAATGTGCGGCGCTGTTCGATTCGGTCCGCGGCAGGAATTACGTACGCAGCGAGCACGAGCGCGGCAAAAGCCATCGAAATTGTCACCAGCGCGACGGCCAGAACCGCCGAAACGAACAGGATGCCGCCCACGAGGAGCATCAGCAATAGGAAGCGGCCTGGCTTGACGAGGATGACCGTCGCCGCCAGCTTGAGCAGCGCAGTGACCGACTCTTCCTGCCGCAGCGGGTCGAAAAGCAGCGGCCACAGCGCGCCCGCGAGGAACCAGACCACGATGAGACCCCACGCCGCGGACGTTCCGAAGGCCCAGCCAAAGGTCGAGTACGAGCTGAAGCCCACGATCACGTTGTAGATCAGCACGAGCGACCCACTACCGACGATCAGCCCGACCCCGATTCCCCTGCGGGCGACGGTGCGCCACGCGAGGGCGTCGCTGAGCGAGATGGGCTGCCCGCGCTGGATCAGCGCGGCCATGCGGAAGATGACCGCGGTGGGGATGGGCAGGATGAGCACGAACACGAGCAGCGCGACGCTGAGGACCGAGAAGACGAGCGCCGCGATCAAGAGGAGCAGCGCGCCCCAGACCACGTTGGCCGCGATGAGCAGCAGCGAGTTGAAGTAGAAGCCGCTCGTCGCCGCGCGGACCGCGCCAAACACCTTGGGCGCGGGCGGGACCTCGAGATGCTCCTCGACCGGTGTCGGGATGTCTGCGGGGGCGGACCGTGGGGCGCTTGGCGGCAGCTCGGCGGCGGCCTCTATCGGCTCGCGATTGGCAAGCTCGTCAGCCCTTGACTCCGGCAGCAGCGACACCCTCCACGAAATAGCGCTGGAAGAAGATATAGACCAGAACAATCGGCACCGTCGCAATGACGACCGTCGCCATCAGCGGCGGCCAGATGTTGCCGAAGCCACCCTGCCCATGGAACTGCGTGAGTCCGAGCGGCAGGGTCCAGTGCGACGGATCGTGCAGGAATACCACCGGCCAGAAGAAGCCGTTCCAGGTGCCCTGGAACTGCAGGATTGCGACGGCCGCGATGGCCGGTCCGGCGAGGGGCAGCATCACGCGCGAGAAAGTCGTGAAGAAGCCGGCGCCATCGATGCGCGCAGCCTCTTCCAGGTCGCGCGGGATGGTCAGGAAGTATTGGCGCAGCAGGAAGATGCTCGTCGCCGAGATAGCGAGGACGATGACCACGGAGACGTACTCGCCGATGCCGTTGGTCAGGCCGATCGAGTTGAACGCCGTGTACATGGGCACCAGGCGGAGCTGGTCGGGGATCATCAGCGTCCCGAGCACGAGCAGGAAGAGCGCCTCGCGGAAGCGGAAGCGCAGCCGCGCGAAGGCGTAGCCGGCGATGCTGCCCAGGACGACGTTCGTGATGGTCACCGTGATGGCCAGCACAACGCTGTTCCAGAACATGACGAAGATCGATGGCACCAACTTCGCCTGCACGTACTGGTAGGCCTCGATCGTGAACGGATCGGGGATGATCGTCAGGCGGACCGAGTCGGGCAGCGTCTTGAACGACGTGATGACCGTCCACGCGAAGGGCACGAACATCAGCACGGCGTAGCCGATGAGCAGGATGTACGCGACACGCGTGCGCCACTTGCCGCCGCGGCCCGGTCGATCGACCGCGGGTGCCTTGGCTGTGGTCGTCGCTGTAGTGGTGGTTGCAGCAGTCATGGCGTCAGGCCGCCGACTCGGCGCTGCCGCCGAAGATGCGCCGCTGGACGAGCGTCGCGCCGAAGATGATGAGGAAGAGCACGATGCCCACCGCCGCGGCGTAGCCCGGGCTCAGTTGCGTGAACATCTGGTTGTACAGATAGAGCACGATCGTCATCAGCGAGTTCACCGGCGAGCCGGCGGGTCCGCCGGCGATGTACGCCTGGTCGAACAGCTGCAGCGCGCCGATGATGCCCACGGTCGCGACGAAGAAGTGTCCCGGCCGGAGCAGCGGGAAGGTGATCTTGCGGAACGTCTGCCACGCGCTCGCGCCGTCGATCGCCGCCGCCTCGTAGACCTCATACGGGATCGCCTGCAGCGAAGCCAGGTAGAAGAGCATGAACGTGCCTGACGTCGTCCAGGCGTTGAGGATGATGATCGAGTTCATCGCCGTGTGGTAGTTGCCGATCCAGTCCTGGTTCGGCGTGAAGCCCAGCAGCGCGAACAGCGGATTGAGCCCGAGCGCGCCGCGGACCTCGTTGAACAACCCGTCGGGGGCAATGATGAACAGCCACAGGACGGTGATCGCGGCTGAGCTCGCGATCGCGGGGAAGTAGAACGCCGCGCGGAAGAACGAGCGGCCGTGGATCTTCTGGTTGACGATGATCGCCAGGAAGAGCCCGATCATCATCGTCAGCGGGACCCAGATGATCGCGTAATAGACGGTGTTCTTGACCGCGGTCTGGAAGAGCGGCGCGCTGAGGATCGAGAGGTAGTTGTCGAGCCCTACGAACTTCTCCGGCCCGCTGCGGATGTTCCAGTCCCACACGCTGATGTACATCGCGAACAGGAACAACCCGATGCTCAGAAAGGCGAACAGGAGCATGGGGATGGAGATGAACGCGTAGCCCGCGATCGCTTCCTGGCGCGCGCCGATGCGGCCAGTCGGCTTGGCCGGCTTGACCGTGCCTGACACGACAGCCGCCGCGGGCGTGGCACCGCCAGCCGCCGCGGGTGGAATCTCCGCTGGGTCCATCTCCCTCCTCCGGCTGTTAACGCGAGCGGCGGCCGGGTTGACCCGGCCGCCGCTCGCCTACTTGACTCTGGGTTCGAGGCTGACGCCTCGAGCCTTTAGCGGCCTCCGCCGACGGCCGTGTTGATCGCCGCGGACGTAGCCGTGACGACCGGATCGGCCGAGAACGTGCCGTTCGTGACCTCGGCGAGGAAAGCGTCACCAAACGCCTTCTGAACGTCGGGGTAGTGCGGCATGAAGCCTGAACCGGGCTTGGCGTATTCCGCGCCCTTGGTGATCACGTCGAAGCCTTCCGGCACCGGAACGTCCGAGCGTGACGGAACGGCGATGCCGCCCGAGGTCCACAGGGCCATGCCGTCAGTGCCGGTGAAGTACTGAGCGGCAGTCCAGCCCTGGTCCTTGTTCGCGCTGTCCGCACCAATGGCATAGGCCGCGGTGTACGAAATGGTCATCGGCTGGCCGATGCTGCCCGTGGGCACCTCGGCGAACTGCCAATTGATGTCCGGATACGTGCTGTCCATGAAGCCCTTCAGCCAGCCGCCCTCGAAGACGAGCGCGACATTGCCCTTGCCGAGCTGCTCACCGCACCAGCTGCCTGCCGGTGCCGGAGTGCCCAGGCCGTTCTTGAACAGGTCCATGTACCACTGCACCGCTGCCTTCGAGGCGTCGGTGTCGATCTGCTCGGTCTTGCCGTCGTCCGACACGAGCGAGCCGCCCTGGGCGTAGATGAAGGCCAGGCCACGATCGAGCCCCGGATTGAGGCACATCGGGGTCTTGCCCGGGTTCTGCGTCTTGTAGTCGTTGGCCCACGTCACGAGCTCCTCGAGCGTCGTTGGCGGCGTGGGGACGAGGTCTGAGTTGTACGCCATGGCAATCGTGTTGCCGTCCTTGGCGATGCCGTAGGTCTTGCCGTCAGGGCCCTTGAAGGTGTCCTGGTAGCCGGGGAAGAACTTGGTCATGTCGACGCCCGTGCGGGCGATGTAGTCGTCAAGCGGGAGCAGGAAGCCCTCGTTGATCCAGTCGATGGCGTTCTCGCCGTTGACCCAGAAGACGTCAGGCGGGTTGTGCGCGCCGAACTGAGTGATCAGGTTCGTGGCATACGGATCGCCGATCGTGTTGTTGCTCAGCTGGACGTTCGGGTACGTGGCGTTGAAGCCCTGCACGGCGCAATCGAACGCGGTGTTCTCGGCCGGTGAGGAGTTCCAGTGGCCCAGGTTGGCCGTGCCAGTGACCGTGCTCGGATCGAAGTCGCCACCGCTCGTGGCGGTGCCGGCCGTCGCGTTGCACTCAGCCGTTGGGCTGCCGCTGGCGGCAGAGCTCGGCTCGCTGCTCGCGCCCGAGCTGGGCTCGCTGCTGGCGCCCAAGCTCGCCTCGGTGGTCGCCGCGGCGCTGGGCTCGCTGCTCGCACCCATGCTTGCTTCGGTGGTCGCCGCGGCGCTGGGTGCGCTGCTCGCGGCAGTGCTGGCACCAGCGGAAGCAGCTGTTGATGGTCGTGTGCTGCCCGGCGCGGTTGTCGCTCCGCCGCCGCCGCAGGCCAGGACGAGGAGCGCGAATGCGCTCATCAGAACCAGTGATCGTTTCGCCATTGTTCCTCCCCAAACAGGCCGCGCACAGGTGGAAGGTGCGCAGGGACCGGGTTGTCGTTTCGACTGTCACGAAACGCGCGGGGCGAATACGAGCCGCGCGGATGGGCGCGGCGTTACAGCGTTGTCACAAGCGACTTACAGGGCGCTGTGAGCGGCGCCTTACGTGGCGCGGGGTTGGTCAGGTGCGCGCGGCGGCCGCCAGCTGAGGGATGATGTCGCGGCCGTAGACGGCGAGCGTTTCTTCTTCGTCGCCGTTCATCAGGTAGATGTTGAACTGATCGACGCCTGCTTCGGCGAGCGCGCGCAGCTTGTCGACGTGGGCCTCCACCGGACCGATGACGGTGAATCGGTCGACCACCTCGTCGCTCACGAAGGACGCGTTGGACGAGCCGACCTCCGCGTGATGGAGATAGTCGTAGCCCTCGCGGTTGCGCACGTAGGCAGTCAACGCGGGCGGCAGGTCCTTGGGGTTATAACGATTGACGAGATCCACAACGTGATTTGACACGAGCGCGGGAAACCAGCGCACCCGCTCGCGGCACTCCGCCAGGTCGCCCACGTGCGCGGGGGCGGCGGCCATGACCTTGAGGTCGCTGGGATCTCGGCCCGCGTCACGGGCGTAGCCGCGCAGCTGGTCGACGAACCAGCGGACCAGGTCCACGTCGGCGAGCTGCAGGATCACGCCATCGGCCACGCGCGCGGTGAGCTCGAGTGCCTTCGGCCCGTAGCCGGCGATCCACACCGGCAGCTTGTCGCCGCGCGTCCAGGTGAAGTGCAGCTCCGTGCCGTCGTCGGTGGCCGAGCCGCCCTCGACAAGGGAGCGGATCAGGTTGGTCGCTTCCTCCAGCCGCGCGAGCGTCGTGGGCGGCTTGCCCATCACCCGCCGCGCGGAGTCGCCGCGGCCAATCCCAAGATCCATCCGCCCGCCGCTGATCTCGTTCAGCGTTGCCAGCGACGATGCCGTCACCGACGGTTCGCGCGTCGCCGGATTCGTGACGCAGGTGCCCAGCCGCAGACGCTGCGTGTTCTGCGCGATCAGCGTCAGCAGCGGATAGGGGTCCCGCCATAGGACGTGCGAGTCGAACAGCCAGCCATAGTCGAAGCCGGCCGCCTCCGCCTGGCTGGCCAGCGCCACAGAACGCTGGAAGTCGTGATCAGGCTTGAGGGTGAAGCCAAAGTCCATGAGGCCGCTCAGGATACTGGCCCGTCAGCGGCAATTTGCGGCGCAACTCCAGTTCCGGCCGTCCCACAGCCACGTGTCGTCAAGCTCGCTGCCGGTCGCGTCGAAGCCGCCGTAGAGCACGACCAGGTGGCGGCTCGGGTCGTAGCCCAGGCTCGCCGAGCCCCGCTTGCCTGGTGTTGTGTCCGGGTGAAGGTGTTGCCATGCGCCGTCGGTGAGCAGCCACGTGTCGTCCGTCAGCGTGCCAAACGTGTCGTTGCCGGTGGCTCCGCCAAACAGCAGCAGCCCTCCCGTTGTCGTGTCATAAGCCATGGCGACGTGCGACACGGGCCCCGGATCGGTAAGCGGTACAAGCGACTGCCACTGGCCGTCCTGATACGACCAGAAGTCGCCCAGGACGGCGGTCCGCGTGAGGCCCCCGTAGAGAAGCACGTGCTCGTGCTCGGGGTCGTAGGCAAGCCCGAAATGTGCTCGGCTCGGCGGCAGCAGCGCGTTGACTTGCTCCCACGCCGACCCAGTCCACGCCCACGTTTCGTCGACGGGCAGATTGCGGCCGTCCTGCCCACCCATCAGTAGCGTCTGCTCGGTCCCGGCGTCGAAGATCATCTTCATGTGGCTGCACGCCGGTGGCGGCTCCGCGTTCACCTGCGACCAGCTCGCACGGTCCCATTGCCACGTCTCGGTATTGCACGGGTCGACATCGGGCACGTACCCGCCGTAGACGGTGATCACGCCCGTCGCCGTGTCGAGCGCCGCCCCGCCCACGACTCGCGCCGGCGCCGGCCCGCTCGTCACGACGTGCCACGTGCCGCCGTCCCAGCCCCACACCGTGAGCGTCTTGGGTCCGCCGCTGTACGTGGTGCAGTTGATCAATAGCAGCTCGTTGAGCGTTGGGTCGAACAGCAGATCCGCCTCCGCGCAGACTCCTGGACCGCCGGCGACCGGCCCGGGCGACAAGGCTGGCGTGGGTCGGACGGTCGAAGCGGGCGTCGGGCTTGGAGTAGGCACCTGGCCGTTAGTCGGCGCCTGGCTGCTAGTGGGTGTCGGGCGCACCGTCGGCGTCGGGATAGGGGTCGGCGGGTGGGCCTGTGGGCAGCAGTTTGAGCACCCGGACAAAAAGAAGGCCGCAGCCAGCGCAACGGTTGCTGTGACCTTCATGTGGGGAAGGTAGCGAGCGTTTGTTGTGGCTGAGTTGAGAGTCGGTTAGGGAACCCAGCCCGTTTGGCGCGCCCACTCCTCGGCGACCGTCACGACAGCGTCGATGAAGGGACCCTTGTCGTCGTTGTAGGCGATGCGCTCCTGGCCGTGCTGCTTCGCCAGCCGCAGCTTCATCCGGCCGTACTCGTTGGCGACCTCTGGGTGGGTACGCAGGTAATCGCGGAAGAGCAGGTGAACTCGCTCCCAGTCGGAGCCGACCTGGCAGACATGCACCTGGTAGTCACGCGGAATGCCGGCCGGCGGTCGGAAGTAGCGGTGGCCCGGCTCTATGAAGCGCAGCTCGAAGCCCTGTGACTCGATCGCATCGCGGAACGACTCGTCGTCGTCGATGTCGTCCACGGACACCTGGATATCGACGATGGGCTTCGCCGGGATGCCCGGAATCGCGGTCGAGCCGACGTGCTCGATGCGCACGGCGACGTCGCCCAGCGCATCGGCGAGGTGCTTGCGCATGCGCTGGAACGCATCTACCCAGCGCGGGTCGTAGGCGATGAGTTCAATAGGTTCGCGCGGCCGCTCCCGGCTCGACTTGACGACGAAGCCGCCCGCCGCGAGCGAATCCTTGAATTGGGGCACCTACGCGCGCGACTCCGCGAGTGCGCCGCGGAAGCCTTCGATGCCACGCTCGACCATGTCGTCGGATGCGGTCAGGCTGATCCGGAACCAGCCCGGCGTCTCGACCACGGACCCGGGCAGGATGAGCACCTTGTGCCGCGCGAGCGTCAGGCCGAACGCCTCATCGTCGGCGATCGGCGAACGGGCCATGACGTAGAACGTGCCCTGCGGCCAGGTCGTCTCGTAGCCCATCTCACGCAGGGCCGTGACGAGCCGCTCGCGACGGCGTTCGAGAGCCTGGAGGCTGACGCATTGCGGCTCGATCTCTGCCAGCGCGTGCTGGAGGAGCGCGTTGGGAAACGCGTAGCCGGCCGCGACCTGGGTCACGAACGTGTCGTCGCGCAGGCGCTCGCGCTCCGGCATCTCTGGCGACCAGGTCAGGTAGCCGATGCGCTGCCCGGGCGCGAGCAGCTGCTTGCCGTACGAGTAGCACACGATCGTGGCCGGGTAGACCTCTGCCGGCGAGTGGTAAGTCAGGCCGTCAAAGACGATGCGGCGATAGGGCTCGTCGCTGACGATGTAGATGGGATGGCCTATCTCGGCCGACTTGCGCGTCAGCAGGTCGCCGACGGCCTGCAGCTCGTCCAGGCTGAGGACCCGACCGCTCGGGTTGTGCGGCGAGTTGAGGATCAGCACCCGCGTCCGCGGCGTGATCTGTTGCTCGATGCTCTCGAGGTCGAGCGATCCGTCCGGCATGTTCAGCGCCGCGCGCACCGGCGTGCCGTTCGCGGCCAGGATCAGCAGCTCGTAGAAGAACCACGGCGCCGTCAGGAAGACCGCCTCGTCACCGGGCTCGAGAACCGTGCGCAGCGCAACGGCGATCGCGGCAAAGCCGCCGTTGGTCATGTTCACGTCCGACTCGTCCCACTCGAGTCCAGTCAGATCGGACATCGTCCTGGCGACGACCGACGTGGCCTCCGGCTCGCTGCCCTTGTACGCGTACCAGTCCTTGTCGCGCGGCTCGAGGTTGTTGCGCAGCGCCTGGACATAGCTCGGCATTGCCAGCTCGTGCGGGTTGCCCACGGCGAAGTTGGCGGTGTCGGGGTCCTTCTCGAGCTGCGCATAGGCGCCGTTGAAGAAACGCAGGAATGGAGCGATCGATTCGCGCAGTGCGTCTGCGCGCCGGACTGAGGTGACGGCCATCGCCGCATGGTATTACCAGCACGATGGATGGCGACCCGCCCAATCTGTTTGTGTCCAACTTCGGGTCCGGGAGGCCGATGCTGTGCCTGCACGGCGTCGAGTCACACGGCCTGCGCTTCGTTGCGCTGGCGGCGCGACTGCCCGGCATGCGCGTGATCGCCCCGGACCTGCCCGGCCACGGCCGATCAAGCAAGGTTGGTCCGTGGACGGTTGAGCGGACGATCGGCGAGCTGCTGCCGCTACTCCGCGACCTTGAAGGCACCGACTCTCCGCTGTTGCTTGGGCATTCATATGGAGGCCTGCTGGCGTGGGAGCTGGCACGTGCCGCGACAGAGGTTGGAGTGCCGATCGGCGCGCTGGTTCTGGTCGATCCGGCGATCGCGGTCGATGCCTCGCTGGCCGAGGGGAGCCTCTCGTACGAGGCATCCAGCGTTGGCCACCGCTGGCCGGATGAAGTCGCCGCGCTCACCGAGATGGCCGCGGCGCGACCCGTGAGCGGGCGCTGGTCCGCGGCGCTGGACGTCGGCGTGGGAATGGAGGCTGACGTGGACGGCGCGCTCGTGCCCCTCGTGTCGGGCGAGGCCGTCGCCGCGGCATGGGCGCACATGCAGCGGCCGCTGCGCGTCTCCCCGTACGCCGGGCCGACGCTCCTGATCGAGGCTGGTCGCGAGCAAGGCCGCTTCGTTTCGCCCGCGGTCGTGGCTCAGCTCCGGGCTGCTCTGGGCGCGCGCCTGGCACACGTGGTCCTCGACACCACCCACACCATTCCGTCCGACTATCCGGAGCTGCTCGCGACAACGGTGAGGAAGTTTCTCGCGACGCTCTAGCCGCTTCGGCGCCGCGCGTTGTTTGAGCTCAGGTTCCAATCGGGCAACCGATCGTGCAACATGTGCCAGCCGCCGGGTGGTGGGGCGGCGCACGGCGAGGGAGACGTGGGCACGTGACCTGGTCGGGGAGTGGTGCGGGGAGGCACGCGTCGGTCGGTCGCCAATCATTGGTCGATCGGCTTGTTCAAGGCCGGCGCGGTGCGCTCTTCGCGCCCTCCGGGTACGGCAAATCGACGCTGCTCGACCAGCTCGCGCAGCGCCTGGGCTACAGCACGGTCCTCGTCGAGGCAGCCGACGAGCCAGCGGACGATGCGCGTGTCTTCGTCGCCACGCTCCGTCGCGCGCTGCGCGCGGCCGGCCTGCGCCTGCTGGCTGAGGCGATCGGGGAGTCGCCCGAAGGAGAGGACGAAGCAGCGGCCCAGGTCGTGCTGCTGACGGACCTGCTCGCCGAACGCGACGATCCGGTTCTGCTCGTCTTCGACGACGTCCACCGCTGGCACGGCGCGGCTGCGGATGCGCTCGGCGACGTTGTCGCCGAGCTCCCGGCCGCGCACCACGTGGTCGTCGCCGGCCACGCGGCCCCGGGCTGGAAGCGCGCGCCGCGCTTCGACGTTGAGCTTGGCCAGGCCGATCTGGCGTTTTCGGTCGCAGAGATCGCGGCGTATGGCGCGGCGCGCTCCGAGATCGTCGACGACGCGGCCGCGGCCGCCATCGAGGCTGCGACGGGCGGCTGGCCCGCGGCCGTGGCACTGGCCGTGGAGGCCCAGGTCATCGAGCCGCGTGCGCTGCGCCGCGGTGTCGGCGCGCTCGTCGAACGCGTCCTGGCGGGACTCGACCCGGACACGCGTGCGCTGGTAATGGGGCTCGCGCAGCTGCCGCTGCTGTCCGACGAGGTCGCCGCGGCAACGTTCGGCCGTGGCGCGCTCAATCGCCTCGCGACGACGGGGATGCCGCTTCGCCAGCGCGGCGATCGCTGGATCGTCCTGGCCGATCCGGTGCGCTCGGCGCTGGCGGAGCCGGGCGCGCTGCCTGCGGCCGCGGCGGCGCAGGCAGCCGAGCTGTATCTGCACAACGGCGAGGCGCAGACCGCCGCGGCCCTGCTGCTGGGCCGTGGCGAGCACGAAGCGCTGGCGGGGTTGCTCGAGGCTGAACCTTGGCAAGAGCTGCAACAGTTCGATCCGGTCGAGCTTCGCTCACTCCTCAACGGCCTGCCGCAACCGACGATCGATGCGCATCCGCGCCTGCTCCTCGCGATCGCGCGCGTCGCCGAGGGCGCGGCACAGATGGAGTGGCGCTCGTCGCTACTTGCCCGCGCCGCCGCCTCGCCGCTTGTGGGTGGCGACGCCGCGCTGCGGCGCGAGATCGATGCGGAGCTGGCGTCAGATGCGTCATACGACGGCGACGTAGCGGGCAGCGTCAGCGTCGCCCGGGCGGTCCTCGCCGCGGCCGGCACGGACGAGGTGCGCACGCGCGCGCGGGCACTGACCGCGATCGGGCGCGCGCTGGCGTTCGCGCGCGATGCGCAGTCGATGGTCGAGGCAGGCGAGGCGCTGTCCGAGGCGGCCGCGCTGCTGCGCCTCGTCGACGAGCCAGAGTGGCGCGCGCACGACCTGCTGCGCCTTGGCTACAGCGTCTATTTCGCGGAGGGCGACCTGGACGCGGCGCTGGCGCGCACGCGCGAAGCCGTGGACACGGCGCCGTTCGGCGCGCGCGAGCGAGCAACCGACCTGACCTTCTTCGCGGACGTGCTGATCTACGCCGGCCAGTTCGACGAAGCCGACGGCATCCTGCGCGAGGTCGCCGACATATCGCGCCGCCTGCGGGACCACCGTCTGCTGGGCTACCACGCGTGGATGAAGGCCGTCGTCGCCGCTCGGCGCCATGACGCGGCGGCGCTGGCGACCTGGCTGTCGGAGGCAGAGCGTCATCCGGGCGACTGGTTCGACCACCCCACTGGGATTGAATTCCTGGCCGAGGCGGTCGACATGTACGGGCGCATCGGCGATCACGAGCTCGCAGCGCGCTATTTGACTCGCGTCGAGGAGCGCTGCGCGGCCGACCGACACGAAGGTGTTGACCAGATTGCTCTGCTGGCGCGCGCCATCCACGGCGCCCGGGCCGGCGATCCGGTTGCCGCCGACGCGGACCTCGCCCGCGTGCTCGAGTCGGAGCAGCTGCCGCGCCGCGAGACGTGGCGCATCTTCCTGCTGCGTGGCCTAGCGGCGCTGCGCGCCGGCGACCGTGAGCGGGCGAGCGCTTTCGCCGCGCGCTCGTTCGAGGAGGCGACGGCACTCGGCCATCCTGAGTGGCCCTCCGTCCAGGAGCCGCACGCCTACGCGATGCTCGCTGAGCTCGTCGCGCCGCGCGCATCGGCCGCCGCGGCCGAGGCGATCGAGGTCGAGCCGCGCATCAGCGTCCGCGTCCTGGGCGGCTTCAGCGTGACGTCTGCCGGCCGGCCGGCCGACCCGCCGCCCGGCCGGCCGACGATGCTCGTCAAGCTCCTGGCCGTGGCCAACGGCCCGGTCGCGATCGACGAGGCGGTCGAGTCGTTGTGGCCGGAGATTGACCCGGACACCGGCCGGGCACGGATGCGCAACGTGCTCGCGCGCGTCCGTGCCGCGTCGGGCGATGTGGTGCGCCGCGAGGGCGACGCGCTCGAGCTGGGTCCAGCCGTGACCGTCGACGCGATCGAGTTCGAGCGTGAGGCGCGCGCCGCTATCCGCGGCTCACGCGAAACGGATCCGGTCGCGGCCCGTTCGGCGATCGCGCGCTACGCGGGCGAGCTGCTGCCCGCCGACAGGTACCTGGATTTCACCGTCGCGCCGCGGGAGCGGCTCGCGCTGCGCTATCTCGCGCTGCTCGACCGGCTCGCCGCCGAGGCCGAGGCCGCCACGGACATCGACGAGGCGCTGCGTCTGTATGACGAGGCAATCTCGGCCGCACCGTTGGACGAGCATCGCTACGAGAAGGCCGCCGCGCTCGCGCTGCGCTCCGGCCGCCGCCGTCGAGCGCGCGAGATCCTGGAGCGCGCCCGGCAGATGCTCGCCGATCTGGGCGTGCCCGCGTCGCCGGGTCTGGCCGCCGTGGCCCGCGAGCTGAGGTCGGCTTCGGCGCGATAGATCGGCGCCAGGTCGCCGAATCGGCTCACGCTTAAACGTTCATCAAACGCTCGCTTCCGACCATCTCGTCTGCGCGGGCCTGCCCGTCCGCGCAAATCGAGGAGATCTGATGGCCGGACGAACCCGCAGCGCGACCCGAACCGCGCTTTCCGCAGTGCTCGTATTGCTCGTCGCGCTGCCGTCATTGATGGCGCCCAACGTCGCCCGCGCGGCAAGCGCGCCCGAGGCCGCTTGGTTCTATGAGGGAACGGGGAACGTCGGCGAATTCGCGTTCTTCGGATTCATCTCAGCCGCGACATCGCCCGGCGCAACGATCACCTCTTATCAATGGGACTTCGGCGACGGCGGGACGGCCACCGGTGTCACACCGACCCACACCTACAACTCCGAAGGCATCCACACGGTCATCCTGACCGTCACCGATTCGAACGGCTCGACCGACACGGCACAGCACGACATCGTGCCGCGGTTGGTCGTGGGCACGATCGAGACCGTTCCAGACTCGCCTCAGGCCGGCGAAGCGTTTTCAATCAGGGTCCAGCTCAAGAACGAGGGCGGGATCACGATCTCGGCGGCGCTGCCGACGCTGAGCGTGTCCCCGGGATCTGTCGCAACGTTGGACACAAACGGGCTGCCCGCTCCGGCGGCGTTGGCCCCGGGCACGCGAGTTACGTACGAGTTCCCGGCGCACGCCGTCGCTGACGGTCTGGGCACGGCCTCGGCGCAGGGCGCAGGCACCGTCAACGGCAGCCCGATCTCGAGCTCCACCAAGCAGCTGCAGTTCAAGGTCGGCGGAACGGTCACCGCGCGACTGGGAATGTCGCCCGCGCAGATCCTTCCTGGTGGCTCGACCACGGTCCGGATCTCGATGGCGAATACCTCTCTGCGTAACGTCTCAGGCCTCACGGCTACGTTCAGCGCCTCGTCCCCGGACGTCACGTTCGGAACCGTTTCGCCCGCCTCCGCGACGCTTTCGGCGAACAGCACGCTGACATTCACGGTGCCGGTGACGGCCAGCAAGGTGGGCCTGTACGGCATCCAGGCGGAGCTGCATGGGACGGTACAGCCCAGTGGCGCGCCACTCACGTTGAACACCAACGTCGCGACGCTCGATGTCTTCACGGAGCGTCACTTCGTCGGCACGCTGACGCAGCTGACCGATTCGGTGCTGGGAAGCTCCCACGGGCACGAGACCGCGAGCGTGAAGCTCGACCTGCTGCTTGACCCTGCCTACAAGGTTCTGTCGTATTCGACGAGCGAGGCTCAGCTGTCAGGCTCGTCGGTCATTGCTGGCGGCGGCTCGTGCGTCGGCACCGGCACTGACGCGTACAGCTCAGGCCCGCACCTGGCCGATCCGTGGACGATTACCCGGATCGACCTCGTGTACCAGTCGTTCAGCACCGTGACCTTCCCCTGTAATCCGGGTGCGAATTCGGGCGGCACGTTCCCACATGGCTGGACGTGTCCCGGGAATGTCGTGGGTGGCTCAATCATCGTCGACCGCGATGACACCGTCACTCGAAGTGATGGCTGGACGATCCGCACCGTCTGCAAGGGAACGCTCGTGTCTGTGGACGGCGCTCCTACCGCGTCCTGCACCGCAACGCCCACCGGAGCAGTCGGGCAGTTCCAGTTCGTCGCGTCGGCGACGGACCCGGGCGGCCGGCCGCTGACCTATTCGTGGACGTACGGCGATGGAACGCCGGACAAGCCCGGCGCAACGACGACCCATACCTATGCGGCCGCCGGTCACTACTCCGCCTTCGTGACCGTAACGAATGACCGGTCGCAATCGGCAACCGGTGCCTGCGCCGTCGACGTCGCCTCGCCCCAGCTGGGCGTGTCGATCTCACTGCCCGGCAAGGACAACGGTCGCGTCGAGCTCGACGAAACGTTCACCGTCCGCGTGACCGTGTCCGCGTCGGCGGCCGGCCTCGGGTCCCTGATGGGACTGCGCTTCGAGGGCGATGCGTTGCGCCTGGCGCCCGACGCGCATCTCGAGATCATCGATGGGCCAACGCCCGCGATCACGCAACCGTTCGCGCTCTCAGGCGGCGCGCAGATGTCGTTCGAATACCACGTTCACGTTCTCGCTGCGGGCGCCGCCACGCTCGCGACCCGCGTCACAGGCAAGAACGCCACTGGCGCGACCGTGGACAGCGGAGATGTCACGCGCAACGTCAGCGCATCGCCGCTGATCGTGACGATCACGCCCGCAAAGAACAACTTCAAGCTCGCCGCCGATGCCAACGGCAAGCCCACGCCAGAAGAAGTCGAAGTCGAGGTTGCGGTCAAGAACACGAGCGCGGACGCAATCGACAACGTCGTCGTCCAGCCCATGGATCTCGCCGCGGCAGATCCGTTGCATGTCTACGAACCGTTCCCGGCGCAGATAACGGGAACGAACGATGCAGCCTCGATCGGGACGATCGCCGCCGGCGATACACAGAAGGTGACCCGGCGCGTGCGCGTCACCGGCGACGGCCACATGAAGCTGATGAGCGTCGTCGCGAGCGGCGCCGGCAACGCCTTTGGCGAGGCGCCTTTGACGACTGGCGTGACGACGCTCGTCGAGTTCACGATCGATGGCGAGTCAACGCGCCAAGTTGTCGCCGGCGCGCCCGTCTTCTTCCACGGCACGATCAAGAACGTCACCAACGATCGCACGGTCGCGATCACCGATCCGATGAAGGTCCAGCGCGCCGGAAACCTGCTCGGCGGCGGTTTGATTGCCCAAGCAGCCGGGGACGACTATCCGGCGCCGCTCATCGCGACGCTCAAGCCGGGCGCGGAGATCGAGTTCCAGGTCCAGCTGTTCACCGATACGCCGACCGTGGCCGACTACGACGCAGGGACGGCTGGCGACGCCGAGTGGACGCACGGGACTGTCGATTTCGGCACGCTGTGGGTGCGCATGGCCGTCGAGGAAGAGGACGGCAGCTGGAAGGCGCTCAGCTCGCAGGACCCGTGCGTGTGCTCGTATCCGGGATCGGTTCGCGTGTCCGGTGGGTCATTCGGCCACTTCGAGGTCGTCATCGACACGACGGAACCCACTGCTGAGGCCAGCCGCTTCGGCGCCGCCGCGTTTGGCCTGAGCGTCGGCGCGCTGGAAGGCGCGCAGCGACGGCTGTCCGGCATGGCCAATCTGGTCGGCACGCTGGGCCGCTTCGTGGCGCTCGGCGAAGTGCCCGAAAGCCTGAGCAAGGCGATGGAGCAGAGCCGACTGCACGACGCTCTGATCTATCTGAGTGAGTTCGCCGTGTGGCTGCCTGATGCGGAAGCTGATGAGCTAGCGGCCAGTGTCGGCGAGCGTCTTCATGACGCGTACGCCGCGTTTGACAAAACGGTTGTTGGCGGCATTCCGCGGCCGGAGGAAACAGAGTCGGCCGAGGCGCTGTCCGCCGTGGCGCGCGACTACATCGACCACCTGCGCGGCGCGTGGCGACGCGGCGACCCGAACGAGATCATCGATGCAGTTATGCCCGCCGGTGGCTTCATCGGCGAACAGGCCACTGACATGGTCCTGGGCGAGGCCGTTTTTGAAGGCCTCGCGCACCTCGCGACGGTACCGCGCTACGCGGACCTGGCGATCACCAACTGGCGTGACGCGCGGACCATCGCTCAGATGCAGAAGAAGCTCCCATCGGTCGCACAGCAGGCCGACGAGCTGGGCGCGCTGGAACGTTCCAAGTCGAACTTCGAGAACCTCGAAAATGCTTACAACGCACGCCGACCGTTGTCTGATGCCGAACTCAGTGGCAGCAGCGACACGGGTGCCGGGCTCTCCCGTGACACGATCAGCACGAGCCGGCAGTGGTCGGAGGACAACCCCAATCAGATCATCGTCGTGCTCCCCAACGAGCCGCAGGCGGGCGCGCTGCGCGACGCCGGGCTGGCCGTCGGCAAGATCGAGAACATCAAGCCCAAGTCGATGGCGACCATCGAGTACCTCGTCTTCGGCGGCCGCTCGGCCGACCGGAACTGCGTGATCCTGCGCGATCTGAGCGAATGGACGGAGACGCAGCTGAACGCCAAGGTCGACGAGCTGATCGCCGCCGGTGAGCTGGCCGAGGAGGACCGGGCGGTCGCGAAACAGATTCTCAAGAAGCGCAACGAGGAATGGAAGCTGTTCATCGACCGGGGCATCAAGGATCCCGCCTCGGGCGTGGTTACTCCGGACTCGAGCGGAATCGGCAAGCTCAAGGCTTACGACGAAGCGGGATACATCCCGAACCAGTTCCGCGGCGAGGACAACGGCGTCAAATTTTCCGGACCCAAGCAGCAGCTCAAGTTCAAGCTCGAGTACTACAAGGATGGCGAGCTTCTGCCCGCAAGCCGTGTCGCTGAGGCGGATTACGTAGTCGTGCTCCAGGAACATCCCGAGACTGGCAAGCTGGTGAAGATCGTCGGCGATGACGACGGCATCTTCATCGGCCTCCTGAACGGCCTCGGACTCCCGAAAGACAAGCTCGAGGCGGCGTATTCGTCGATCTGGGAGGCGTTCAACCATCCCTTCAGCGACACGTGGATCGCGGCCACCGAGAAGTCTCTGAAGGCGAAGCTGTCGATCTTCTCGAGGTACTTCGACGTCATCCCGGGCACGAAGGAGGCCGGCAAGCCTCTTGTCGCCTTTGTGAACGGCGAAGCGTTCGCCGTCAAGATCAACCCGTACCTGTCGCGCTTTGATGACTCGATCAACCGCGCATACATCAAGTTCATCGGGCTGCCTGAAGCCGTCGACCCGATCCACCCGGGCGGTTGGGTGAACGCCGTTCTGCGCAACGTCGGCAACGTGCCCTGGCCTGCGACATTCCTGCGCAGCTTTCTGCACATTCCTAACGCAGCCGACGGAACCGTGCCACCCATTCCGTCCGGCCGCGGCGCGCGCGTGCTGCGCGTGAACGAGCTCGGGCACGTCGAGAGCTGGACGCCATCGAGCGGCTGGCAGCTCGATCCGGCCGCGGAAGCGGAAGCGACCGCCGGCACGGTAGCGGTGGCGCCACAGACGCAGGTCGTCGGCTCGACTGAGCCAGGTGCCGTGCGCATCGAGATCGCGACTCAGTCGGACATGGCCTTTATCGGCGACTGGTTCGAGATTGGCGACACGGTCGTCATCGATCCGGGTGGACCGCACCAAGAAATGGCGACGATCAGTGGCTTCGGGTCATTGATCTTCAGCGCGCCCTTGAAGTTCAGGCACGACGCGGGCGAGCTGATCTCGTTCGTTGCCGCGGGCCAGCAACCGGGTTCCGGCGGGAGCCACGCAGCTGATGCGCTGCTAACCACGAAGAGGTCGAAGGCAACCGTGGGCGCCGGCATTTTCAACGCGACCGGGGAAGGCCAAGCGCTCGAGCTATCGCGCCGTCAGCGGCGCACGGCGACGTTCTTCATTACCGTCCGCAACGTCGGCACGGCACCCGACCGATTCACCATCACGGGTCTCGGTTCGGAGCCGGGCTACGTCGTTCGGTATGACTTCCACGGCCACCGCATAACTGACTCGGTCGTCGCCGGCACGTATGTGACCGACGCGATCGCCCCTGGCGACAGTGTCCGGATCAGGGTTCGTGTAAGAGTCGTGCGCGGGACGGACGTGGCACCCGCGGCCGAGAGGTTGATCACCGTCACCTCCGTGGGCGACCCAACCTCGGTCGATGCGGTCAGGCTGCGGGTGATTAGGCGCGCGCGCCGATGATCTAGGTCCGGCGACCGAGTATGTCGTCGAGCAGGTATTGCTCGTTCGTGGTCGCGAAGATCTCGCTGATCTTGCCGTCACGGAAGTGGTAGGCACGCAGCGTCCACCAGGTGTAGGTCCGGCCGTCGCGCTCGAGGCTGATCTCAGTGATCTCGTTGGCGTGCTCGTCGTCCGCGGTGACGCCGTGGAGCGTCAGTCGGGCGGGTGCGCCCATCGCGGCAGCCACGCCCTGCAGGAACGCGCCCACCGCAGGCTTGCCGACGTGCGTCCCCGACAAACGGTTCTCGCCCGGGAAGTGCCAGGTGATGTCGTCGGTGACGAGCTCGATCAGCGCCGCCGGGTTGCGCTCGTTGAGCGCGGCCACGAACCGCTCGACGAGCGAACGGTGCAGCTCCGCCAGATCGCTCATCGCTGGCGGAGCACGATCCTCGCTGCCCAGAGCGCCACGATCCAGAGCGGCACCATCGTCAATAGAAACGGCCGCAGCGTGTCGCTCGCCGAGTGCGAGTCGCGATCGAGGATGAAGAAGACCGTGATCGTGCCGTAGATGAGCAGCGCGAACATGATCGCCAGCGCGATCCGGACACCGATCTGGATGCCCGTCAGCGGGCGGCGACTCATGCGACGAGAGCGCTGCGAAACCCGCTACGGGCGGACGAGATCCCCATACGCGTCGGGTCGGCGGTCGCGGTAGAACTGCCATGTCTGGCGCACTTCCTGGATCTTGTCGAGATCCATGTCACGCACCATCAGCTCCTCGTTGTGCGCGTCGCCCAGGTCGCCAATGAACTGCCCGCGCGGGTCGCAGAAGTACGACTGGCCGTAGAAGTCGTCGTCGCCCAGGTCAGCCTCGATGCCGACGCGGTTGATCGTGCCCACGAAGTAGCCGTTGGCAACCGCGTGCGAGACCTGCTCGATGCGCCACAGGTACTCCGACAGACCGCGCGACGTTGCCGACGGGATGAAGACCATCTCCGCGCCGTTGAGGCCGAGCGCCCGAGCGCCCTCCGGGAAGTGGCGGTCGTAGCAGATGTACACGCCCACCTTGCCCACGGCCGTCTCGAACACCGGATAGCCCAGGTTGCCGGGCCGGAAATAGAACTTCTCCCAGAAGCCCTTGACGTGGGGGATGTGCGTCTTGCGGTACTTGCCCAGATAGGAGCCGTCGGCGTCGATAACCGCGGCGGTGTTGTAGTAGATGCCCGCGGCGTTCTCGTCCTCTTCGTACATCGGCACGATCAGGACCATGCCCGTCTCCTTCGCGAGCGACTTCATGCGCTCGGTGGTCGGGCCGTCGGGGATCTTCTCGGTGTACGAGTAGTACTGCGGATCCTGGACCTGGCAGAAGTAGGGACCGTAGAAGAGCTCCTGGAAGAGCATCACCTGGGCACCCTGCTTGGACGCCTCAAGGGCAGCCTGCTCGTGCTTCTGGATCATCGATTCCTTGTCGCCGGTCCAGGTCGCCTGCAGAAGGGCGCCGCGAACAATTCGGGGCATCAGCCAATTCCTCGATTTGTGTGACAGTCTGTTCGCCAAGGCTACACGCGGAGGACAGCCGATGGAACAGAAGGGTTCCGATGCCCGCTTCGGCGCGGAGACTGCCGACCTTTTGCGCTCGACGACCGAGCGAGCGATCGACTACCTGCAGACGCTGCCGAACCGCCGCGTCCACCCGCTCGCCCGACCGATGGACCTTCGACCGATCCTGGGCGAACAGCTGCCGGATGCGGGCGATGCACCGGAAGCCATCCTGGCGACGCTGGCCGAGCTGGGCGAGCGCGGCGTGGTTGCCTCTGCTGGGCCGCGCTATTTCGGTTTCGTGATCGGTGGTGCGCTGCCCGCCGCGCTCGCGGCCGACTGGCTGACGTCGGCGTGGGACCAGGACGCTGTGCTGTACGTGGCGTCGCCGGCCGGTGCCGTGGCCGAGGACGTGGCGGGGGAGTGGCTGAAGGAGCTGTTCGACCTGCCGCGCGAATCGAGCGTCGGCTTTACAACCGGCTGCCAGATGGCCAACTTCGTTGGCCTCGCGGCGGCGCGCCGGTCGGTGTTGCTGAAGCGCGGTTGGGACGTCGAGCAACAGGGGTTGCAGGGCGCGCCGCACGTACGCGTCGTGGTTGGTGGCGAGGCGCACGTCACGGCCACAGTTGCGCTGCAGATGCTGGGCTTTGGCACACAGACGGTCGAGCGCGTGCCCAGCGACGATCAGGGACGGATGCGCGCCGATGCGCTCGAGCGCGTCCTCGCTGACGGCGATCCCGATGCGCCCCTGATCGTCTCCGCGCAGGCGGGCAACGTGAACACCGGCTCGTTCGATGAGATCGGCGCAATTGCCGACATCGTCCATCGGCGGGACGCAGCATGGCTGCACGTCGATGGCGCATTTGGGCTGTGGGCGCGGACAGTGCTAGCGCTCCAGCCGCTGGCGGCGGGTCTCGACCGAGCCGACTCATGGGCGAGCGACCTGCACAAATGGCTCAACGTGCCCTACGACTCGGGCCTCGTCATCGTTCGTGACGCCGACGCGCACCGCGGCTCGATGATCCTGTCCGCTGCCTATCTCACGGCCGGCGCGGCTGGCGAGCGTGACCCGCAGCTGTACGTGCCCGAGTCGTCGCGCCGGGCGCGCGGGTTCTCCGTCTACGCCGCGCTGCGCTCGCTGGGCCGGGACGGCGTACGTGATCTAGTCGGTCGTTGTTGCGCGCTCGCCGCTCGCATGCGCGATCAGCTCGCGCGCGAACCAGGCATCGAGGTCCTGAACGACGTTGTCCTGAACCAGGTGCTCGTCCGCTTCGGTGGCGACGACGAGCTGACGCGCGACACGATCCGGCGCGTGCAGGAAGACGGCACGTGCTGGCTGGGCGGGACACTGTGGCACGGCATGGCCGCAATGCGCATCAGCGTCAGCAACTGGTCGACGACCGAAGCCGACATCGACATGTCGGCCGAGGCCATCGTGCGCTGTTTCAGGGCCGCGCAGACGACCCAGGGCTAGCTAGGCGGCCGTGAAGGCCCGCTCGCCGATGGGCGTGCTCGAATTGCTCGGCGGGACGTCCATGTCGAGCGTGACCGCGCCCGGCAGGCCGCCCTCAGTGGCGGTATCTGCTGGGGCGGCCGTGTCGGTCGCCTGGCTGGTCGTGTCGATCGTTACCGCATCGTCGGTCGCCGTCGCGCTGTCCGTCTCGTTCCCACGCGTGCCCTTGCCGCCGTTGACCACGGCAACCGGGCCGTAGTAGATGCGCAGGATGTCGATGAAGCTCTTGCCCGACTGGGCGCAGCGAATTGCGCTCCGGGCGTACAGCTTCCAGCCTGTGCGGTCATGGCCGCAGCGGCCCTTGTTGCCCGTGCGATAGCCGGTCATGAACAGCGAGCCATGCTTGAGCAGGCGGACGCTCCACGTCGCTGTGACCGCGGCGTAGTGGTCCTGGCGGACGCGTGCGCGGTTGGGCTTGTAGAGCTGGTCGCCCGTGCCGTCGGTGACATCGAAGCACTGGCCCTTGCGCGACATGCGGCCGGAGCCAAGGGCGTGGAACCATGCGAACTGCTTGACCGCAACAGCGCCGGCCTGGATCACGGCATGTGGCAGATAGCCGGGCCATTCCTTGCCCATGACCGTGACGACATAGTTCTTGAAGGGAACTCGATCGACGAGGCCGCTGTGGTTGCGCAGCACGCGGATGTAGTCGGGCGGGTTGGTCATGCTGTTGGCCGAACCCGCGCACGCGCCTGGGCGTGCGCGCGCCGCAACCAGCGGTGCGTTGATCATCTGCGCTGGCAGGAGAACGGCGAGGCCCGCGGTGACCGCAATCGCGGTGACCGCCAGGCGGCGCACTCCGGACGATCTCGATCGTCGAATGACAAGTGTGGTCGGCTGGTGTGACGCAGCCGGATTGGCAGTAGGCACTGCTGCCTCCTCGGTTGCCGGGCACGCGTGAAATAAGGAACGTGTCCGGGGCTTGGGCTCGCCGGGGTAGCGCGTCGGATCGGCTTAACGGGTGCCACTGGCTGCGCCCGAACCCGCTCACTGGCGGGGCCTTCGTTACACGGTGTCCATGGCCGGCTGGGACAGGCTCAGGACGATCCGACTCTTCGCTGCCGCTGGGGACGGCGGCTCAGGTTGAGACTCCTTACGATCGCCGGACGCAGCTTTTTGCGTCGCGGCCAGCCTCCATTATGCCGGTACGGGGCCGTTATGTGCCCAAATCTGCATTTCAGACCCGGCGCGCCGTGAGCGTCTTTGCGCCGAGACCGCGTTTCAGGTGCGTTGCAGACGGCCCGCGAGTAAGCGTTTACTGGCGGATAGTCCTACCTCCGCGAGCCCCGTCACGTGGACAATTGGGCGAGCCGCTCGGCGGCCGCGCGGAGCGTCTCCAGCTTCTTGGGGAACGCGAAGCGGATCTTCGTTCGACCCAACTCCGGTCGCGAGTAGAACGACGACCCGGGCACTGTGGCGACGCCTGGCGACGCGGTAAGTGCGCGAGCGTAGGTGACGTCGTCGTCATCGGTCAGGGCGCTGATGTCCGTCATCACGTAGTACGCGCCGTTGGGGACGTATGTCCGGAAGCCGGCCCTGTCGAGTGACGCCACGAGCGTGTCGCGCCGCTCTCGGTAATTGGCGGCGAGCGATTGGTAGTAGGTGTCAGGCAGGTTGAGCGCTACGGCGCCGGCCGCCTGCAACGGTGCCGCGGCACCCACGGTCAGGAAGTCGTGCACCTTGCGGATGGCACTCGTCAGGGCGGCCGGCGCGATGACCCAGCCGACGCGCCAGCCGGTCACCGAGTACGTCTTCGATAGCGAGTTGACGGCGACGGTGCGCTCGGCCATGCCGTCGATGGTGGCCATTGGGATGTGCTCGCCGGTGTACAGGATGTGCTCGTAGATGTCGTCGGTGAAGACGTAGCAGTCGAACTCGCGGCACAGCTCGGCGATGCGCTCCAGCTCTGCGCGCGTGAACACCTTGCCCGTTGGGTTGTGCGGCGAGTTGAGCACCACCGCCCGCGTGCGCGGCCCGAATGCCGCGCGCAGCTCGTCGAAGTCGATTGACCAGTCGGGCTCGTGCAGGGTTACGTAGCGCGGTACCGCGCCGGACAGGATCGCGTCGGGGCCGTAGTTCTCGTAGAACGGCTCGAACACGACGACCTCGTCACCCGGATCCAGCAGCGCGAGCATGACCGCGATCATTCCCTCGGTCGCGCCGCAGGTGACCGTGATGTTGGTCTGCGGGTCGACCGTCCAGGTTGGGTAGAAGCGCGTGGTCTTGGCACAGATCGCGTCACGGAAGTCCTTCGCGCCCCACGTGATCGCGTACTGGTTGATGTCGGCGTAGATCGCCGCGCTGGCCGCGTCCTTGATCTCGGTCGGACAGGCGAAGTCGGGAAAGCCCTGGGCGAGATTGACCGCGCCGTGCTCGAGCGCCAGGCGAGTCATCTCGCGGATCACCGACTCGGTGAAGCGGGCAGCTTTCGCCGAGACCCGTGGAGTCGCCATCTGGGACGTCGTCATGGGCGCATCATGACGCCTGCGGCTCGCTCGCTGGTGCGCGCCGGGCAAGCGAGACGCTGAAGCACGCGCCTCCGCCGGGAGCATCGCGGACGGTCAGCGCCGCGTTCTGCCGAGCGGCAAGAATGCGCGCGATCGCCAGCCCAAGCCCGGTCGAGCCGGTGCGGCGCGAGCGACCGGCGACCCTGGCGAACGGCTCGAATATCCGGTCGCGCTCGGCGAACGGAACGCCCGGTCCCTGGTCCATGACCTCCAGCGCGACACGTGGCGAGCGACTGTCCATCACCGGCCGCGCGACGACGCGTACGACGCCGTTGGGTGGTGAATGCTCGATCGCGTTGTCGATGAAGATCGTCAGCAGCTGCATCATCCGCTCGCGGTCGGCACGCACCAGCAGCTCCGCATCGCTCGCGGCGTGCGCGGTCGCGGCCGTTTCCGCCAGTTGCGCGCCGCCCTGCACGGCCTCCACGTCCACGCCACGCGCGCGCGCCACCTCTGTCACCCGATCGACCGCCTCGTCGACGAGCGCGCGCGCATCGAAGACCGACGGCCTCACCGTGATCTGGCCAGCTTCCGCGGACGCCAGCGCGAGCAGGTCGCCCACGAGCCGCGCGAGCCGATCCGATTCGGCGACGATGTCCTCGACCAGCTTGCGGCCGTCAGGTTGAACCAGGTCCTCGCGCTGCAGGATCTCCGCCGACGCGCGAACGACGGCAACCGGCGTGCGCAGCTCGTGCGACGCGGCGGCGACGAAGCGGCGCTCGGAGTCGAATGCGGCACGGATGGGCCGCATCGCGCGGCGCGTGACGAACAAAGTCACGAGCGCGGCACCGAGCAGGCCAACGAGCGAGGCGATCACGATCGTGCGCACGATCAGCGCCTGCTGCTCGCGGTGCGCCGTCAGGTCCACGCCCGACTGCAGCGCGCCGATGATCGCCCCGTCAAGGTCGAGCATCGGCTCGGTCAGCAGCCGCACCGGCACGCCATTGGCCGTGACCGTGCGCCAGTCCTCGCGACCGGCGAGCGCGGCACTGACTGCCGCCTGGTCGGGCAGGCCAACCAGCGGCACGTTCTGCGGATTGGAGACGACGGTGCCGGCCGTGTCGACGACGAGCGAGAACGTCCCAGGCTCCTCGGTGGGCGCGGGCGCTGGCGCGGTCGTTGGCGCGACGGACGGCGGGGTACTTGGCACGGCCGTAGGCGCAGGAGCCGTCGGGACGGCCGACGCCGCAACGACGGCCAGCACGGCGTTCAGTCGGACACCGCCGCCACCGGGACCGGAATTGTCGCTGCCGCCTGAGTCATCTCCGCCACCGGGGCCCGAGTTGTCGTCGCCGCCACCGGGGCCAGAGTTGTCATCCGTCGTGCGCGGGGTGCGCGTTGGACTGGCCGTTGGCGTCGGCTCGGGCGTCTCGGTCTCCTCTGGTGTTGGCGTCGGTGTCGGGGTCGGCGTCGGGGCGAGGGCTTCGAGCATGCTCTGAGCCTCGGCGCGCAGGTTGGCGTCGAGCGACGCGTCGGTTACCTGGACGGCTGCAGCGGCGGTGACGAGTCCCACGGCGGCGAGCAGGATCGCGATCAGCGCCAGCGTGAAGACGGCCAGGCCCGCGCCCGTGCGCCGGACGAGCCGTTCGCCCGGCGAGATAGGGATCGGCGGCTCGCCGCGGTCAGGCCGGCGGCCGAAGCGCATAGCCGATTCCGCGAACGGTGTGCAGCGCGCGCTCGCGACCGAGCGAGGCGAGCTTGCGGCGCAGGTAATGGACGTACAGGTCCACAACATTTGAATAAACGTCCGGCTCGGCGCCCCAGACCGAATCGAGGATCTGCTGGCGCGTCACCACCTGGCCGTTGTGGCGCATCAGGTAACCGAGCAGCGCGTACTCGCGCGCGGAGAGCATCTCGCTCTGGCCGTTGACGGTCACCTCGTGGCGGACGGGGTCCAGCTCGATGTCGCCGCACGTCAGCCGCTGCGAGGCAATCTCCGGCGAGCGTCGCCCCAGTGCGCGCAGGCGCGCGAGCAGCTCCGAGAACGCGAACGGCTTGGGCAGGTAGTCGTCCGCGCCCGCATCCAGGCCCTCGACGCGATGTTCGAGTGCGGATAGGGCGGTGAGCATCAGCACCGGGGTGGTCACGCGGCGTGCGCGCAGTGCGCGAAGGACGTCGATGCCGGTCATGTCGGGCAGCATCCGATCCAGGATCACGACCTCGTAACTGGCCTGGTCGGCGAACGCGAGCGCCTCACCCCCGTCGCGCGCGACGTCCACGGTGTAGTGCTCGGCGACCAGCACGCGACGGATGGCATCAGCCATGCGCGGCTCGTCCTCGACCAACAACAGGCGCGTCATGTCCCTTCTTTACATCGCCGCGCCTTGCGAACACAACCGCGAACGGGCCTTTCTTTGAAAACGCTCATCGGCAGCGGGCCTGGATTGGTGAACGCAAATGCGCGTCCAAAGGTGGGCTCACGCCCGCTCCACAGACTCGGCGGCATCACCAAAGTTGCCGGAGGCTCGCCATGGTTCACAAGGTCGCTCTAGTCCTAGGCGTCGCGGGCGCGCTCGCCGTTTTCGCGGTTGCGTTCGCCCTCAACGGCTCGCAGGTTGTTGCGCCGGTCGCGGCCGATGTCGCCTCGGCGGCGACGCCCAGCGCGAGCGCGGCTCCTGAGGATGCCAATAACGACACGGTCAAGACGGTCGTCGACACGGTCTACATCGCCGCACCGCCGCGGGCGACGCCCAACGCCACCGATTCAGCCTCTTCCGACAACTCCCCGGACAATTCCACCGAGCCATCGCCTTCGCCCAAGGCTACCGAGTCTGCGCACGCCGACGCTTCGGCTCAGCCAGACCGCGCTGACGACGATCGGGGCCACGACGACAACGACGACAACGACGATCGTGGAAACGAAAACGACGACCGTGGCCACGGTGGCGACGACAGCGAGAACAGCGGCCACGGCAGCGAGAACAGCGGCCACGGCAGCGATAACAGCGGCCACGGCAGCGATAACAGCGGCCACGGCAGCGACAACAGCGGCCACGGCAGCGACAACAGCGGCCACG
>JADMIO011153544.1_pt1 | contig 100593 bp, 89 predicted proteins | sample 8958161 | NCBI WGS metagenome assembly JADMIO01 (sample SAMN16585339, study PRJNA669376) | soil metagenome | isolation source: Crop rotation soil | place: USA: Cullars Rotation, Alabama | collected 2011 | reverse complement strand
GCCGCGACTTCAAGTCACGTGAATTCCAAGCTTCGGATCCCACTGTGCTGGAAAGGCGTCGGCTGTGATTTCCGTAACTGCCTCGTATGGCGGGAAGTCCTGGGGCCCGGTGCGACTGGCAACGGACCAGCTGTCCTACACCTTCGTCGTGCCAGGGGAGGTCCATCCACGGGCAAAGGAGTTCCTCATGAAGCACTTTCCCGCGATCGTGGGCATCGTGTTCATCCTGCTCACAGTCATTCTCGCAATGACGATCCAGCATCCCAGTCCGTTCCAGATCCACGTCATGCTTGCAACCCTCGCACTTGGAGCCGGTGGTTTCGCTGGAGAATTCGCCGGTTACCTCGTGGCGAACATCACTCTGGGGAGAAAACTCGCCGTGACTGCGGGCGGCGCAATGGCCATTTTCGCGCTTCTGTTCTTCTTCGTTCCCGCCGGTACTCCGTCCAACAACACCACCAAGACCAACATCCACGCTGACTCGTCCATCGTCGACACAACCCGCTGAACGCACGGAGGACGCCTGCGCATGCCCGCACTAACAAGGAACGTCGCAAAGAATATCGTTACCGACAGTCTGCGGCGTATCGCGGACTTCAACGGGGACGTCGAGGGGTACACGTTCCGGCGCTTCGGTGTGTTCCACAAGGAAGTATTCCTCGCCGCCCTGAAGGCGGGCGTCATCGTCACCGCGCGTGACGAAAACAACCATTATGACGTCGATCTCACTCCCGACAGCTTCGACCAGTGGCCTACGGTTGGAGATTGCATCACCTGGGTCTTCGACGAGGCGTATACGAAGAGGCGCCAGACGGAACGGCTGCGGCAGGCCGACTTGGAGGCATGATCATGCGGTCTTCCATGGTGACGTTCCCACTCCTCGTAACGATAGCGTGCCTTTGCGACATTGGTGATGGACGAGGCGCCGAAGTCACGAAGACCCATATCGACGTGAACACCGTAGGCAATGTCAGCCTAACCATCGCGTTCGATCTGGTCCCCGACGTCGACCGCGAAGAGTCCGACCGGCTGAACCAGAATCCATCGTGGACCCTTCAGGACGACAAGGGCGCGCGCTTGTACGAGGCAACGGGGGTGTCCTTCTCGCGTAAATCGATACGATTTGTGGTCGACAAGCCCTCGCGCGAGCTTCTCGAGGCCATGTTCGATCCGAACCGGAACGTGCATCTCGAGCTTGCAACCGCCGTCACGGCGGTTCTCGAAAACAAGAGTGCCTTCGCGCTCCAGCCGGATGTCGCCGAGGCGCTCACGCGTGGTATGGGAGCGCCCACGCCACGACAGCGGGAACTCATCCAGAAGCAGCGAACGGGCGATTACTTGATGAGCAAGGACGTGTTCGACGTTGCCAAGGAGGTGGATGAGGCCGATACAACACAGGCCGAGTATGTGGCGTCCTTCCGATTCGTCCGGCCAGCGTTCCACAACTATCCAGTCCTGTGGCGGGCGGAAGGGCGGATTGGCACGCATAGTGAGAACCCGCTCAACTACGCCGAGATCGCTCTTCGCGCAGAGAGTCCCATCAAGAGTTCGAAGGCCGCATCTGGGCGAGGAATCGTCGAGGCCAGCTACCTAGGCGACCAGCGCTTTCTGCGCACCACGTTCAACGCCAGCGTTGGGGTCGAGGCCATCATTCCCAACCTTATCGATCTCACGGGGCAAACGGGACGACTGCGCCCAAAGCCGGTGATTACGTTGGGTGCGAGCTACGCTGTGAGGCCGAGCGAACAGGAGCTGTTCGGCGGCGAAAAAACCAGCTGGGAGTGGTTCGCGCAGGCCGACTATTACGTGCCCGTTGCCACGAAGTGGGCGCTCAGCTTTTCGGGCAAGTTACGCTACACGGACAATATCGAGGACGGCAACAAGTTCCGCGCCTGGAACGCGGTCAGCATCTCGTATGACCTGCCCTTGCAGGATCTGGAGTTGCTCGCGAAATGGGAGTCCGGCCAGCACCCGTTGGTTACTGAGCAGGGTCAGCAACTGCTGATCGGGTTCTTGTTGGATCGCTTGCCGTTCTAATTGGGACGAGTTGGCCGTAGGCAGGCGTGTTGCGCCAGGGCGCGATCGGCGCGGGGCGTCTCACGTTGCCATCGCCATCGCCTCGCGGCCCAGTCCGGAAAAACGGCGCTACGATGGAGGGGAATTCGTTGGGCAGGCAGTTCCCGTCCGCGGCAGCCTACTTCGTCGCCGCCGCCTTGGGCTTGTAGCTGAACTTCTGGCCGCCGATGCTCGCCTCGTACATCAGGCCGCCCTTCGCGATCGTGAACGTGGCCATTCCCTTGTGGTAGCGGCCCACCGTTTTCGCGTCGGACGGGCCGGCGCTCGCGCCGGCGGAGTTGCCGGCCGTGTTCGCCTTGGCGCTCGCACCCGCCGTGATCGCGACCGCCGAGGCCTCGGCGCCGAACTCGAAGTTCCCGCTCGTGAACTCGTCGAACGCCCGCTTGTCCTCGAAGAAGATGATCTGCCGGAACGCTTGGCCGCCGAGCTGGAAGCCGATCGTGGCCTGCTTCATCGAGCAGTCGCCGACGTAGACGGCGTTCTCGTACACGTGGCCCTTGCCGTAGGCGCCGCCGATGCCGAAGCCGCCCTTGCCGACGTTGGGGAAGACGGCGTAGCCGTACGCACTGTCGAAGAAATGGCCGCTCTCGCCGGCCTTGCGGAAGACGTCGATCGTCTTCTGGAAGTCATCGGCGCGGGCGATCGCAGGCGCGACCGCGCACAGCACCAGTACAGCGAAGAACACACGCCGATTCATGTCCCCCTCCATGGGGTGTGAGTCGTCCCTACATGCGGCGCAGGCGCACCGCGATCCACGCCGTACGATACACCGCCGTGACCCACGTCGTGAGTGCAATCAGCGCGAGCGTCGGCTGGATGAGGCCGGATGGAACCGTGTGCATCGACGCCGCGAGCGGCTCCGCGACGAAACAGAGCAACGCGGTCAGCGCGAGACGTTCGCCGCGCTGCATGAGTCCTTTCGTGCACACGACCTTCGAGACCTCGCCGCGCGCCCGTGCGTAGCTGACCGTGAGCGCGCCGGCGAGCGCGGCGCCGGCGAGCACCGCGCCGTACGGCGTCGTCCGCAGGTAGAGCGCGAAGCCGATGAAGGTGGCGGCCTCGGCGAAGCGGTCGAACGTGCTGTCGATGAAGTCGCCGAAGTCCGACGCGACGCCGGTGGCGCGGGCGATCCGACCGTCGAGGATGTCCGCGATGCCGCTCAGCACGATCGCCCAGCCGCCCAGCTCCAGCCGGCCGGTCGCGATGAACACGCCGCTCGCGACGCCGAGCGCGAGCCCGGCGTAGTTGTAGAAGTCCGGCGTCAGGCCGAGCCGCAGCGAGAAGTTGACGAGCGGCGAGATCGCCCACATGAACCAGTGGAGCGGAAACGCGCCCGCGCCGCCCATGAACTGTCCGGACTTGCCCTCCTGATCGCGGTCGCGCCCCGGTCCGACCAGCGCGTAGAGCGGCATCGAGACGATGCCGATCGCGGCCACCGCGAGGAACGTGAGGAACGCGGCGTGTTCCGAGTTCACGAACGAGGAGTGCGCGGTCATCGTCGCTGGACGGCGCGCTGGCGCAGGTCGGCGATGCCCTCGCGGCCCGCGAGTGCGAAGCCGATCGCAGCCACCGGCACGACCTGGAGCAGGTGGTAGCACACGGCGAACGCGAGCGCCTGCTCGCGCGCGACCCCGAAGCTCAGCAGCGACAGCACTGCGCCGATTTCCAGCGTGCCGAAGTTGCCGGGCGCGAAGATCGGAACCGCCAGCATCAGGTTGACGCCGGCGAGCACGACGAGGCTCACCGACAGCGGCAGCACGATCCCGCACGCCCGCAGCGCGAATCGGGTCACCGCCACTTCCAGCGTCCAGGCCACGAGCGACGCGGCGAGCGAGCGCCCCAGCGCTGCCGGGCTGCGCATCGCGCCGAGTCCCTCGCGAATGCGGTCGAGCACCCCGGGCGTCCGCACGACCGGCGTCGTGCCCGCCAGCTCGGCACGGCGCGGGGGTCTCAGCAGCAGCAGGAGGATGAGGCCGAGCGTGAAGATGGCGAGCGTCAGCGCGACCGCCATGTGCATCCACTGCGGAATCTTTCCGAACAGCGGCAGCACGCCGAGGATCGCGACCAGACCCGCGACGTTCAGCACGGAGTCGAGACCGATCGATCCGAGGATCGCGACCTGCGAAAGGTCGCTGCGGCGATGGAGCCAGCGCAGGCGCGCCAGTTCGCCGCCGCGCGCCGGCACGATCGTCGAGAACGCGAGGCCCACCACCTGCGCCGAGAACGCATCGCGCCACCGCGCGCCGCGCGACATGGGGCGGAGCAGCTCGAGCCAGCGTCGTGCGGCGATTGCAATCACCACCAGGTTGACGCCCGCCGCGAGCGCGAGCCAGCGCAGGTCCGCCTTCGCGAGCGAATGCCACAGGTCGGGCCAGTTCAGCCGTCGCAACCACCACGCGCCGAACCCGATGATGAGCGCGAAGGCGGCGATCCGCAGCGCGAGTGCGAGGCGCCCGTTGCGCGCTCCACGCGCCGGCTCCAGGTCGAGCGGCGTCGATGCGGTCGCCGCGACGTCGTCGGGAGCACCCAGGGTCGCAGGCGCGATGGCCGGCGCCGCGTCGACGACGACCTGCGCGTCCTCGACCGGGCGCGGTCGCAGCGGCGGCTGGGCGGGCATCAGCACCGCGCGCCCCAGCCGCGCCGAGCGGTAGGCGAGCACGATCATCTCGGTGACCTCGATCGCCTCCTGCAGCGGGCGCGGATCGCGGCGGCCGTTCCGGAGGTCGTCCACGAACGTGCTGAGGAGCGGTCCGTACCAGTCGGCGTGCGATGAGTCAGCGCTCATGCCACGGTCGAACTCGATCTCCTCGCGCTGTCCGGCATGCACGACCAGGCGAACATCATCGCCCGAGATCTCGCCGCGGTCGCCCACGAAGCGGTAGTGGATCGCCCGCTGGCGCGCGGCCCAGGTCAGGCTCACGTGGGCGAGACGCCCGCAGTAGTCGAGCGTCAGCAGGGCGGTGTCCTCGACCTTGTACGAATGGTGCAGCAGTCGCCCGATCGTCGCCTGCAGCGCGCGCGGGCGGCCGAACACCTCGCCGAGCTGATAGAGGATGTGGGCGCCGTGATCGACGAGGATGCCGCCGCCGGCGACCGCCTCGTCGGTGCGCCACGAGGGCAGCCAGTTCGCGCTGCCCTCGTTCGCGCTCATGCGCAGGACGTCGTATTCGGCGAAGTGCAGCGTGCCGAGCTGCGGCAGGCGGGCGAGCACGGCCTGCCACTGCGGCGCGTGGTGATACTGGTGGCACGGACGGAACGTGATGCCGGCGGCGTCCACCGCTCGTGCGATCGCGTGCGCGTCACGAATGCCGGGCGCCAGCGGCTTTTCGCACAGGACGTGACGACGCAGACGCGCGGCGTGCTCGATCAGGCGCCGGTGGCTCGACGGTGGCGTGCAGATGTCGACGAAGTCGATCGCCTCGCGATCGAGCAGCTCGTGGCCGTCGTCGTAGAACCGCGCGTGCGGCAGCATCGCCTGCGCAGCGTCGCGGTTGGCGCGCGCGAGGTCGGCCACCGCGACGATCTCGACCGCGTCGCCCAGCCGCGGGCTCGTCCACTGCGGAAGATGGCTGCGGAGCGCGATGTTGCCGGCGCCGATCAGCGCACCCCGGAGTTTCACCGCCGGCCTTCCTCGCGCTCGAGCTCGCCGAGCGCCTCGTCGAACAGATCGAGTGCGATTCCGGCAGTGGCGCTGTCGATCGTGAGCGCCGGGTTGATGCGGACGTGCGGCGAGTACCACATGCCGATCACGCCACGCTCGAGGCACTTCTGGAACAGACGCGCACAGGTGCTGCGCTCGAGCGGCTCGCGCGTGGCGCGATCCTTCACCAGCTCGACGCGGATCAACAGGCCTTCACCCGACACGTGTCCGATCAGCGGATGGCGCTCCTCGATCTCGCGCAGGCGCGCGAGCATCCACGCGCCGACCGTGGCCGAGTTCTCGACGAGATGCTCGTCCTCGATGATCGACACCGACGCGTACGCCGCCGCGCCCGCCAGCGGATTGCCGCCGTAGCTCGAGCTGGAGCCGGACGGATTGCCCCACGGCGCACTGCGGGTGAGCGCGTCGGTGGAGACGAGGCCCGACACCGGGAATCCCGCGCCCAGGCCCTTGCCGATCGTCATGACGTCCGGCACGACGCCCGAGTGCTCGACGCCGAACCAGCGTCCGCTGCGCCCGAACCCCGTGATCATTTCGTCGGCAATCAGCAGTGCGCCGTGACGCTTCGCGATCTCGTGCAGCGCCGGCAGGAAGTCGCGCGGCGGAATCACGTTGCCCGCCGTGCCCTGGATCGGCTCGACGAGGATCGCGGCCAGCGCGCCGGTCGTGGAGCGCCGGATCACCTGGTCCGCGAATTCCGCGCACGCGAGTCCGCACGAGGGATACTGCAGCTTGAGCGGACAGCGATAGCAGTCCGCATAGGGAGCGTGGAACGTGCCGGGCAGTGACGGGCCGAGACCGTTCTTCGTCCCGTCGCCGATCAGTGACAGCGTGCCGGCGCTCTTGCCGTGGAACGCGCCCCAGAAGGAGAGGAACTCGTACTTCTTGGTCGCCGACTTCGCGAGCCGCATCGCGGCCTCGACGGCTTCGGTGCCACCCGAATAGAGCTGGATGCGATCGAGTCCGGGCGGCGTGTGCGACGCGATCTTCTTCAACGCCCCGGCGCGCCGCGCGGTCGTGAACGAGCCGACCGTCACCTCGTCGATCTGCTGCTTGAGGATTTCCCGATAGCGCGGATGCGCGTGACCGAGCGCGTTGACGCAGATGCCGGCCGCGAGGTCGACGAACTGGTTGCCGTCGACGTCCTCGATCAGCGAGCCCTCGGCGCGCGCGACCGCGAGACCGGAGAGCGTGGCGATCGACTGGAGGCCCGGGGCAATGTACGGCGATTCGTCCGCCACCAGCGCGCGACTGCGCGGTCCGGGAACGGGCGTGCGCACGAGCGGGCTCTGCGCAGCCTTCAGCGCCGACAGGTTGTCTTCGATCACACGCGAGACTCGGATGGTCGGGCAGTTGGTGGGACGGCCTGTACACTGCGCGCATCAGCAGGAGGCGGGACCACCTGCTCGCGGGATCGCGACCATAGCGCGTCCACCAGGACATGACAGCACCCACCACGAAGGGGTGGCGATATTTGCAGAGTCGTGTCAGTTTGAGGCGCATGCACGTCGAGACCCGTCCAGAACGCGCCCTTCAGCGCCCGATCGGCGCATCCAGCAAGCCTTTGCGCGTCTGCATGGTCGTGCCCTACGACATCTCCGAGGAGGGCGGGGTCAAGCGGCACGCGTTCCACCTTGCGGAAGCGCTGCGACGGGGCGGGGATCACGTCGAGATCGCCGCGCCGCTGCGGGGTGGCGAGCCCGGCGCTCACGTCCGCGGGTTTGGCGGCGTGCTCAACGTGCCCGCCAACGGGGCGGACAACCACATGGCGCTGCTCACGCCGCCATGGTCGGTCGCGCGCTTCATGCAGCGCGGACACTTCGACGTCGTTCACGTCCACGAGCCGATGGTGCCGATGCTTCCGTGGTATGCGGTGTGGATGGGCAACGGCGCGGCACGCGTGAGCACCTTCCACATGTACGCGGAGCGCGAGATCGCCGTGAGTCGTGCGGCGCGGTCGATCCTGGCGCGTGCGCTGTATCCGGCGCTGCACGCCGGCATCGCCGTCTCGGATGCCGCCGCGGAATATGCGGGACGCTACTGGCGGCGGCCGATCGACGTGATCCCGAACGGCGTGCCGACCGAGTCGTTCGTTCCACCACCGGCCGCCCCGCGGCCGCCCGGAGCGCCGCTCCGACTGCTGTTCGTCGGCAACTGGCGCGACCCGCGGAAAGGCCTGCCCGTGCTGCTCGAAGCCTGTCGCGAGCTGGACCGGCGCGGCGTTCCGTTCACGCTCGACGTCGTGGGGAAGGGCACGCGAACGCTCGACGTGTCCGGGCTGACCGGTGTCACGGTGCACGGCGTCGTGGACGGCGAGGCCGCGCTGATCGAGCGCTACCAGGCGTGCGACGTCTTCGTTTCGCCGGCCACCGGCCAGGAGTCGTTCGGGATCGTCCTGCTCGAGGCGATGGCGTGCGGTCGTCCGGTCGTGTGCTCCGACATCCGTGGCTACCGCGACGCTGCCCGCGAGGGCGGTGCGGTATTCGTTGCGCCCGGCGATGCCGGCGCGCTCGCCGATGCGCTCGAGTCGCTCGCCCGCGCGCCCGAGCGTCGCGCGGAGATGAGCGAGCGGCATCGCCGTCATGCGGAGCGCCACGACTGGACCGCGATCGCCGGCGCCGTGCGCAACGTCTACATGACGGCGCGCGTGCGGTCGCCCCAGCGGTAGCCGCGCACGTTTCCAGGGGCGATCAGCGGGAAAGTTTGCGGGCCCGCTCCAGCAGCAGTGTTCGTTCGCGCTCGTTGTGCGTGAGCGACGCCGCGCGCTCGAACTCGGCGCGCGCCTCGTCGGCGCGTCCGAGCTTCGCGAGCAGGTCGCCACGCACGCTCGGGAGCAGGTGATAACGGGCGAGCGTCGGTTCGTCCCTCAGCACTTCGAGTGCCGCGAGCCCCGCCGCGGGTCCCGAGGCCATCGACACCGCGACCGCACGGTTGAGCGCGACGATCGGCGACGGCATGAGCGCGAACAGGGAGTCGTACGCGTGCACCATGTGCGCCCAGTCGGTGTCCTCCGCCGTGCGCGCCCGTGCGTGCACGGCGGCGATCGCGGCCTGCAGCTGATAGGGACCCGCCGTGCCGCCGAGCCGCTCCGCGCGCTCGAGTGCCGCGAGGCCGCGACGGATCAGCAGGTGATCCCAGCGCGATCGATCCTGATCGAGCAGCAGCACGGGTTCGCCGTCGGGACCGAGCCGCGCATGCAGCCGTGACGCCTGGATCTCCATCAGCGCGACGAGGCCGTGCACCTCGGACTCGCCCGGCGTCAGCTCCGCGAGGATGCGTCCGAGCCGCAAGGCTTCTTCGCACAGCTCCGGGCGCACCCACGCGTCGCCCGCGGTGGGCGAGTAGCCCTCGTTGAACACGAGGTAGATCACTTCCTCGACCGACGCGAGGCGTGCCGGCAGCTCGTCGGCGTGCGGCGCCTCGAACGTCACGCCCGCTTCGCGCAGCGTCTTCTTCGCGCGCACGATGCGCTGCGCGATCGTCGGCTCGGGGGTCAGGAACGCGCGTGCGATCTCGTCGGTGGTGAGCCCGCCGAGCAGGCGCAGCGTGAGCGCGACGCGCGCATCGGTCGAAAGCACCGGGTGGCAGGCGGTAAAAATGAGGCGCAGCAGATCGTCACCGACGCTGTCGTCGAGATGCTCGTCCAGCGCGTCTTCGGCGCCCGCGTCGTATCCCGGAACCTCTCGCGCGAGTACCACGTGCTGGCGCGCCAGCATCTGCTCGCGACGCAACCGGTCGATCGCCCGGCGCCGCGCGGCCGTCATGAGCCATGCGGCGGGATTGTCGGGGACACCGATGCGCGGCCAGGTCTCGAGCGCCGAGAGCAGCGCGTCGTGCGCCAGCTCCTCGGCGAGGCCGACGTCGCGCACCATGCGGGCGACCACGGCGATGATCTTCGCGGACTCGATGCGCCAGACGGCTTCGATCGCGCGATGGGTGTCGGCGGAGGGCACGAGGGGACTGAATCATCCCCGGCCGCTCCGCCGCAACCCGCGCCGCGCGTCAGCGTCCGCCGATCTTTTCCTGGTTCCTGCGGTGATGCTCGATCGCCTCGCCCGGCGCGAAATCGTCGAGCTCGAACACCTGGCGCACCTCGATCTCACCGTCGACGAACGGCACGCGGCGCGCCCACTCCACCGCTTCCTCCTTCGACTTCGCCTGGATGATCCAGTAGCCGGCGATCAGCTCCTTCGCTTCGGCGAACGGTCCGTCGATCACGCGCGGCTTGCCGCCCGAGAACTGGACGCGCGCGCCCTTGGAGCTCGCCATCAGGCCGTCGCCCGCCAGCATCACGCCCGCCTTCACCATCTGCTCGTTGAACTTCGCCATCTCGGCCAGCTCCTGCTCGCTGGGGAGGACGCCGGCCTCGGACTTGTCGTTGCCCTTCACGATCAGCATGAACCGCATGATGTGCCTCCGGTCTGAGTGTCCCTGCGCGGGGGCTCTCGATGGGGGTGTCCCGCGCTTCTGACCCTATGACGAACGAGCCTGCGGGAAATCGACACGGCATTCTGAGGCGCCCGGGCCCGGGTCCCAAACGTCGAAGCCCGCCTGCCCTAGACGACGGTGCCGGACGGCAGCGGGCCGCCGCGCCACGCCGGCAGCGTCTCATCCCCGCACGCCACGGCCACCGCCGCGCGCGCCAGCAGGCGCGTCGAATCGAGCGTCGGCAGCGGCGAGACGTCGGGCGTCACGAGCAGCGGGATCTCGGTGCACGAGAGCGCGACGGCATCGCAACCGTCACGCGCGAAGTCCGCGATGATCCGCCCGTACTCCGCGCGCGACGCATCGCGCAGCTCGCCCTGGCACAGCTCGCGGAAGATGACGTGGTCGACAAGGCGCCGGTCGTCCGCGGGCGGCGTCCGCAGCTCGAGCCCCGCGCGGGCGAATGCCGCGGGATAGACGGGGCCCGTCATCGTCCACGCCGTGCCGAGCAGGCCGACGCGCCGCCGGCCGTCGCTCCGCGCCTGGCGCGCGACGATCTCCGCGATGTGGAGGCCCGGCAGCGGGAGCGTCGGGCCGCTCGTCTCGAGCGCGATGTGGGCGGTGTTGTCGGGGCACACGAAGAAATCGCAGCCGGCTGCGGCGAGACGTCCGGCCGAGTGCGCGAGATGCGTGCGCACACTGGCCAGGTCGTGCGCGTCGTACGCCGGCAGCACGGCCCCCATGGGCAGGATGGAAAGCGTGATCTCGGGGTGATGGTGTTCCCCGAGCCGTCGCGCGCTCTCGCGCACCATCTCGAGGAAGCACAGGGCCGAGCCGTCGGCGCTGTGGGCGAGGATCCCGATGTGGCGCATGGGCGAATCCTAGCCGAACGTGTCGGACAGCGGATCCCAGAACGGATCGTCGAGACCGATCGACGCGAAGATGCCGCGGATCTCGCCGGGCTGGGGCCGGCGGGACTCGCCTTCGAGGCGGGTGGAGTACCAGGTGACCGACATCTTCCACAGCTGCGGCATCGTCACGAGCGGTCGTGGCGTGGCATTGCGCGCCGCGCACCATTCGCGCACCCGTTCTTCCGACCGGAAGAAGAGCATGTTCGCTCAGGTGAAGACGAGATCGCTCCACCATTGGGTCGCCGGGACCAGACAGTGGAACAGCCACGACGAGGGTTCCGGACCATTGCGGCCAACGGCGATCTCGAACGGCTCGCCGGTCTGACCGCACTCGGATCGCACGCGACCCGGCTGCTGCAGCGAGGCGACGACGCCGAACGCATCCCACGCGCAGTTCGCGCTGTACGAGATGCCGTTCACCTCGACCTGGTGCACCGTCGGCACGCCCGAAAACGGCGGGGCCATGCGGATCGTCTCGCCGTCCGGCTCGAGCAGCAGCAGCCGCTGTGCGCGCAGGCTGCGGAAGGCGGCGAGCACCTCCGCGACTTCGAGCCCGGCGCGCGCGGCGACGTCGGCAGGTTCGGGCCGGTGGCCGGTTTCGGCGAACAGGCGGTATACCGCGAGCTTGGTGCGGAGATCGACCTCGCCGGGCATTCAGTACCTCGTCGAAACGGAAGCAAGACCCCGCGGACCGTAGCACGAGTCCGCGGGGCTCGCCGTCCCGCCGAGATCAGTGGAGGAGGACGATCGGCCTGGAGACCGTCATCGCACCCTGGCGAAGACGTACGAACGTCATCCCGCGCGACTCCACGCGGCTCAGGTCGAGGTGAACGACGTGCGTCCCCGCAACGCCGTCGACTGGAACGCGGCGGAGCATGCGTCCGGCGACGTCGATCAATTCGAGCGTCGCCGCTGCACCGGTGGGGAGAGCGTACGAAACGTCCACGCCCTCACGCGCGGGGTTCGGGAGTACGGAGCGGATCCCGAGCGATGCGATCGTCGGATCGTCCGGCTCCGGATCGCCGAATACGCGGCGCATCGCGAAGCCGCCACCGCCGTCCTCGCAGATCTCGAACGGATGGCCCAGCTTGATGCACGCGACGTTCGACAACCACGACTCGTTGCCCACGTCGTCGGTGGCCTTGATGGCGAAGTAGTACCAGACGTTCTGCGACAGGCTCGTGACCTTCACCGTGTCCTGAACGCCTGCACTGTCCGGTGATCCGGTCGTCACCGGCCAGGCTTGAGACCAGTTCCCATCCGTGATCGGCGACGTGTAGTAGCGGAACGAGTAGCTGGTCGCCCGTCCGGTGTTTTCGTCGTCGCCCGGCGCTGTCCAGCGTAGCGTGACCGTCGAGGTCGTCATCCGCTTGAAGTCGAGGTCGTGAATCGTGGCAGGAGGCAGATAGTCGCCCGTGCTCGCGAAGCCTTCGTGCCACGTGGGGCCGCTACCGTCGCTGCATGGGTTGGTGCAGTTGGTGGTGCTGGCGGCGTTGTAGAACACGGCGATGTTCGGGTACTTCCCCGTGAAGCCGGAGCGGTAGATCAGCAGATCGTCCCAGGTCGAGCCCGGACTCAGGACGGCGGTCGTATTCGACGTCCAGCTCGTGCCGTTCGAGCTGGTGGCGTAGTAGAGATTGTGGTCAGAGCCGCAGGCGGTATAGAGCATTTCGTAACTGCCGGCGTAGTACTTGACCGTGAGGTGAAACGGGTAGCCCTGCTGGCTGCTCATGGTGCACGTCACGTTGTTCGCCGTCGGCCAGTGCACCCCATCGGTGGAGCTCATGCGGTGGATCTGGGCTGAGGAGCCGCACTGCGCTGACGCGGGGTAGTCGACGTACCACATGTACCAGGTGCCGTCCTTGTAGACGACGCTCTGCGAGAGCTTGTACGTGGCGCTCGACGAATAGCAGTGTTCGTAGTGGAACGCCGCGTCACCCCACACGAGGTTTTCGGGCTGGGACCAGTTAACGCCATCGCTCGTCGAGATGCGGAACACGTTGATGCTGTCCGGGCAGGTCGGGCCCTGGCTTCGGTACTCGACCATGTAGTACATGTACATCACGTCATCGACCATGACGATCGAAGGATCGTTGTTCACGAATGCGTAGCTGCAGTTCTGTCCTCCGGGGACGAGCGGCGCCGGAGCCGTCGTATTGCCATCGGTGGGCGTGACCCAATTGCGGCCGTTGTTGCTCGCGAGGATCGAAGGGTTCTCGTGCCGTTCGTCACTGCACGTGTAGGGCGTGACGGCCATCCAGTAGTGGTAGCCGTGCCATCCGCCCGGCACGTACAGCACGTCGGGCTCCACGACCTGGCCCGAACTGTCGTACGTGGGCGTCGTGTCGGGACTGGCGGCGTTGGTGAGGAGGGTCGCCGCGGCCGGCGTGGTCGAGAGCGACAGACCGATCACCGTGATGAGCAACTGCCGTCGGACTGGGAACATGATCCTCTCCTGGTGAAGGGACACGATCATGAGCGCGCGCGGATGAGCGGTCGAACGCGCCGTCGCTCGTTCGCGACGTTGTTCCTCGATGTCGCGGAGCGTCAATGAGGAACTCGCGATTGGACGCGCAAAAATGAATCGACGAGCGTTTCCGCGTTCAACTAGTTGAATACCGTCGTGCGTTGCGTCACGCTCTGGCCCTTCTACTCAACCCCAACGCATCCGGACAGGGAGGCCACCCGTGATCCGCCCGACGCTCCGCCTCGCCGCAGCGATCGCGACACTCGCAATGATCCCTCTCTCGTCCAACGCCGACCTGCTGGTCGTGCTCAACAAGTCGGACAACAAGGCCGCGCTCATCGATCCGAGCCAGCGCCACAAGGTGGTCGCGCGACTCAAGACCGGCAAGGCTCCGCACGAAGTGGCGGTCACCCCCGACGGCCACTGGGCGTTCGTGTCGAACTACGGCATGTCGGGCGTGTTCAACGGCAAGAAGAAGGACGAGCCCGGCAACACGATCACCGTGCTCGACCTCGAGCGCCGGAAGGTGGCGCGCACGATCACGCTGCCCGCAGCGGCCAGGCCGCACGGGATCGCGACCAGCCGCGACGGCGCGCTCGTCTGGGTGACGTGCGAAGGTGAGAAAGCGGTGCTCGAGCTCGACGCGAACAGCGGCAACGTGCTGCACACGTGGCCCACCGGTCAGGAGACGAGCCACATGGTGGTGGCGAGTCCCGACGAGAAGAAGCTCTACGTCGCGAACATCGGGTCGGGAAGCGTGACGATCATCGATCGGCAGACTGGCGCCGTGAACAGCGTGCCGACAGGTGACGGAGCAGAAGGCATCGACGTGTCGCCCGATGGTCGCGAGGTGTGGGTGGCCAATCGCGGCGCCGACGAGATCGCGGTGCTGGACGCCGCCAGCGGATCAGTGGTCGCGCGGTTCAAGTCGGGCGGCGTGATGCCGATCCGCGTGAAGTTCACGCCCGATGGCCGTCTGGCCCTGGTGTCGAACGGCAGGACGAATCGCGTCGTGGTGTTCGACACGACCACGCGTCAGGCGGTCAAGACGATCGCGGTCGGGGCGATGCCCGTGGGGATCCAGATGGAGCCCACGGGAACGCGTGCCTACGTGGCGAACACCAACGACAACAGCGTGTGCGTGATCGACATTCCGACCCGGACGGTCATGACCATCTTGAATCCCGGGAAGGAGCCGGATGGCATGGCCTGGGCGCTGACGAAGATCACCAAGCGTTAGCACCTGCAGTGCCGCAGGTGCGCTATGTCGAAGTCTCTCCGGAGCCAACGCTCGCCGGGCGGATCGAGTGCCTGTGGAGCATCGAGATCGGCGCCGATGACGACCTCGCGCCCCGACGTGTGTTCCCGGACGGCTGTATCGAGCTGATCGTCAAGCTCGGACCATCGTGGTTGTGGCGCGGGGAGAAGGGCGAGTTCGTCGAGCAGCCGCAGGTGTTCTTCGTCGGCCAGCTCGTCGAGCCCTTGTGGCTTCGTCCGGCTGCGAACAGCCGGACGTGGGCTGCGCGCATGCGGCCGGGCGGAGCGTTCGGACTGCTCGGCGATCATCTCGACGTGAGCCTCGGCGCCGTCGTGCCGCTCGAGCGTGTGTGGTCGTCCGACGCGGCGGCACTCGCCAGCGCGATGCGCACGGCCCCGCCGGATGCACAGGCGGTCGTCTTCCAGGCCGCGCTGCGGTCGCGCGCCGCGCAGGCGGCGCAGGCCCACCCTGCCGTGCGCGCGGCGGTCGACGCGATCGTCGAAGCGCGCGGCATGGTCACGATCGCGTCGCTGGCGGCAGCGAGCGGCTGGAGCGAACGCCAGTTCACCCGGCGTTTCGCACGCGAGGTCGGATGTCACCCGCGTCAGCTCGCCCGCACCGTGCGATTCCAGCATCTGCTGAAGCTGATCGGTGACGATCCGCGCATCGACTGGGCCGGTCTCGCGTGGGACAGCGGCTTCGCCGATCAGGCGCACCTGATCCGCGAGTTCCGGCGCTTCACGGGCGCCACGCCGGGCAGCTTTGCCGATGAAGCGCTGGCGCTGGCGCGTCAGTTCGTGTCGCCCGAGCGGCTCGAGCGCTATTTCCAGCCGCCGCGATCCTGAGCGAGCTCGTTCTCCGCGAATGTCGGTTTCGTTCAATCGTGCCCGCTTCGACAGTTGGTAGCCTCGCTGCCTTCCAGGAGGTGTCCATGCGAACGGCGCAAGCAGTCCGCGGTGTCCTGATCCTGATGCTGTGCGCGTCGTGCGCGATCTCACGTGCCCACGCCGCATCGCTCGATTCGCTGGCCTGGATGTCGGGCAGCTGGGCCGGCAGGACGGGCGAGGAACACCAGGAGGAGCACTGGACCGCGCCGAGCGGCGGTCTGATGCTCTCGGTGCATCGCGATGTCACCCGCGGGCGCGCCGTGTCGTTCGAATTCCTGCGCATCGTCCAGCGCGGAGACTCGCTCCTCTACGTGGCGATGCCGCGGGGCCGGAACGAGACGCCGTTCCCCCTGAAGGAGCTGGGGCCACGGCGCGTGGTGTTCGAGAACCCGGCGATTCCGTTTCCGACGCGGATCCTCTACTGGCAGGAGAAGCCGGGCGAACTGCGCGCGCGGATCGAGGGCACGATCCAGGGCAAACCGGCGTCCGAAGAGTGGACGTGGACGCGCTCGAGTCTCGTTCCGGGAGTCCCGCGCGACTGACGCGTCAGCCGCGGCCGCGCATCATCGCCGCGAGCAGCCGCACCACGAGGTACGCGACGACCAGTGCCGCCGCCCACCGGATCGCCTCGCCCAGGTTCTGCGGCAGGCGCACCGGCAGGCTGCGGTGGGAGGAGAGCGTCGCGTACTCCGTGAGTGCCGGCATGGGATCCTCGCGCCGCCTAGGCGGCCGCCGAACTCCGGGCGCCGGCCGTCACCTTGCGCCATGCGGCGGCGTAGTCCGTCCGCTCGACGCGCGACGTCTCCATCACGGCGTGCAGCACGAACGCGACGCCACACGCCGTCACGAGGGCGGCGATCAGCTCGCCGTGGCGGGCCGGTCCGGCGAACATCCACGCGAACGCGATCGCGGCGACGGCGACGAGACTCGACACGCCGGTGTAGATCCAGTCGCTCGGCGCGGCGGCCGACGGCATGGACTGCAGGTGGCCGACCCGCGTGAACCACTGCGGACCGCCCGCGCGCTCGACGAACTCCTCGACGTAGGACGCGATCATGCGCAGTTGCTGGCGCGCGTGCAGGAGGGGATAGAACCCGGCGCCCGCGGCGATCACCGCCGCCAGGAGCGTGCCGGGTGTGCGGCTGCCGATCGACCACGCCAGCAGCACCGCCGCGGCGCAGGTGGCGATCGTCCACGACAGATGGCCGGTGCGCTCGAGATGGCGGCTGCGACTCATGAGCGCGTCGTATTCCAGATGAGCGGCATCATTGGCAGCGAACATGGGACCTCCGTTGGGAGACGGGGTTGGCGCGGCCTGAAGCGCCTCCCGGGTGATCGGCACGTGTGCGGGCACGCTTGAGCATCCCCCCGCCCAACCCTTTGAGGTTGATCCCGGTCTCAGTTTGGTATCCCGTACGACCGCGCTGGACCACCAACCCCAAGGACCCGCCGTGACCCGCACGCTCAAGCCCGACGACCGCATCTCCCGCTACCGCGTGGTTGGCCCGCTGGGCGCCGGCGGTATGGGCGAGGTCTATCGGGCGCGTGACCAGGGGCTGGAGCGCGACGTGGCGCTCAAGATCCTGCCGCCCGATCTGGTGCGCAGTGACGAGCGTCTGCGGCGTTTCGTGCTCGAGGCGAAGTCCGCCTCGTCCCTCAACCATCCCCACATCGTCACGATCTACGAGATCGGCGAGGACGCCGTCGCTTCGAGCGACGGCATCACGGGCGCGGACTCGGCGCCGCTCCACTTCATCTCGATGGAGCTGATCCACGGCGAGACGCTGAGCGCCAAGATCCACGAGGAGAAAGCGCCGCTGAAGACGATGCTCGACTGGCTGGCGCAGGCCGCCGACGGTCTCGCCAAGGCGCATGCGTCGGGGATCGTCCATCGCGACCTCAAGCCGGGCAACATCATGGTCTCGCGCGACGGCTATGCGAAGGTGCTCGACTTCGGCCTCGCCAAGCTGAACGAGCGGCGCGTGAGCGACGGCGTGCAGACGCAGGCGCCGACGTCGGCGCCTGCGACCGGAGAGGGCGTCGTGCTCGGCACCGTGGGCTACATGTCGCCCGAGCAGGTGCAGGGCCGCCCGGTGGACGCACGCTCCGACATCTTCTCGTTCGGATGCGTCCTCTACGAGGCCGCGACGCGCCACGAGCCGTTCGGAGCGCCGTCGAGCGTCGAGAGCATGCATCGCATCCTCCACGACGCACCCACGCGCATCGAGGAGCTGAATCCGAAGGCGCCGGCCGAGCTGCGACGGCTGGTCCGCCGGTGCCTCGCGAAGAATCCGGAGCAGCGCCTGCAGTCGATGAAGGATCTCGCGCTCGAGCTGCGCGAGATCGTCGAGGAGTACGACACGCTGTCGGCGTCGGCCTCGTCCGCGAGCGTGCTCGGCGGCGTTCCGCTGCGGTCGCGCCGATCGCCCGTCCCGTGGCTGGTCGGCGGTGGGATCGCGGTGGCGGTGATCGTCGGAGCGCTGCTGTGGGCTCGACGGGGGGACGATCGCTCCACGAGCGTGACGGGTCCCGTCGAACTGTCGCCGATCAGCCTGAACGGCGACACCTGGAACGCGGCGCTCTCGCGCGACGGACGATTCGTCGCGTACGTGACCGGGCCCGCCACTCAGAGAACGATCCGGATGCGGCAGCTCGGCTCCGAGAGTGACGTCGAGATTCTTCCCCAGCAGCCGAGCGAGCCATGGGGACTGTGTTTTTCGCCGGACGGGAATTATCTCTTCTACGTTCGCAACGACACCGGGCATCCGGGGTTCGGCGCGTTGTTCCAGATCCCGACGCTGGGCGGAACGCCGCGCCGTCGGGCGTTCGACGTGGATTCTGCGCCCACCTTCTCACCCGACGGCAAACGTCTGTGCTATCGACGCCACGACGGGAATACGCGACAGGACCGGTTGGTGATGCTGGATCTCGACCGCGATCAGGAGCACATCCTCGCCACCGTCGATCCCCCGCGCAGCCTCTTCCAGGCACCCGAATGGTCGCCGGATGGCAGCCGGCTCCTGGCGGTCGAGCACCGCGCGAACGGGGTGTACCTCGTCACGTTTCGAGCGACGGACGGCCGTCGCGACTCGCTCGCGGGCGATCCGTGGAACCAGGTGTCGAGCATGGCGTGGCTGCCGGACGGACGGGGACTGCTGCTCGCCGCGCGCGAACTCGACCCTGCCGCGTCGACGCAGCTCTGGATGCAGTCGATTCCGTCCGGTCGGCGGGCACGCATCACGAACGATCGCTTCGACTATCCGTGGATCGCGACTTCGGGCGATGGAAGCGTGATCCTTTCCCAGCGTTCCGGATCGGTGGCGAACATCTGGTCCGTCGATCTGGCCCCACCCCACGGGATCCGACAGCTCACCTCCAATCCCAGCGTCGAAAACCGCGTCTATCTCTTCAACATCGCGCTCAACGGCACCGTCTTCTTCATCGCGCGCCGGGACGATCGTCCGCAGATCCTCACCATTCCCGCCAACGGGGCGGCTGAAAAACCGTTCATCGGTGGTCCCAACGCCTACACGTCGGTGCGTTCCCGGCCCGACGGCAGCGTCGTGTTCGGCCGGGTCGCGGACGATGGACGCCAGCATCTGTGGACCGCCGACGCCGACGGTGGCAACGCGCGTCAGATCACGAACGGCGCGGGGGAGAATGCACGGGGGATCACGCGGGACGGCCAGGTGCTGTTCTTCGACCGGACCGATCGCCCGGGCGAACTGTGGGTGATGCCGCCCGTCGGTGGCAGCAGCGCGCATCGCGTCGCCGGGAATTTCTCGTATGGTCCCGTGCTGTCGCCCGATTCCCGGTTCTTCGCCATCACGCGCGTCCTGCTCGGCAAGGACAACGCGATCGTTGCCGTGGTGCTTCCGGTGCTCGGCGGCGCCGCCGTCGATTCGTTCCGGGTGCCGTCGCAGGCGTCGAATCTCCAGTGGACGAACGACTCGCGGGCGCTCGCCTTCCTGGACGCCGCCGACAGCACGATGAACGTGCACGTGCAACCGCTCGGCGGAGGTCCCAGCCGCACGATCACCTCGTTCGGCGACGGCCGGATCGTGGACTACCGCTGGGCCGTCGACGGCACGCATCTGCTGGTGAATCGTCGCGTGGGCAATGCGGACAATCTGTGGGCGCTGTCCGTCGACGGCACCCACCCCGTCCAGCTGACCAGCTTTCCCCTCGGTCAGATCTACGGCATGAACACGCCGGCCAGCGGACAACGCGTGTTGTTCGCCTACGGCGCGACGCACGCCGACCTGGTTCAACTGCGCGGCCTGACGGCAAAACCCGCCCGAAATTGACCCGGGCGCGGCGCATGGGAAGGTCTATTCTCCCGCGCGCGGAACGGACGTTCGTCCGTTGGCCGCGTGGAGCCTCTGGACCCGGGAGATGGTCATGAAGAAGCTTGCCGCACTGGTGCTCGCTCTCGCCGTGATCGCCACGGCCACGCACTCCGTCATCCAGGCGGACGACACGCCCTCGGTCGTCACGTCGCTCAGCGAAGCACAGTGGGGTCCCGCGCCGCCCATGATTCCGGCGGGGGCCAAGATCGCGGTGCTGTCCGGCAATCCCATGGGCACCGGAGCCTACGCGGTGCGCCTGCGTTTTCCCGCCAACTACGCCATCGCCGCGCACTCGCACCCGACCGACGAGAACGTCGTGGTGACCGCGGGCGCGCTGACGTTCGGCATGGGCGACAAGCTGGCGAAGGGAGTCACCGGCAACAAGACGCTCGCGGTCGGCGGATACGCGCTGATGCCACAGGGCATGAATCACTACGCGTACGCCGGTTCGAAGGGCGCGGACATCGTCCTCTATGGAATGGGTCCGGTGGAGTTCAAGTACGTGAACCCCGCCGACGATCCGCGCAACGCGCCTGCGAAGTAGGTCTCTTCATGTGGAGGGCCCCGGCAGGGCAGACCTGCCGGGGCTTTCGTTTCTCGCCGAAGTTGGTCCTCTGTGACACGGGACTCCGCCGTGAGACGGTCGAAAAATTGATCCCTCGTCACGCGCGTTCATCCCGCTAGAGTTTCACCGGTTCGGACAACATCCCGCGCGAGTACGCCCACCCCGCTCGCCTGCGCCCCCCGTCGAGTCCCGACCGAACCGACGTTTCCAGCCCTCCCGGAAACGAGCGTCCCGAGCAAGTCGAGCACATGAGGCACGGCTCTCCCCAGCGATCACGCGATCGCGGCAGCCGCGTTCGTTCACCTTCGCGAGCACTGGAGACGAGCCATGAGCCCAGGGCGATTCATCCGCCATGCCGTCCACCTTCTCGTCGGCATCATCGGCGTATTCGGAGTGATCGCAGTCGCAGCCCGACCGGCGGCGGCAGCGTCCTCATCCGTGGTCATCAGCCAGGTGTACGGCGGCGGCGGCAATGCCGGCTCGACGTACAAGAACGACTTCATCGAACTCCACAACCGCAGCGCCGCCACCGTATCCCTGGCTGGCTGGTCCGTGCAGTACGCCTCGAGCGCCGGATCGTCGTGGTCGCGGACGAACCTGACGGGCACGATCGCGGCCGGCGGCTACTACCTGGTGCAGGAAGCGGTCGGTGCGGGCGGCACCACGAGCCTGCCCACCCCGGACGCGACCGGGACGATCGCGATGTCGGCCACCGACGGCAAGGTGGCGCTCGTCAGCAACACGACCACGCTGACCGGCACGTGTCCGACCGGCGGTGCGGTCGTCGACTTCGTCGGCTTCGGGACGGCGAATTGTTCGGAGGGCACGGCCATGGCCGCCCTCACGAATACGACCGCCGGCCTGCGGAAGAGCGAAGGCTGCGTCGACACCGACGCCAACTCCTCGGACTTCGCGACCGGTTCGCCCACTCCGCGCAACAGTGCCGCGCCCGCGCGCTCCTGTCAGTACGGACTCACGGTGTTCGCCAGCCCCGTGGCCGGCGGCAGCGTGGCGAAGTCGCCCGATCAGGCTGGCTACCTGGACGGCGCGACGGTTCAGCTGACCGCCACGCCCGCCGTCGGCTATCACTTCGTGAACTGGAGCGGCGACGCGAGCGGCAGCGCAAACCCGATCAACGTCGCGATGAGCGCCGACCGGAACGTCACGGCGAACTTCGCGCTCGACACGCACACCCTGTCGGTCGGCACGGTGGGGAGCGGCAGCGTCGGCAAGTCGCCCGACCAGCCGTCCTACGACTTCGGCACCACGGTGACGCTCACGGCGACGCCGGCGACCGGCTGGCACTTCGTGGGCTGGAGCGGCGATGCGAGCGGCAGCACCAATCCGCTCGACGTCACGATGGACGCCGACAAGAGCATCACGGCGACGTTCGCGATCAACACCTACACGCTCACGGTCGGGACGACGGGCAGCGGTGCCGTCGGCAAGTCGCCCGATCAGCCGGATTACGACTACGGCACGCTCGTGACGTTGACGGCCACGCCGGCGGCCGGCTGGCACTTCGTGGGCTGGAGCGGTGATGCGAGCGGCAGCACCAATCCGCTCGACGTCACGATGGACGCCGACAAGAACATCACGGCGACGTTCGCGATCAACACCTACACGCTCGCGGTCGGGACGACCGGCAGCGGCGCCGTCGGCAAGTCCCCCGATCAGCCGGATTACGACTACGGCACGCTCGTGACGTTGACGGCCACGCCGGCGGCCGGCTGGCACTTCGTGAACTGGAGCGGCGACGCGAGCGGCAGCACGAACCCGCTCGGCGTGACGATGGACGCCAACAAGAGCATCACGGCGAACTTCGGCATCGACATGCACGCGCTCACGGTCAACGTCACCGGGAGCGGCACGGTCGGCAAGTCGCCGGACCAGGGCGCCTACGACGACGGCACGGTGGTGACGCTCACCGCCACGCCGGCGACGGGCTGGCACTTCGTCGGCTGGAGTGGCGACGCGAGCGGCAGCACGAACCCGCTCGACGTCACGATGAACTCCGACAAGACGATCACGGCGACGTTCGCGATCGACACCCACACGCTGACGGTGGCGACGGTTGGCAGCGGCACGGTGGGGAAGGCGCCCGATCAGCCGTCGTACGACTACGGCACGCTCGTGACGCTGACGGCCACGCCCGCGACCGGCTGGCATTTCGTGAACTGGAGCGGTGACGCGAGCGGCAGCACGAACCCGCTCGGCGTCACGATGGACGCCGACAAGAACATCACCGCGAACTTCGCGATCGACACCCACACGCTGACCGTCGCCACGGTCGGCGACGGCGCGGTCACGAAGTCGCCCGATCAGCCGAGCTACGACTTCGGCGCCAGCGTGCAGCTCACCGCCACGGCGTCGGCGGGCTGGTACTTCACCGGCTGGAGTGGCGACGCGAGCGGGAACACCAACCCGCTCACGGTGACGATGGACGCCGACAAGAACATCACCGCCACCTTCGCCCAGGCGCTCGTCGTGGTGAGCCAGCTGTATGGCGGTGGCGGCAACAGCGGCGCGACGTACACGCACGACTTCATCGAGCTCTACAACCGCGGCAGCAGCGCGATCGACCTGACCGGATGGAGCGTGCAGTACGCCGCTGCAGCCGGGAGCACGTGGTCCACGACGGCCCTGTCGGGCTCGATCGCTGCGGGTGGCTACTACCTGGTGCAGGAAGCGCAGGGCGCGGGTGGCAGCACGCCGCTCCCGACGCCGGATGCGACCGGGACGATCGCGATGAACGCGACCGCCGGCAAGGTGGCGCTGGTCACGACGGGCGGCGCGCTGACGGGCAACTGTCCGTCGGGCGCGATCGCCGACCTGGTGGGCTTCGGTGCCGCGGACTGCTCGGAGACGGCTCCGGTGGGGGCGCTGAGCAATACGCACGCAGCGCTCCGCAATCACGGCGGCTGTGACGACACCGGGAACAATGCAGCCGACTTCACGATCGGTTCTCCGGCGCCGCGCAACAGCGCCTCGCCGCTCCACACCTGCGTGATCACGCTGACGGCGTCGGCGGATCCGCTCGGCGGCGGCACGGTGAGCAAGTCGCCGGACCAGCCGACGTACGCGCAGAACGACGTCGTCCAGCTGACCGCGACGCCGGCGTTCGGTTACCACTTCGTTGCGTGGTCGGGCGATGCGAGCGGCAACGTGAATCCGCTCAACGTGACGATGACCGTTGCGAAGACGGTGGTCGCGCACTTCGCGTCCAACACGCTCGCGAACGGCGTCGTGATCAGCCAGATCTACGGCGGCGGCGGCAACACGGGCTCGACCTACAAGCAGGACTACATCGAGCTCTTCAACCGCAGCAACATGCCGGTCGACATCACCGGCTGGACCGTGCAGTACGCGTCGGCCACCGGCGGGAGCTGGAGCACCCATACGCTGATCGGGACGCTGCAGGCCGGTCAGTACTACCTGATCAGGGAGCTGCAGGGTGCGGGCGGCTCGCTCGACATTCCGACACCGGATGCCATCGGCACGATCGCTGTGAGCGCGGTGGGGGGCAAGGTGGCGCTGGTGAGCAGTGGCGGCGTGCTGAGCGGAAACTGCCCGAGCGATCCCGCGATCGTGGACCTGGTCGGCTACGGCTCGAGCGACTGCTCGCAGGGATCGCCGGCGCCGTCGCTCGACAACACGATGGCCGCCTTCCGCAACCAGCAGGGTTGCTCGCACCTCGGCGACAACGCGCAGGACTTCTCGGCCGCCGGTGCGGCGCCGCGGAACGCCGCGTCGCCGATCCACCTGTGCGACGAGTGGACCGCCGTCGATCCGCCGTCCGGCACCGAGTTGCTGCTGTATCCCGTGATGCCGAACCCGTCGCGCGGCGCGGCGCGGATCGCGTTCTCGCTGCCGAAGGCCGGCAACGTGCGCCTGCAGATCCTCGATCTCCAGGGTCGTCTGGTGGAGACGCTGATGGATGGCACGCAGTCGGCCGGGCGCCACGAGACGATATGGAAGGCGGCGGCCAGTGGTCGTGCGCACTCGGGGATGTACTACGTCCGGCTCGAGGCCATGGGGAGGAGAATGGTGAAGAGCATGCTGGTCGTGCAGTGATGCCGTAACGAGATGACCGGGGCGAGGGCCCGGGACGCGAGTCCCGGGCCTGCGCTTTTCCGGGAGGCATTAAGAAAGTTGAAGACACTCACGCGCGTGTTCGCGGCAGCACTCTCGCGCGTATTGCGTAGGACGGCCTCGAGTCCCGTGCTCTAATGCCGATCCCCGCCCCCAACCTTTCGAGGCCCGCCGAGAGGATCCCGCCATGACGACGGTCAAGCGCATCACCGATCTTTCGCCTTACGAGTCGGTCCTTCCGTATGCGAGCGAGCTGTTCGGCATCTATCAGCCGCTGCTCGGATGGAAGTCGCGGCGCATCGCGGATCGCATCGAGCGCGGTCGCGAGAACGATCGCCGCACTGCGCTCGACCGGCTGCAGCGCCAGTTCCCCGGCGCCGTCCAGGTCGGCGTGCGCGACGACGGTCAGCTCGACATCCGTGTCGATCGCGGCGCGCTGAAGGTCGGCAAGCTGCGCGCCTACGACAGCGTCGTCATGGACCGCATCGCCGGCTCGCTTCCGCCGCACGATCAGCTCAATTCATCCATCTGGCCGACCGTGATCACCGTGGATCGGCTGGAGAAGATCCTCAAGGGCGACGTTCCGCAGGTGTACGCGCGCTCGTTCTCCGAGCTGCGCAAGGCCAGCGGGAGGGTGGCGACTGGCGAGTTCGCCAGGCTCGCCGGCGCCGCCGCGCTCCGGAACGACACGGACGACACCGGGATCTTCGAACGCCAGCTCCAGCACGAGGCGTCCATCGCGGGCACGCTGCTGTTCCTCACGCAGATGAAGGCGCATGGCGCTCTCGAGCAGATGTTCTACGCCACGCGCGACGCCACCGATCAGGCCCGGGCCATGCTCAGGACGGTGAGCGGCAACGGCGATGCGCTCGCGATGCTCGACCTCGAGCACATGGACCCGCAGGACGTTGAGCACCTCCAGAGCGTGGTGCTCTCGCCGATCGGCGTCGTCCATCTGTTCCGCCAGTACTTCTTCGAGCTCGATACGTTCCTCGGCACGCCCGAGAGCCACGTGTGGATGAGCCCCGGCTCCTCCGTGGAGCTGTTCGAGATCCACACGCGTCGCACGATCGTCGAGAAGACGCTGGAGACCGCGCTCGAGGTGCTGAACACCTCGGAGACCACGACCACCACGCAGGACGAGATCTCGGATGCCGTGAAGGACGAGAACAGCCAGGACATCAAGGTCGGCGCGACCTCGAAGGGTTCGTGTGGCTCGATCGAGGCGACCTCGAGCTTCGACTACGCGAACTCGCAGAAGCAGGCGCGCGAGACCACACACAAACGCATGCGCCAGCAGACCGACAAGCTGTCGACGCAGATCCGGCGCAACTTCAAGTCGACCTTCAAGACGACGACCGAGGTGAGCGACGTCTCGAGCACGCGCCACCTGCTCGCCAACACCACCGACCACCTCATCAATTACGAGTTGCGGCGCAAGATGCGGCAGGTCGGCGTTCAGGTGCAGGACGTCGGCACGTTCCTGTGCTGGCAGACGTACGTCGACGATCCCGGCCGTGAGCTGGGGCTCGGAACGCTGATTCACATCGCCAAGCCCGCCGAACTGGACGGTATTCCGCATCCGGAGGAGGTCCCGCCGCTGCCGACGATCAAGGAGCAACGGATCGTGACCATTCCGTTCGTCTCGGTCGACAACACGGGCGCCGACAAGCAAGGCGAGGTCTACGTCAACGGCATCGAGGCCGATCAGGACGAATGGCGGGGAATCGAGGAGCACATCCAGGCCGATTTCGATCAGGAGTTCGTCGCCCCGCGCACGGACTACGCGCTGAGCGACGTCGAGTTCGATCCCCAGGGCAAGCCCGTCAGCGTCTCGTACAAGGGCGCCATCCGAAACGAGGGCGATCGCGCTCGTTTCACGCTCCACCTCGATTCGGCGGACTTCCAGGGGCAGAGCACGATCGAGCTTCAGGTCACCCTGCACTGGTCGCCGTCCAAGCAGGCGAACGACGCCATCAAGCAGAAGAACGAGGACGCGCGGGCTACGTTCACGCAGGCGGAGCGGCAGGCCTACGAGAAGGCGATGGTCGACTCGGTCAAGGAGCGCGTCACGCTCGCGAGCAAGATCACGTCACGCAGCGGCGACGACCTCCGCGAGGAGGAGCGCATCGTCGTCTATCGAAAGCTGATCCAGGACTTGCTGCTCCAGGGTGTCCCGATGCCCGACGACCGCACGCGTCACGTGGTCGCCGAGGTGTTGAACTCCATCTTCGACGTCGACAAGATGCTGTACTTCGTCGCTCCGGAGTGGTGGCGGCCGCGTCTCCATCACAGTCGCCAGCAGCTGCAACCGAAGAGCCCGGACTCCACAGGGCCGCTCGGGTTGATCAGTGACGCCATCGTGCAGCGCGGCCTGGTGAAGCGATTCCCGTTCCGCGGCCTCGGCGGCCTGGTCACGGGTAACGGCGGCGCAGGTGGAGTGGCCGCCGGCGCGGCCGGCCCGCTCGAATCGAGCACGGTGGGCTGGGGCGGCGCGAGTGACCGCGAGCGCGACAACTACTACATCACCGAGGATTCGGAGCCGGCGCACTTCGGCAGCTCGCTCGGCTGGCTGCTCCAGCTCGACGGCGACTCGATGCGCAACGCGTTCCTCAACGCTCCGTGGGTGAAGGCGGTGATCCCGATCCGGCCGGGACGCGAGGAGGCCGCGATCAACTGGCTGAAGGGCGTCGAGGGCATGAACGGCATCGACGACTCGGTGATCTATCACTCCAGCGATCCGGACGAACGCGATCTCGACGGTCAGCCGACCGATGGCCAGAAGATGATGGACGTCCTGCTCAATCTCGCGCGCAAGATCCAGAAGAAGCACACGGACGGCAGCGCCAGCAGCACGTTCCCGAAGACCGACGAGGTCTCGGATCCGTCAGTGCTGGACGACGAGAACACCGTCACGTCGACACCGATCGACCGCGTCTACGAACACGGCTTCTTCCCGCTGCAGGGCGGCTTCCGGTCGAACGTGGGCAAGGACTACGAGATCTTCGATCAGTGGATCGAGATCCTGCCGACGGATCAGATCGTCCCGGTCGAAGTGCTCTACGACCCGAAGACCGGCCGCCAGCTCTGATCGGACGCGAGGCCGCTCGTGGCGAACAAGAAGATCCAGTTGCAGTACCTGTGGACGGACGAGTCCGTGATGCAGGCCGATCTCCTGAAGAAGACCTCCAGCGGGATGACCGACTGGGCAAACGAGTTCTACAAGCGATACGGGTTTCAGTTCGATGTTCAGCCGGCGGATCCGAAACCAACCGTACAGAGCCTGGCCAAATTTGCGTTGAAGAAGAACGACGGGGTGAGCCCGGACCAGGATCGTGCGCGAGTGATCGAGGAAAAGTACGACGAATTGAGGAGGCCGATCGCGAGGAAGATCGAGGACAACACCAAGGCGATCGCATCCCACGAGCGTTCAATCACGGCAAAGGAAGATCAGAACGTGCTGAAGAAGACGGAGGAGGGCATCCTCGACGCACAATTGGCTTCGGTGCCGGCCACCGACTTCGCTCAAAAGAACACGATTCTTCTACTGAAGATCGCCGTCTTGAAGCAGGAGACGGCCCTCACCACGGAGATCACCGCACTGCGGAAACAAGTCATCGCGCTGTCGAATGCGATCACGAAACTGCAGTCCGACGTTGCAGCTCTGTATGCGAAGCAGGCGACAGAACTCGAAACCGGCGGCTACGAACCGGAGTTGCGACGACAGATGACCAGCTTGTTCCTGAACCAGAAAATCGGCGATGAGAAGCGAGTCAACGTGGTGTTTTGCCGTTTCTTGCGCCGCAAGCTCGCCATGCGCGGGCTGGAAAACCAGAAGGTGATCGGCGAGACGTTCGGACAAATCGGTGCGCTCATCCCCGAACTGTCCGTTGGGAGTTCGTCGCGGATCCTCAGGCAGTGGCTATGGCCGTACCCATTCATCATCGTCGACATTGAAATGGCTGATCCCTGGACCGTGGCCCATGAGATCGTTCACGCAGCGGGGCACGATCATCCTGCGGCCCGCAAGTTGGTCGAGTCGCTGGAGAAGCGGATCCGCGGAATCAAAGTGGATGTGCTGGGACGAAAGCTGCCGGAGGCCGAGTACGAAGAGGTTCCCAGATACCGCGAAGTCCCGGGCGGCTATTTCGATGGCGCCGAGAACGACATCATGAATTACTCGGCCAAAGGGTCGAAGCCGGCTGACTTCGTTCTCGCGGATGCCGACAAGCAGCGCCTGGATCGGGCCCAGTTCGTCGTTCCCTGAATTCGTGTCGGTACGCTAGCCTCGTCGCTCGATGAGTCCTCCCGACCCCCCGCGCGGTGCCGTGACCGCGCTGCTCGGACGCCTGCGTGGCGGCGACGCCGGCGCGTTCGAGAAGCTCGTGCCGCTCGTGCACCACGAGCTCCAGGTGCTGGCGCGCGCACAGCTGCGCCGCGAGCGTCCGAACCACACGCTGCAGGCCACCGCGCTCGCGCACGAGGCGTACATCCGCCTCGCCGGGCTCGAGCAGCACGACTGGCGCGATCGTGCGCACTTCTTCGGCGTGGCGGCCGCCATCATGCGCCGCATCCTCGTCGACCACGCGCGCAAGCGGGGCGCGCAGCGCCGCGGGAGCGGCGCCGCGCACGTGTCGCTCGACGAAGCGACCGCGGCTGCGGCGGAGTCACCCGAAGAGCTGGTCGCGCTGGACGACGCGCTTGCGCGGCTGGGCGCACTCGACGCGCGACAGGAGCGCATCGTCGAACTGCGCTTCTTCGCCGGGCTGAGCGTCGAGGAAACCGCGGTCGCGCTCGGCATCTCGGCGCGCACGGTCAAGCGCGAGTGGGCCGTGGCGCGGGCGTGGCTGCGCGCCGAGCTGGGGCGCTGAGCGCATGGATCGTGAGCGCTGGCTGCTCGTCAATCGCATCACCGCCGACGCGCTCGAGATCGATGCCGATCTCCGCGCTGCGTTCCTCGATCGCGAATGCGCCGGCGATCCGGAGTTGCGCGGCGAAGTCGACCGCATTCTCGCTGCGCATCCGGGCTTCGACGACCTGCTCGACGGTGGCGTAACCGAGCCGGCGCCGTCGAAGGACACGGGCGTTCGCATCGTCGCACCGCAGCTCGACACGCCCGGCGGAGCGTCGAAGCTCCCGCTCGAGATCGTCGAGCGCGCGGCGCGGAGGGTCGCCATGCTCGCGATCCTGTTCGCCGTCGGGATCGTGATCGAGTACGTCGTGCGCGAGCTGGTCGTCCATGTCGTGGGCAGAAGTCCGTACTCGCAGGTGGTTCATACGCCGGGGCAGATCCTGACGGCGATCTTCGCGCTTCTGGCGATCGGCGTCGCCGTGTTCGCACGCACGCCGTCGCGACCTGCAACCGAGCGCGTCAACGTCGGGCTCGTGTTCGAGGTCGTCGGCAGTCTCGGCATTGCACTCATCTCCTATTCGGGACTGTGGCGGACGGGCGCCTATGCGTGGGGCGTCTCGTGGCTGTGCGTGTGGATCATGATGTCCGCCCTGGTCGTTCAGGCGCCGCCGCGCAACACCGCGATCGCGGCGTTCGCGTCCGCCGCCACCGCGCCGATTGCGGTTCTCGTGTGGGCCGCCACCCGCAACTTCACGTTTCCGTCGACCGCGTTGCTGCTCGGATCGATGGTGCCCAACTTCATCGTTGCGGCGCTGGCGTGGCTGGGCGCGCAGCACATCTACCGCATCGCACTCGAGCTGCGTCGCGCGCGCCGCTTCGGGCAGTACCGACTCGTGGCGCCGCTTGGACGCGGCGGCATGGGGGAGGTGTGGATCGCGGAGCACGATCTGCTCGCGCGCCCGGTCGCGCTGAAACTGATCCGGCCCGAATTGCTGCAGAGTGGCAGAGACTCATCGGAGGTGATCTCGCGGTTCGAGCGCGAGGCGCACGCGACCTCGTTGCTGTCGTCGCCCCACACGGTCCGGCTCTACGACTTCGGAGCGACGGACGATGGGCTCTTCTACTACGTGATGGAGGCGCTCGCCGGTCTCGACCTCGAGACGCTGGTGCAGCGATCGGGCGCTGTTCCACATGCGCGCGCCGTGCGCTTCCTGCGCCACGCTTGCGCGTCGCTGGCCGAAGCTCACGCGCTCGGGCTCGTGCATCGCGACATCAAACCGTCGAATCTGTTCGTGTGCCGCCAGGGGCTCGAGTGGGACGTGGTGAAGGTTCTCGACTTCGGCATCGTGCGCCCGTCTGCGGGTCGGGCTTCGGCGTCCGACGGCTCGATCGAAGGCACGCCCGCGTTCATGGCGCCCGAAGCGCTGCGGGGCATCGCGAGCCCGGCGACGGATCTGTACGCGCTCGGCTGCGTCGGGTACTGGCTGATCACCGGCCAGCTCGCATTCGACGGCGTGGACGCCGCCGAGCTCGCACGGCGTCATCGCGAAGATGCGCCGGTTCCGCCGTCGCGGCGCACCGGGCCTGTCGTTCCCGCCGAGCTGGAGAACGCACTGCTCGCCTGCCTCGAGAAGGACCCTGCGCGACGCCCCGCCAGCGCCGAGGCGTTGGACGCGCGGCTCGCCGCGGTGCCAGGCCCCGCGTGGAGCGAGGACCAGGCGCTCGCCTGGTGGCTCGATCGTGAGCCAGGGATCGCAGGCGCTTCACCGCCCGCGGTCATCGCCTGACACTTTCCCGGCGCCGACGACCTACAAGAACTTTGTACGAAACGCCGGCCCTCGCATGTTCCCCGATGTCCATTTCCGCGTGCCGTCGTCGTTCGCGCACTGGAGCGCTCGATGCTTGCCGCTTTGTGGGGACGTCGTCCCGGGATCGTCGCGACGCCAGCCGGGGCGCTGGCGGAAGGCGCGACGATGTCGCCCGTCGCTGGGCCGCATGGAGGAGGAACTGATGCCGGACAGGAAGACACTGGAGCGGGCGCGGCGTGACAAGCGGGAAGGCAAGGCTCCGAGCACGCAGGCCGGAGAGTTCGTGCGCGAGGAGATGGATCACATCCGCGAAGGCAGGCACGGAGCACGGTCCGCGAAGCAGGCGATTGCGATCGGCCTCAACAAGGCACGCCGCGCGGGCGTGAAGCTGGCGACGCCGAAGAACGCCTCCATGCGAACCCGGCGCAGTGCCGAAAGCGCGACGCGGCACGCCGGCCAGAAGCCGTCGCCAACCCGCAGTCGCGCGGTCGAGGGTGCGCTGAAGCGGGAAGGACACTCGGCGGCATCGCCTGCGGCGCTCGCGCGCCAGGCACGGAGTTCGGCACGACGCCGGGGACCGACCGCGCGCCATCGCGCCGCGCTGAAAGCGGTGCGAACGAAGGGCGCGGCCGGTCGCCGTGCGGCAGCGCGAAAGGCTGCGCGGACCCGCAGGCGCCGCGCGACCTGACGACCGAATCGCGAACGCCGGCGCCAGCCCGGTCTCCGCACAACTGCACACCTGGTCAGCACGACCTCGTTCGTCCCGCCCAGGCGCCGCGTTCGTCGACCTACGATGTTTTTCGTTGACCCTACGATAGTCGTCGTAGAAGAATGCCTCCCGTTCGCAGCGCTCTTTTCCGGGAGGCACCCTTGAAGCGATCGAAGCAGCCCTCGCTCCCTCGCCCCACACAGGCTGAGCTCGAGATCCTGCGCGTTCTCTGGGACCGCGGGCCCAGCTCCGTGCGTGACGTTCACGAGGCTCTCGGTGCGGACGCCGGCTACACCACCGTGCTCAAGCAACTGCAGATCATGTCCACCAAGGGACTGGTCGAGCGCGACGAACGCGGTCGCGCTCACGTGTACAGCGCGACCGTGCCGCAGGAGCAGACCCAGCGGCAGCTCGTTCGCGATCTCGTCGAGCGTGCATTCGGGGGTTCGGCGGGCCAGCTCGTGCTGCAGGCACTGGCGACCCGGCGTGCCTCCCCGGAAGAGATGGAAGCGATCCGCGACATGCTGGATCGCGCCGAAGGGGGGAAGTCATGATGCCGGCACTCGCGACCGACCGCCCGATCCAGGTGCTCGGTTGGACGCTGCTTCACTTCGTATGGCAGGGCGCGGCCGTGGCCGCCATGCTCGCGACTCTCGAGCTGTTCCTCGCGCGCAGCCGCCCGCAGGTGCGTTACGCGGCGGCGTGCACCGCCCTCGCACTGATGCTGGCGCTGCCGGCGATCACCTTCATGTCTCTGCGCGCGTCGGCGCCCCACGCGCCGGCGTTCACGAACACGCCGACGTTCGCGATGACGCCAACGCCTGTGCGGCCTGCGCTGCGACTCTCGCAGGCGCCGGTCCTCGTGCGTGACGGCGTGCGCTCGGCGGCTCCGTTCGTGAAGCGGGCCGCACGCATGACGCCGCTGCGCGTGGCGGCGGTGCTGCCGTGGCTGGTCACGCTGTGGAGCGTCGGCGTGCTGGTGCTCACCGTGCGCCTGGTCGGTGGCTGGTGGTCGATTCGCCGCCTGCGCGACGAGCGCGTGACCGTGGCTCTCGAGGAGTGGCGCGAGCGCACGGAGACGCTGGCGCGGCGCCTCGGCGTGTCGCGGCCGGTCCGGCTGTGCCGCTCGGCGCTCGTCGAAGTGCCGACCGTGCTCGGCTGGATGCGACCCGCGATCCTGCTGCCGGCGAGCACGCTGTCGGGGCTCAGCGTCGGGCAGATCGAAGCGATCCTCGCTCACGAGCTGGCGCACATCCGCCGTCACGACTACATCGTCAACCTGCTCCAGTGCGTGATCGAGACGCTGCTCTTCTATCACCCGGCCGTGTGGTGGGTGTCGCGCCGCGTGCGGGACGAGCGCGAGCTGTGCTGCGACGACATGGCCGTGCAGGCGGTGGGCGACCGCGTCGGTTACGCGCGGGCGCTGTGCGAGCTCGAGCGGCTGCGCGCCGCGACGCCGCAACTGGCGATGGCTGCGAACGGCGGATCGCTTCTGACGCGCATCGCGCGGCTGCTCGGTGCGCCGAGTCGGAACGATCGCACCGTGGGCGGACAGGCGGCACTGATCGGCGCCGTCGGCCTGCTCACGCTGCTCGGCATCGCCGGACTCGGCGCGCCCGCGCGCAGTGCCGTGCGCGCGGTCACCGTGAGCGCCGTGCGGGCCGGCGAGCGCGCGACGGCGGCCGTGATGGTGCCCGTGCGCGCGGTCGTGGCGTCGGCGGCTCCCGTGAAGGCCGCCGTGCGGGCCACCGCGGCCGTCGCCTGCGAGGTCGCGGCGGACGTTTCGTCGGGCGTCGGATCGGGTTTGTCGGACGACGAGGACGCAGTGATCGTGTCGAACGGCACGTGTCCGTCGAAGAACGCCAGCAGCGCGTCCCCGCGCACGTTCTCGGTCGACGAGTGGGAGCGGCTCGCCCAGAACGGCGTCGACGCCCGCATGGTGTCTGCGTTCGCTGCCGCCGGGTACTCGGGTCTGTCCGCCGACGAGCTGGTACGCCTCGCCCAGAACGGCGTCACTCCCGACTACGCACGTGACGTGCACGCCGCCGGCCTGTGTCGCGTGACGTGCGACGAGCTGGTGCGCCTCGCCCAGCACGGCGTGAACACGGACTACCTGCACGGGCTGCACGAAGCCGGGCTCGATGCCGCCAGCGTCGACGAGCTGGTGCGCATGTCCGACCACGGCGTCACGCCCGAGTTCATCGCCGGCCTCAAGGGCATCGATCCGAACGATCTGAACGTCGACGAGCTCATCCGTCTCGCCGATCACGGCGTCGATCCCGACTGGTACTCGGCGATGAGCTGGGTCGGCTCCGGCGAGTTCACCACCGACAACGCGATCCGCGCGCGCGACAACGGCGTCACCCCGGATTTCGCGAACCAGCTGAAGATCGGCGCGCACCGGCACTTCACGCTGGAGGAGCTGCAGAAGCTCCAGTCGCACGGGGTGGATGCCGAGTATGCGATCCGCATGTTCCGCCTGCTCGGGCGCGACCTGACGGTCGACGGCCTGGTGCGTCTGCGCGACAACGGTGTCGACGTGGACGAGGCGACGCAGATCGTGCTCGTGCGACGCGGGCGCGTCACGGTCGACGACCTGGTCCGGTTCCAGAGCAACGGGGTTACGGCCAGCTACGTTCAGGATCTCGCCGCTGCGGGGTTCACGAACTTCACCACCGATGACCTGATCCGGCTCTACACCAACGGTGTGAGCGCGGAGTACGCGAGCAAGGCGCGCGACGCGGGATACCCCAATCTCTCGGCCGACGACCTCATCCGCCTGCAGAGCCGCGGCGTGAGCTTCGACACGGACAGCCAGTGACCGTCGCGCGGAGTCTGGGGGTTGCGGCGGCACTGGCGTTGGCCGCGACGCTCCCATTGCCGTCAGCAGCGGGCATCAACGCGAACCTGCTGTCGCCGCTCGCGGGCAACTGGACGCTCGAACGCGACCACGGTGACGGCAGCCAGTGGGATCTGAGGCTCGAGCGCAACCTCGACAAGGGCGACGATCACGTTCACTGGAGCAGTTCGTTCGACGTGCAGCGCGACGATCTGCCCGGCCTCTCGCGCGAGGCGTGGGACGGCAAGGATGCGGACGTGAGCTTCGATCTGCCGCGTGACGCCGGCCGGTTCCATTTCGACGGCCGGATGCACGACGGCCGCGGAGCGGGCCAGTTCGCGTTCGTGCCCGACGAGGCGTTCCGCAGGGAACTGGGACGCGCCGGCTACAAGGCCGACGACGCCGACCTCGCGCGACTCGCGATCCACGACGTGACGATGGACTGGCTGCAGGGATTCGCGAAGACGGGTTATCGCTTCGATTCCATCGACGGCATCGTGCGCTTCGCCTCACACGCCGTGAAGCCGCAGTTCGTCGATCGCCTCCAGAAGCTCGGCTACACGGAGCTCTCTGACGACGACATCGTGCGCCTCACGTCGCACGGCGTGGACGTGGAGTACGTCGAGCAGATCGGCGCGTTGACCAATCCCAAGCCGAACGCCGACGATCTGGTCCGCCTCAAATCGCATGGCGTCGATCCCGCCTACGTTCGAGGCTTTCGCGAGCTGACGCCGTCCGTGACTGCCGACGACATGGTGCGGCTCGCATCACACGGCGTGTCGCCCGATTACGCGCGCGCGTTCCGCGAGGCGGGCTACAAGTTCACGCCCGATGACTTCGTGCGGCTCATGGGGCACGGCGTCTCGCCGGAGTTCGCGCGCCGCGCACGCCAGGAGCACGGCCCGCTGAACACCGACGAACTGATTCGCCTCAAGGAGCGCGGCCGCCTCTAATTGCGCTGGCCGGGGCGGGGGTCGCAAGATGGCGCCCCATGCCCCCGCACGCGAGATTCCTCCGCCTGCTCCTCGCGTTGTTCCTGGCGTCGCTCGCACGCCCCGCGCGCGCACAGACGGTGCCGCCCGTTCCGTCCACCGAGCTCCCGAAGCCCGCCATGACCGACTCGGTCGTGCACGTGGCGTCCACGCCCGAGGGGCCGCCGGCGCCGCTCCACCCGCACTGGGCGCTGGTGCTGTCGGGTGGCGCCGCGCGGGGGATCGCACACATCGGCGTTCTGCGGGCGCTCGAAGAGGAGGGCCTGCGCCCCGATCTCGTGTGCGGCACCAGCATGGGTGCCCTGATCGGCGCGCTCTACTCCACCGGTTACACGAGCGATCAGATCCGCGACATGGTGCGAAAGACCGACTGGGACAAGATCTTCGGGCGCGAGAAGCAACGGTTCGAGTGGCGGGACACCGTGGTGCCGCAGCCGTGGCTCGCGCTGATCGGCCAGGGACTGAAACTGCATCTGCCCTCGGGCGTGGTCGACGATTCGTATCTCAACTTCACGCTCGCCACGTACTACCTGGCGTCCGAAGGCATGGCGCGTGGCGACTTCGACCGGCTGCCGATTCCGTTCCGTTGCGTCGGCACCGACGCCGAGACCACCGACCCGATCCTCTTCCGCAGCGGGAGCGTGGCGCGTGCGGTGCGTGCGTCGATCAGCATTCCACCGCTGTTCCCCGCCGTGCCGGATGGCAGCACACTGCTGGTCGACGGAGGGCTGGCGAGCAACCTGCCCGTGAGCGTCGCGCGGGCGCAGTCGCCCGGGCACATTCTGGCGGTCGACGTTTCGCTCCCGCCGGTCGATCTCAACGATCACAGCTCGATGCTCGAAGTGGCGTTCTCGGTGTTCGACAAGGTCAACAAGCGCAGTCAGCGGGACACGGTGTCCGCGGATCGCGATCGGCTGGTATGGCTCAAGCTGCCGCGCTATGGCGCGATGGATTTCGTCGCGTGCGACAGCCTGATCGAGCTCGGTTACCGCGAATGCCACGATCAGATCCACGAGTTCGCGCTGATGCTGACCGCCGACACCAACGCGACGCGGCCGGACGATCGCGCCGCCACGCGGCTTCCGCCGGCACGACCCGCCGTCGCGTGGCTCGATCGCGACGGTCAGCCATCGCCGCGCGCGGGCGCCGCGCGCCACCTGTTCGGTGCGCTGCCGGCCGGGGCGTTCGATCCGGACACCCTGCGGCCGGCGTTCGAGGACGTGTTCCGCGGCGACATGTTCGTCAGCGCGTGGCCGTCGTTCCGGGTGAACGGCGACTCGACCACGATCGGAATGAACGTGGAGTCGCGGCCGGCGAGCGAGGTGCAGTTCGCGTTCGGCTACGACAACGATCTGCAGGGACGCGTGAACGGCACGCTCGTGCTGCGACCGCTCAAGAGCCGGCTGCCCGACAAGGTCTCGATCGGCACGACGTTCGACCCGCGCCGGGTCAACGTGTTCTTTGCGCTCGAGCCGCACTCGCTCGCGCGCGGCGCCAACGGCTGGTTCCTGCGCGGAGGCTGGCGCGAGACCGACGTGCGGATCTTCGACCCGCACCGCGACGTCGAGGAGACGACCGTGCGGCGCATCGAGGCGCTGGCGGGACTGCAGAAGCGCGTGACGCGCACGTACCTGCTGCAGGCGGGCGCCGGTTATGGCTTCGCGGGCGGCGACGCGCCCGATCTCTCGGGCGTGCTCGCGTCGGTGCGCGTCCAGTCGGGCAGCGCGTTCGGCGAGGGCATCCAGGCGACGATGCTCGCCGGCCGGGAATCGTACGCCACGGTGGTCGCGCGCGCGGCGCTCGACGTGCGCGCGGGTCCGGTGGTGGTGCGCACCTCCGTGCGCGCGGGCTCGTCGTCCAGGAACACGCCGCCCGACGAGCTGCAATCGCTCGGCGGGCCCGAGTCGCTCGCCGGACTACGTCGGCGCGAGTGGCTGGGTCACGATCGCGTGGGCGGCGAGCTGCGCCTGATCCACAACGTCACGTCGTACGCGCAGGTGTTCGTCTACGGGCAGGGCGGCCTGATCACGCAGAGCGTGTCGCGTCCGGATCTGAACGACTCGGTGCACCTCGCCGTCGGCGCGGGTCTGGAAGCCGCGGTGCCGTTCGGCCCGCTCAATCTCGACTGGGGCATCGACGACCAGGGCGAGTTCCGGCTCGACTTCAACTTCGGCCAGCGGTTCTAGCGGGCGTCCAGATGGTAGCATCCCCGACGCATCCGGCCTGGATGCGCCATGGAGGGACACATGACTGACCCACGCAGGGACGCGTGCCGAAGCGGAGCGTCGCGCTGAGTCCGCGCCGCCGCGGCGCGGCCGCCATGGTCGCCATCGGCATCCTCGCCAGCCGCGTGGCCGGGCTGGTGCGCCAGCGCGTGGTCGCGCACTTCCTCGGTCAGTCGACGTTTGCCGCCGACGCGTTCTTCGCCGCGTTCCGCATTCCGAACTTCCTGCAGAACCTGTTCGGCGAAGGCGTGCTGTCCGCCTCGATGATCCCCGAATACTCGCGGCTCCTCGCCGCCGGCCGGAAGTACGACGCGCGCCGGCTCGCGGGGGCGATCGCGGCATTGCTCGGCACGCTCGTGCTGATCGTCGTCGTGGCCGGTGTGTTCGCGGCGCCGCTGCTCGTCGGCGTGATCGTGCCCGGGTTCGCGGGCGAGCGTCGGGCGCTCGCGATCACGCTCGTGCGCATCCTGTTCCCCGGCGTGGGCGCGCTCGTGATGTCGGCGTGGTGCCTCGCGATTCTCAACAGTCACCGGCGCTTCCTGCTCTCGTACGCGGCGCCGGTCGTGTGGAACGTGGCGATCATCGTCGCCACCGTGCTGGCCGCGCGGCGCGGATTGCCCGCCGAGTCGATCGTCATCTGGACGTGCTGGGGCGCGGTCGTGGGCAGCGCGCTCCAGCTGGCGGTGCAGCTTCCGACGCTGCTCGCGCTCACGGGCGGCGTGCCGCTCGTGTGGAATCGCGGCGACGCGCGCGTGAAGGCCGTGCTCCACAACTTCGGCCCGGTGTTCCTGAGCCGCGGCGTCGTCCAGATCAGCGCGTTCATCGACGCGATGATCGCCAGCCTGCTGCCGGTCGGCGCGGTGGCCGTGATCTCGAACGCGCAGACGCTCTACCTGCTGCCGGTCAGCCTGTTCGGCATGTCGGTCGCTGCCGCCGAGCTGCCCGAGCTGTCGGAGGAGGCGGGCGACGCGGACGCAGCGGGCACCGCCGACGCGGGGCGCGCGGAGTCGCTGCGGCGGCGCATCTCGGCGGGCAGCGATCGCATTGCCTTCTTCATCGTGCCCTCGGGCGTCGCGTTCATGGCGCTCGGACACCTGATCGCCGGACTCGTGCTGCAGTCGGGCGCGTTTTCGCAGCGGGACTCCTACTGGGTGTGGGCGACGCTCGCCGGATCGAGCGTGGGACTGCTCGCCAGCTCGCAGGGCCGGCTGCTGGCGTCGACCTACTACGCGCTCGGCGACACGCGCCGGCCGCTCGGGTTCGCGATCGTGCGCGTCGCGGTCACGCTCGTCCTCGGCTTGATCGCGGCGCTCTACGGTCCGCGGCTGTTCGGAGTCGATGCTCGCTGGGGCACCGCGGGCCTCACCGCGAGCGCCGGCGTGGCGGGTTGGATCGAGTTCCTGCTGCTGAGGCGCACGCTCGCCAGGCGGATCGGCGCGTTCGGTTTGTCGGCCGGGCTGCTGCCGCGGCTGTGGGGTGCCGCGCTCGCCGCCGCGGCGCTCGCATGGGGCGTGCACGCGCTGCTTGCGCCGCATGCGCAGCACGGCCTCGCACGCATGGCGGAAGCGGCGCTCGTTTTGTGCGTGTTCACCGCGGTCTACGCTGCGGCGACGCTGGCGATGAAGATCGGCACGGCGCGGAGCCTCTGGCAGAGACTCACACGCGCCGTGCCGGGTTAGAAGGCGCGAAGCCGCGCGAGATTACTTGCCGTGACCGCCGTGGCCATGGCCCTTGCCGCCGTGACCTTCGTTGCCGTGTCCCTTGTTGCCGTGTCCGTTGCCGTTGCTCTCGTGTCGTTCGCCGCCGCGGTATCCGTGGTCGCGTCCACCCTCGTCGTACGAGCGACCGTAGTACGAACGGCTGCCGCCTCGCTCGTCGTAGCTGGCCGCGCGCGCGGGCGGACCGTACGGGTGATGCTTCCAGTGTCGCGCCGGCACGTTGTAGATCACCGTCGGCACGTAGCGCGGCGAGACGACGACGAACCGGGTGCGCAGACTCGACGCGCGATACCAGTAACCGTCACGGAACACCCAGTAGTAACCGCCATAGCGGAAGCAGTCGGCGTCGCCGAACGCCGGAGCCTCGACCAGGTAGACGCTGTTGTCCACGTAGACCTGACGCGGCGGCGCGTAGAAGTGGTAGTAGGGCGCCGGCGGAGCGTTGCCGATGTCGATGTGCACGCTGACGTTCGAGTAGGCGTGTGCTGCGAGCGGGCAGGCGAAGAGTGCGGCGGCGCACGCGAGAGACGGCAGCGCCAACCGCACCCGGAATCCGATCGTCATGGGTTCCCCTCATCTCGGAGGATGGTGATCGGGGGAACCCCGGTGGACACCGGCGTGTCCTTTCGATGCGGGAGGGGCGTGCCGGAGCGCCGATGGACACCCCGTTCTTGCAAGGAAATGCGCAACTGCGCCGAACCAACCTTTCCCGGGATTGCCGTGTCCAAACCGGTGGGCTCGGGCAGCGAGACGCCGGCGAAAGGGGGGTGCAATGCGAACGACGACGGTCCGGCGACGCCTCGTAATGGCGGTGTGTGTTCTGCTCGTCACCGCGGTTCAGGTCGCATTGGCATCGGGTGCCGCGCGCACCAGCGCGACGGGCGCACCCGTGCCGTTCGCGGACTACCATCAGCATCTCTTCAGTCCGGCCAAGGCGAAGGCGGTCTACGAACCACCGCTGCCCGCGATCGACTTGCCCGGAGTGATCGCAAGTGTCGTCGCCGCGCGGGAACGCGCCTGGGACGACAGCGCGGCACTCGCACCGCTCTACGCAAAGGACGCGCTGCTCCTCAACACGCTCGATGAGGACTACCCGAGCTGGATGCGCGGTCGTGCCATGGTCGCGCGCGAAATGAGTCAGTATTTCGAGAGCCCGTACCGGATCACACCCGTCGCCTTCACGCTCCACAACTCGTCCGCCACCGTCGCCGGGTACTACACCCGTGGCGCGGGCGACAGCACCCGGCACTTCGGACACGTGCTGCTCGCGCTCGAGAAGTCATCGGACGGTCGTTGGCGGATCCAGTCGGAGACGCCGACCTTTCCCGGCCCGCCCAGCCGTCCCGCGATCGACGGCGCCTCGGTCGTGCGGCAGCTCGATGATGCCGGCATTCGACGGGCGGTCGTGCTGTCGGTCGCGTATCAGTGGGGCAGCCCATGGGCGCCCAAACAGGCGGACGAATACGCGCAGGTGCGCGCGGAGAACGACTTCGTCGCCCGCGAGGTGGCGCTCCATCCGGACCGGCTGGTCGGTTTCTGCTCGTTCAATCCGCTCAAGGACTACGCGCTGCCCGAGCTGGAGCGCTGCGCGAAACAGCTGCACATGACCGGCCTCAAGCTCCATCTCGGGAACTCGCAGGTGGACGTGCGCCGGCCGGAGCACGCCGAGAAGCTGCGCGCGGTGTTCGCCGCCGCCAATCGGCTGCGCATTCCGATCGTGATCCACATGTGGACGTCGCCGGCGTACGAGAAAGAGGGCGGGCAGCACGCGCGCGCGTTCCTGGATCACGTTCTGAACGCTGCCCCGGACATTCCGGTCCAGATCGCGCACATGGCCGGAGGCGGTCGCTCGACCGATTCGGCGCTGGCCGTCTTCGCCGCCGCGATCCAGGCAAAGGACCCGCGCACGCGGCATCTCTACTTCGACGTCGCCACGCTCACCGCAGGGCAGACCCGTGCGGGGCTCGAGCAGGACGCGCGGCGCATGCGCCAGATCGGCATGAACCGGATCCTCTACGGCACGGACAGCTCGCCGCCCAATCCGCCCGCCCGAATCTCATGGGCGAACTTCCGCGCGCTGATGCCGTTGACCGACGAGGAGTTTCGAATCATCGCCGGCAACGTGACGCCCTACGTGCGATGAGGCGGACGCCTATCCCTCGTAGTACTTGTCCGCGACCGCGAGCGCCTTGTCGATGCCCTCGAGACCCTCGCGGGCCTCGTCGGCCGTGATGATGCAGGGCGGCGTCACCTGCAGGCGATTGAAGTGCGCGAACGGCCACACGCCGTTCGCCTTGCACGCTGCCATCACCTCGACCATCGGCTTGGCGTCGGCGCCCGAGGCGTTGAACGGCACCAGCGGCTTGCGGGTCGTGCGATCGCGCACCAGCTCGATCGCCCAGAACACGCCGAGCCCGCGCACTTCGCCGACGCTCGGATGCCTGGCCATGATCTTCTGCAGCTCGGGTCCGATCACGTCCTGGCCGATCGTGCGGGCGTTCTCGATGATCTTCTCTTCCTTGAAGATGCCGATGCTCGCCACGACGGACGCGCACGCGAGCGGATGGCCTGAGTAGGTGAGACCGCCGGGGAAGACGCGATCCTTGTAGGTGTCGGCGATCGCGCGCTTGATGACCACGCCGCCGATCGGCAGGTAGCCCGAGTTCGAGCCCTTCGCGAACGTGATGAGATCCGGCGTCACCTTCCAGCGATCGACCGCGAACCACTCGCCGCAGCGACCGAAGCCCGCCATCACCTCGTCGCAGATCATCACGATCCCGTGCTGGTCGCACAGCTTGCGCACGCCGGCGAGATAGCCATCGGGCGGCACCAGGATGCCGTTCGTGCCGACCACCGTTTCCAGCACGATCGCAGCGATCGTGTGCGGACCCTCGACCATGAGCGTGCTGGCGAGGTGTTCGAGCGCGCGCTCGCACTCCTCGGCCGGCGTCGTCGCGTGGAACGCGGAGCGATAGAGGTAGGGGCCCCAGAACTTCACGTTGCCCGGCGAGCCCGGTTCGTTGCCCCAGCGCCGCGGGTCGCCGGTGAGCTGGATCGAGGTGCCGGTCGCGCCGTGGTAGCTGCGGTAGGCCGACAGCACCTTGTAGCGGCCAGTGTGGCCGCGCGCGAGGCGCACCGCGTTCTCGATCGCCTCGGTGCCGCCGTTGGTGAAGAACACCATGTCGAGATCGCCCGGCGCGAGCTCGGCGATCAGGCGCGCACACTCGCTGCGCATGTCGTTCGCATGGAACGGCGCGATCGTGCACAACCGCGCCGCCTGCTCCTGGATCGCCGCGACCAGCTTGGGATGCTGATGACCGATGTTGACGTTCACGAGCTGGCTCGAGAAGTCGAGCCAGCGGTGCCCCTGGTCGTCCCACATGCGCGAGCCCTGCGCGCCGGCGATGACCGTCGGGTTGAGCGCACCCTGGGCGGACCACGAGTGGAAGACGTGCTTGCGATCGTTCGCGAACGCGGAGGCGAGATAGGGCGAGGTGTCCGTTTGGAGGTTGGTCATGCGGGGCATGGTAGGAGGGTTGCGGGCGCTGGTCGAGCGGGGACTCATGGGCGGCCGCGCAGGCGGACAGATGCCCCACGGGACTCTCGATCTTCGAAGTCGAGCGGGATAATGGCGGTGCGCTGGGTTAACAAAGTTGAACGAGAGATTCCTTCGTTCCCTCATTCATCACGGACTAGATTGTTGGTCTCGGTCTTATGTTGAACGGTGCGATGACGTAGACAACCAGACGGAGGTCTCCGTGGCGGACGACAAACGGCCCGGTGTCGACGGAAGCCCAGCGACTCAAGAGAAGGAGTCCAAGACTGACGGATCACTCATGTCTTCACGAGGCTATCGAGTCTACGTCGTCTCGATCTGCGCCGTAGCGGTTGTGATCGGAGTTTGGCGCCTGGCGCTGGCGTGGAAACATGACGCCACAATGCTCAACTTCACGACCTTGGGATTTCTGCTTACGCCGGTACTGCTGGGACTTCTGGCGAATGCCAGCGAGCTCAGCTTCGGAGCCGACGGAGTTACCTGGAAGCGGCAGGTGACTTCGAAGCTCGATTCAACGGATGCCTCGGTCAAGCAGTTGGGAGAATTGGTCGAACAGCTGAAGACCATTACGGCCTCGGGCGTCGGGGGACGACGCGCAATTCTGACGCAGCCGTCCGCCGGTCTCCTGCCTTCGATGCCGGTACCTGGCATGGCCCGGGCACCGCTCCCGCCCACCACCGGCGCGCCAGCCGGAGGCCTATCCGGAAAGACGGTTGTCGACCCGGATGATCCGCAGAAGGGGCAATGGGGTGGGCTCGCGGAGAGAAACCATCGACGCATCTCGGCCAAGGTGGACTCACTGAAGGATGATCCTTCGATGTTCGAGGTTGCCATTTGGGTCGAGTCCACGGATCCGGTCAATCATCCGCTCACCGGAGCCGTCAAATTCCACCTGCACGACACGTTCACGCCGAAAACCGTGCGCAGTACTGTGCGCACGGGCGTCGCTCATCTCGTCCGCTATGCGTGGGGAGCATTCACAGTGGGCGCCGAAGCTGACGATGGCGGGACCACCCTCGAACTCGATCTTGCGGAACTGCCCGACGCACCCAAGGGTTTTCGCGAGAACTAGAGTGAGGAGAAGTCTTGATCGCGCTGGACGCGTGGGCTGGGCGGTGCAGCCGCCGGCATGCGGTGCTAGGGTTTCACGGTCGACACCAGTCCCCAACGTCACTCCCGAGTCCTCGAGGAGAGGCGCCATGCACCGCCCGCACTCGATTTGTTCGCGGATCGCTCCGACCTGGGCGCTCGCCCTGGCCGCCGCCTTGTCCAGCGTTGCCGCTGCGCCAGCGCGTAGCGAAGACGCCAGCGCGCCGCCTGCCGCCGCCAAACGTCCCGTCGAGAACCGCTACTTCGACACCACCATCCAGGACGACTACGAGTGGATGGAAAACTGGGACGACCCCGCGACGAAGATGTGGGTCGACGCCCAGAACGCCTACACGCGCGGCGTCCTCGACGCGATTCCCTATCGCTCCGCCATTCGTGACCGCCTCGACGAACTGACGAAGAGCATCGCCCCCGAGTACTCACAACTGATCTATCGCGGGCGCCGGTTGTTCGCGCTCAAGGACCAGCCGCCGAAGAACCAGGCGATGCTGGTGGTGCTCAACGCGGTCGACGACGTCGCGCACGAACGCGTGCTGTTCGATCCCAACGTTGCGGACACGTCGGGCAGTCTCACCATCGACTTCTTCGTTCCCTCGCACGACGGATCGAAAGTAGCGGTGTCGCTGTCGCGGGGTGGCACTGAGTCGGGCGACCTCCACATGTATGACGTCGCCAGTGGACGCGAGCTGCCCGAGGTCCTGCCGCGCGTCAACGGCGGTACGGCTGGGGGCAGCGTCGCGTGGACCCTCGACGGCTCCGGCCTCTGGTACACGCGCTATCCGGCGCCCGGCGAGCGGCCCGAGCAGGACCGCGACTTCTATCAGCAGGCGTGGTTCCACCGCCTCGGCACCCCAACCGCAGCGGACACGTGCTTGTTGGGTCCCGGGCTGCCGAAGATCGCGGAGATCGAGTTCAAGACATCGGAAGACGGCCGCTGGGTGCTGGCGCTGGTGCGTAACGGCGACGGCGGCCAGATCGGCTGGTGGGTGCGCAGCCCCGATGGCGCACTGCACAAGGTCGCCGGCTTCACCGATCAGGTGGTGGCCGCCGAGTTCGGCGGCGATGGACTGTTCCTGCTCTCGCGCGCACGCGACCCGAACGGCGAGGTGTTGCGCACACCGCTCGCACATCCGGCGCTGGCGACAGCGAAGCGCATTGTGCCGGCGGGCCACACGGCGATCGATGCGATCCATGTGGCGGGTGGGCGTCTCTACCTCGAGAACATCGTCGGCGGTCCCAACGAGATGTCGGTCTACCAGCTCGACGGCAAGCCGCTCGGCAAGCTCGCGCTGCCGGCCATGAGCTCAGTGACCGGGTTCGCGCCGTACGTTGGGCAGCAGTGTCTGATCCGCAGCGAGAGCTATGTCGAGCCGGCGCGCTGGCTGCGCTACGACCCGGTGAAGCGGACGCTCACGGCGACCGCGCTCGCGCTCAAGTCACCGGCCGACTTCTCGGACGTCGAGGTGCGCCGCGAGTTCGCCGTGTCGAAGGACGGCACGCGGGTGCCGGTCAACATCCTCATGCGCAAGGGCACCGCCCTCGACGGGCACGCGCCCGTACTGCTCTATGGCTACGGCGGCTATGGCATCAGCCAGAAGCCGGCGTTCGCGGCGCGGCGCAAGCTGTGGATCGAGCAGGGCGGCATCTACGCGATCGCGAGCATCCGCGGCGGGCGCGAATACGGCGAGAGCTGGCATCAGGCCGGCATGCTGACGAAAAAGCAGAACGTGTTCGACGACTTCGCCGCCAGTGCCCAGATGCTGATCGACCGGCACTACACCGCGCGCGACCGCCTGGCGATCCAGGGTGGCAGCAACGGCGGACTGCTGATGGGTGCAGAGCTGACGCAGCACCCCGATCTGTTCCGTGCGGTCGTCTCTGAAGTCGGCGTCTACGACATGCTGCGTGTCGAGCTGAGCCCCAACGGCCTGTTCAACACCACCGAGTACGGAACGGTGAAGGACACCGCCCAGTTCCGCGCGCTGCGCGCGTATTCGCCGTATCACAACGTGCGCGAGGGGACTCAGTATCCGTCGATCCTGATGCTCACCGGAGTGAACGACCCGCGCGTGGAGCCGAGCAACTCGTTCAAGTTCGCGGCGCGCTTGCAGGCGAGCGGCACGCGTCAACCGGTGCTGTTGCGGACCAGCATGACGACCGGGCACATCGGCACGCCGCTGAACGCACGGAACGAGCAGTACGCAGACATCTTCGCGTTCCTGTTCGCGCAGATGGGGATTCCGTATCGGGCGCGGACGTCACCGGCGCCGTGAAGGTGTCGGGGGATTGCTCATTCCTTGCGCGCTTCTGTCTAGCCGGGATCGTCGTGATCGCAGGATCGGCCGCGGCAGCCTCATTCGACCGACCAGCCTACCTGGATCAGCTCGACGCTCATCGCTGGCTGCCCGCCGCCGCATCCGTGGAGTCGCTGGCCGCCCAAGGCCAACCCGAGTACGTCCAGGAGCTGGCGCGCGTTCGATCACTGCTGGGCGACTGGAGTGGCGCCCTCGACGCTTTCGAGTCGTTCCTGGGACGAGACAGCGTGCCGCCGCTGGAAACCCGCTCGACTCTTGACAGTGCCGACGCGCTCGATGCCGAGGCCGTCGTACTGCAGCTGGCGCGGGACCACCGGCTCGTGATCCTCAATGAGGCTCATCACGACGCGTCGCATCGCGTGTTCGCCGCTCGAATCGCGCACGGGCTGCGGGCGCTCGGCTTTCGCTATCTCGCCTGCGAAACGTTCGATCCTCGGGATTCCATCGTCGAAGCGTTGGGGCGGAGCCGAGTGGTCGAATACCGCACGGGCTACTTCACACGCGAGCCCTGCTTCGCGGAGTTCGTCCGCAGTGCGCTCGTCGACGGATACGAGCCCGTGGCATACGAGGCGATCAACGCATCGCAGTTCGGCGATTTCGTAACGCGGTTCAACTCCCGTGATGCTCTCGAGGCCGACAACCTCATCGCGCGTACCTTCGCGCGCGATTCCTCGGCCCGCGTCTTTGTCTACTGCGGATATGACCACGTCATGGAGGAGCCCGATTCCGAGTCGGGCGGACCTGCCGTGCGCGCGTTGGCTGCCCGGCTCAAGTCACTGACTGGACTGGATCCGCTCACAGTGGACCAGACCGTCGGTGAGGCGCCAAGTCGTAGCGAGCGGGGCACTCGCGTCTGGCGTTACGCGGAAGCTCACGGTCGCCTTCGATTTCCGTACACGGTGTTCCGCCTGCGCGATGGTCGTGGATGGTACGTGAGCGGAAAGTACCGGGGACGGGTCGACCTGCAGGTGTTCCACGCTCCGGTCGAGTTTCTGGGCGGACGTCCCACCTGGATGGCGCGGCAAGGAGACCGCACAGCCGTGATGATTCCGTCGGTCCTGCGCCCGTCGACGGGTCGCCTTGTGATCGAGGCGCATCGTGTCGATGACGGGCCCGAGGTCGTTCCCGTCGACCGGCTGGTGATCACCGCAGGACGCGACGTCCCGGTTCTCATGCTGCCGCCCGGCGCGTACTGGCTGACCGCGCAGGACGACGCAGGACGACTGTCCGGCGTCACCAGGATCCGAGTACCCGATCGCTCACGTTGACTCATCTCTCCATGCTGTCGGGGCAGCGCTTGCAGATAGGGCACAACCCTGAGCCTGCACTCAGAGGTGTGACGACGTTGCGTTACATGAACGCGCGCCCTGGCTTTGGTGGGACCTTCGGCGTACACCTAGATTTGCCAGCGAGGCCGTAACTCGCGTGTACACCGCCCCGGAGAGGTGCCGGAGTGGTTGAACGGGGCGGTCTCGAAAGCTGGCTTGGCTTCAATCGCGCACATTGCCGCCAGGCTGTTGCAGCACGCTCTACCGCACGCAAAAACAAGACGCCCCAGCAGATGCTTCGCTGGGGCGCGACTGTTTGGAGGCGGCCTCAGGCGGACACGGACGGACCGGTTGGGACGGGAAGGTGGCCCCAATTTGGCCCCAGCGGCCTAGCTACAGGTGGGGTGATCGGGGTGTCTCCGTGCGCGCATCGCGGACTGGTGGAATCTTCGCAGCGGCAATAACGAGAATATCCTCACCAGCGAGCGATACCGCAGCAAGGAGTCCGCCTGATCGGCATCGCTGCCTGTCGGACAAACTCACCACACGACGCGCTATCAGCGGCTGACGAGCACAAACAATGCGCCGTATTTCGTGCTGCGCGCGCCCAACAACGAGGTTGTGGGCGTCAGCGAAGCCTACGCCAGTACCTCTGGACGAGATGCCGGGATTGCGGCCTGCAAGACCAACGGCCCGAGCGCGCTCCTCGATGACCGCACGTAGCGCGAGCTGGTAGCGTACCAGTTCGCGTATCTGGCAGTCGCATGGGAGTCCTGTCTCAAGTCATTCCGTGTTGCCAAAGACTCCGCGTGGGAGTCTGCGCTGGATCATCAGCTTGCGCAGGGCGGCAACGGGTTCATTGAGCTGCTCGATCGCCTCGAGATGGTCCAGATCATCGTGCACCATCTCCTGAGCGCTATCGCTTCCCCGCATGTGCTCCAGCATTCGGCAAATCCGGGCAATCCGGCCGTTCGTGGGCAGGTCGAGCCCGTCGCCTTTGGCAAACAGCTCGTCGAGCACATCACCCAAGTGTCCGTCGGCAAACTTGTGTGTCTTGCGGTCCACTGTGGTGACTCCTTTCTTCCATCGTAGATTAATCGTCCCGGTGCGAGATGTCCGACCAACAGCTGTCGCAGAGCGGGCTGCTGCTGCGCGCTATCAGTTCCTCGCATCGGTTACAGGTAGTGAGGCTGCCGGGCGGCCAGATGGTGGCGCACTCAAAGCAGACGTAGCGATCGCCGAGATCCTGCTCGAGACGGACGAGCGAGGCCGTCTCGCATTCGGGGCAGTTGTACTGCGGCCACTCACCGCCGTCCTTTGCCGTGCGGTAGTGGTCGATGCCCAGCACCGAGGAGATGAACTCGTCGGCGCGTGTCGGGCCGTCGGCACCCTGGAAGCCGCAGAATCTGCACCCGACAGGTGCCTCAAGGGCCAGCGTCTCCTGGCTGCACCGCGGGCATTCCAGTGCTTCGATGCCTCGCGCGGTGAGCTCCTCGAGAACGGGGGTGAGGTGAACCTCAAGCATGACGTCCGATGCGGTGACCTCCTCTCGGATGAGCTGCACGAGATCGTCCTCGGCGTCGCTGAGCCCCTCCGGCTCAAGGTGCTCTCCTACGAAGCGCAGGAGATCACCGGCCACGTGAGCGGCAGATGAGAGCACCGCCTCGTGGCTGTCGTGGATCTGAAAGTGCTCAACTCGGTTGCGCCGGGCCTGAAGTCCTCGAAGATGGCCACGAAGTTCCCGCGGCAGTTCCAGGCCGCACTCCCGCCTCAGGCGCTTGCGGATGGCGCGGTAGTCGACGCTCTTAAAATCGCCTGAAGCGTAGCGCTTCTCGTCGATCGAGTCGGAATTGGCAACGATGAGCCGCCAGTCTTGGCGGCGCAGGCGTTCTTTCAGCAGCAAGAGCGCTCCCGACCAAATCGCTAGAGTTGCGAATTTCAGATCGGAAGGGGTCGGATCACCTCTAAGCCGACGCAGTCCCTCCAGAACGAAATCCAAGCCGTTCTCGAGCAGGGTGAGGCTGAGGACATTCTCAGACGGGGGCCCTCCTACCACGCCCGACTTCCCGCTCGAGGATCGTCCGGCCTTGAAGGCGCTCCGTGCTGCACGACCAGTCTCACTCCGCTTTGGGCACTGTGGTAGGTGGCGGCAGTTCCTGGCGGATGACGGATTCCAACTGGTACAGACTGTTTTGGACATTGGCCCTCAGACGCGCAGGATCGGGGCCGTACTGCTGCCACTTTCGTGGCGAACACCAGATGCGAGCGTACTCGATGGCGGCGGACACCTTTTCGTCGAAGTACGTCGTCTTGCCCACTCCACCCAGGGAGAAAGCGATGCGATCGAGTTGCTCACTTGACTGGTAACGAGCACCCGGATGCTCACCGACCAAGTCTCGCATCCGTTGCACGAGCGCCAAGGCCTCGAGTTGGGTCATTCAATCCCTCTGCGTAGCGTCCACTAGCACAGCGGCAGACGGGTTGCAGTACCAAGGTCGAGCGCAAGGTGAGACAGGTATCCGGCCATCGCGCCGTTGAGCAGCCCGGCTGCTACAGACCAGAATACCGCTACCAGGGCATGCAACAGCTGGGCGGCGGGAGGCAGCGACAAATCGGTGGAGAGGCGTCGATGGCCGTGCGCGCGGCGGCGGCAGCTTTCCGCCCATTCCTCGATGCGATCAGCCACCGCGACAATACTTCCGCTTGCCAGCCAACTGTGGCAGAAGCGCCGATGGTCCCAGCTTGGTGGCTCAAGCACGTCTGGAATGGCTGATCTAATTCGGCCACCTATGAGCCCACCAATGGCCTCCGGAATCGGATCTCCCGACGGGCTGACAAGTGCGCGCATCGCGGCGTAGCCTGCCCCGGCGATCTGCCCGGCTCGGCGGTGCCTACGTCGATTTGGCATGTGTTCTCCCGAAGGCTCAAGTACCGCCGGTCAGCACCCCGGCACGTTATGATCGATCCAGGCGATTACGTCCTTGTCCATGAAGCCGAAATAGTTCCGGCATACCTGAATGATGAGAATGAGGTCATTGGCATCTATCTTCGCCCGCAGTCGTTCATACAGCTGGCCGGGCGTCTCGTTGCTGCGCACCAGAAAGAGCGACTTGAGCGGCTTCGCCCAGCCGCCGGAAGACCGTTTGATCTCGGCAATGAGCGGCTCGTAATCCTTGCCCGGTGCGAGGAGGTCGTAACTGACGCAGTAGACGTTCATTTCTCCTTGCGCACGCCTTTGAAGGGCTTCTGGTCTGACTTCTGATCGATAAATCGACCAGAGTCGGAATCACGCTTGACCCATCGATCGGTCTTGGGATTGTGCGTCTGCGAACGGTCCCGGACGGCGCCCCGACGAGCGTTGTCCCCGACCGGAGGATTCTTGGCCATGACAGATCTCCTTGTGGGGCCTGGTCAACATCCGCTGTACGGAGGTGAGGGCTGCGCCAGCGCCGGCAGCCCCACCCGTGCACTAAAGCTCCTCGATGGTCGCCGAAGACACTTCGGTCCGCACCCGCTCCGCGGCCTGACGCGCACCAGCCCGGGAGGAATACCCTTCTCCCGAATCGGCCGTCGTCTTGTTGTTGTTGGCCCGCAGGCGCCAACGGAACTCGCCCCGGCCGTCCTGATAGACCTCGAACTTCGCCACCCTCGCTCCCCGTGGACGCGAATCCACTCGACCCGAGCCAGCGTCCGTACACCCGGATCGGTCGCGGCGCTTCCCCGACGGCCGGCACACCTTAGAATTCAGGTAGTGTTAGTTGCAAGGATAATTTTAGCCACAGCGCGAAAGAAGGCTTGTATTGCCCCAGCCCGCGCGGCTACAGTGGCGACCACGGAGGTAAGCAGTGGATAGCCAACGCGTTGCACACCTTACGAATCCTTATCGGCCTGGCGCCGGTCACATGCCGCCCTACTTGGCCGGCCGAGAAACCGAGAAGGAAGCGTTCTCCCGCCTGCTGTCCCAAGACCCTGTGCTGGACAATCTCGTGCTGACGGGCCTTCGCGGCGTAGGCAAGACCGTTCTGTTGGAATCATTCAAGCCATTGGCTGTCGAGCAGGGGTGGGTGTGGGTCGGGACGGACCTATCTGAAAGCGCGAGCCTCAGCGAGTTGAACCTAGTGGTTCGGCTTGTGACCGATCTCTCGGTGGCGACCCGCTCTCTCGCAGCGCTCCTGGAGCTGCCCGGCCAAGCAAGAGTTCGTCGCGTCCTCGACTATCAAGCGCTCCTGGACATCTACCAGGGTACCCCCGGTCTCGCCAGCGACAAGCTCAAGAGCGTCTTGCTCCACGTGTGGGAAGCGCTCAAAGCCACCGACAAGCGCGGCTTCGTCTTCGCTTATGATGAAGCGCAGAACTTGGCAGACCATGCGCCAAAGCATGAGTACCCGCTTTCGCTGCTCTTGGATATATTTCAGTCCCTCCAGCGTCAGGGCGCGCCTTTTCTCCTCATCTTGACGGGACTGCCAACGCTCTTCCCTAAGCTCGTCGAAGCGCGGACGTATGCCGAGCGGATGTTCCATGTGGTGACCTTGGGACCGCTCGAGGCAGCCGCGACGCAAGCGGCCATTCGGACGCCGATCGCCGAAGCTGCCTGCCCAGTCAACTTCGACGACAGGTCAGTGAAGACCATCGCCGAGCTATCCGCAGGGTATCCGTATTTTATTCAGTATATATGCCGTGAGTGCTTCGATATCTGGGTATCGAACGTCTCTTCGGGTGAACCCTTAGCGCCAATCCCGACGTTCGAGATTATTCGCAAGCTCGATGCTGATTTCTTTGCCGGGCGCTGGTCACGGGTGACTGAGCGCCAACGCGACTTGCTGTGGGCCATCGCCAGTCTGCCTAACGCTGACGGCGAGTTCACGGTGCAAGACATCACTGCCCGAAGTCCGGCCAAGCTCGATCGGCCATTTAGCGCCAGCCATGTCAGCCAAATGCTCGTGGCGCTCTCCGATGCCGGGCTCATTTACAAGAATCGCTGGGGACGGTATTCGCTGGCCGTGCCGCTCTTAAACAGGTTCATCTTGCGAGTGCGGCACGAGCACGATGTCGAGGGCATGGTGTAGGCATGAACATCGCCCAAGAAGGACGTGGTTTGTGGCATTGGTGGACCGCCGATCCTAGCGGCCATCACGATCTCGGCTGGTTTGTGACCATTGTTGGTTTCGTCATTGCAGCCCGGGTGACGCGGGCAGGTTGGGCGCGTACAGCCGAGGCAGCCCTAGCGGCGTAGCGCAAGAGGGGCGAGTTGGATGACCAGAATGCCCGAGTAAATCTGGAGGACGCCATAATCGAAGGCTTCGGGACAGAACTCGTGTTCATCCCTGAGGAAATCGCTTCGCTTCGTAGGGGCGATCGGTCATGCCGCAGCTGGTGACCCACCTGGACGAGGGCCGGCGGTCGTACGCCCGCAACAAGGACAGCATGGTCTACTGGCGAAACGACAAGGAGAAATTGCGGATCCAGCTCTGGTTCCGAGAGGCGGCCGTGCTGCGAGCACATCTAGATCAGTTCGCGCCCCCACCCGTTGGACCTGCGTCGGGCACATCCAGGTTCGGTAGGATACGAGAAATGGGCCAAGCCGAGATCGGTGTAGGAGCGCCTCGCCGATGAAGACCCTCCTCCGACTCTCGATCGCATTCGTCATAGGTCTGGTTCTTGGCGCGGCGATAACGAGCCCCGCAACAGGCATCCAGGTAAGGGACCTGATTGGCTGGCTGATGACAGCATTTGGCTGGTTAGCGGCGGTGGTTGCCGCGCTGTGGGTCCGCGATGCTTGGCGACGGGAGCACGTTCGAAAACTCCTTCGCGAGGAAATCGGCACGCTCGCGCTCTGGGCAGGAATTAGTGCGGCATTCGCTAAGGGCCGAGCGGATCAGCAGACGGTCTTCCACCTGCAAGTACGCATGGAAATCTACGATCGGCTGCTAGAGGATCTGGCACTCTTACCCACACCGTTATGGAACGCAGTGACAGCCTGGTACCAGGCATTCAAGACGGCAATGTGGAAGCTGGAGTATGCGCGGCTCGCCTCTAAGCGTGAGGGATCGACAACAGTCGATCATAGTGACTACGCTGAAGCGCAACGCGCATTTGTCCATGATCTCGAACGCCTTCTGAAGGACGGGAGCCGCTTAGAGATCTGGCTTCGCACTGGCAAAGAGCCGAGACTCAAGGAAGAACCCAATGACCATGAGAGCGGGTCCGCTATTCCCGTAAGGCGGTGAGGGTGGGGGGCCGCATGGTGGGCACCCTATCAAGGGATCTCGTCGTACGCCGGAGATAGGCCGACATGCGTCATGAGCTCGCTCAAGCGTCACTGCACCCAGACCTCATCGCGAAAAGCGATCGGCTCCGCGACGGGTTGGAGTGCGAAGCGTCCGGACAGTGGTATCTAGCCGGAGAGCGTTTTCGTGCAATGGGTCGAGAGCTCGAGAACGTGGTCGATCTGCAGCTGGAGCGAGCAAAGGTTCTCGCGCGGGCCGCCTATTGCCTGGACTTGGTCGGCGAAGACCATGATGCCGCGTGGAGCTACCTTGAAGCAGCACAAGCACTGCGGACTGTGATGCATGGTGCGCAGGTCGGCGAACTCTTCAATCGGGCAGCTGCGAGGTTTCGCGCTGCCGGGGAGTACTTCAACGCCGGTTTCAGTCTCACCTGTGCGGGCGATGCTTTCATTGAGATGTCTGAAAGCCTACTCAACACTCAAGACAACATCCCGCCTGTGCCCCTTCACGCCGGCAAGTTCACGGCTGCGGCCACATGCCTCTCGGCTGCAGGGGAGGAGTTTCTCAAGACCGAAGAACGAGGATGGGCCCGATCGGCGTACTGGCGCTCTGGCGTCCTGCATCGCCAAGAGCTTCCCTGCGTCCAAGCCTCGATTGCATTCGAACAAGCCCTACTCGTCTGCGTCCGCGTTGACAAGACGTTGGACCCGGCCCACCTGCGACTCGCGCTGCCGCTGACGGATGAGGAGCGCACCGCCAAGTTAGATCCGGTGGCAGTGCTTGAGGAAGCGATACGCGCTATCGCACGAAGCGACGCGGATGCGGACGAAGAGATGATCCGGATCTTTCGGTCCTTTTCGTTTGAACTCAAGGCCGTCGGTAATCGATCAGAATCGCGGACGTATTACATTGCATGGCGGCGACGATTCGAGAGCCGCTGCTGGAACGAGAGGAGGATCGCCACGTGGCTTGGGCATGTAGTATGGCGCCTGACGTGCCTTTATGGTGAGAGCCTTGTCCGCTGGAGTATCAGCTGTACCGCAGTATTTGGGCTCTGCGCACTGTTGTTCTCGATCACCGATGGGGTGAGATCGGCACAGACTTGGACCGATTACGCCTACTACAGCTTGGTCATTCTCACGGGCCTCGGCTCGAATGACATGAGCCCAAACGGACCGGCCGGACTGACGCTTGTCTGCGCTGAGGTGCTGGCCGGCATCTTACTCTTCGGTCTCCTGCTGACGTTTCTCGCTCGAAAAGTTTTTGAGGAATAGCCCTCCGCTGGTATTCACACCTTTCGGGACTCTCCTCGCCTCAACCTCTCTAGGCACAGTCTGGATAAGCAGGCAGACTAGAGAGAGATGAACTGCGACCTCTGCTATGACCCTGCTTGACGCCCCGCTGCTCGAAAGCGCGCCGGAAGGTAAGCCTGTCTCCGCCTTGCACGCCCTCCACGCGGAGTTCCTCAGCGAGCAGCGCTTCAACGCCCGGCTCGCCCCGGCCACCCTTCACGTGTACCGCCAAGCCTTCGCGGCACTCATGAGCGTGCTGCCAACCCTCACACCGGAGCGGCTGACTCCGGCGGCCATGACCGAGTTCTTCCGCCGTTTGGAGTTGCGCACCCGCCAGGTGGGGCGCCAAGAGCGGCGGGGCGTGAAGAGTTCCACCGTGGCGGCATACCGGGCCAAGCTGGCGAAATTCTTCCTGTGGCTCCAAGCGCGCGGCGTGATCACCGACTCACCCTTCAGAGGGATGCCGTACCCGCGGGTGGAGTACGAGGACCGGAAGTACCTCGGGCGAGTCGCGGTGGAGCGGATATTCGCCGCTTTGACGCTTGGTGCGCGCTGGCGGAGCCGGCTGCTGCGGACACGCAACCTGGCCCTCTTCGCCGTGCTCCTCTATGCCGGGCTGCGGCGGGGCGAACTGTTAGGGCTCCATGTCAGCGACGTCGACCTGCGGCGGCTGGAGCTGACCGTTCGCCCGGAGACGTCGAAGTCGCGCGTGCGGCGGATTGTGCCCATCAACTCGCGGCTCCTGTCAGCGCTCGAGGACTATTTGGCCGAGCGCGGCCGGGGCGAGTTGGGCAGCGAGTACCTCTTCACGAACTCGCTCGGCAATCAGCCGCTCACACGCGAGGGCCTGAAGCACCTCGTCGAGCGCGTCAAGGCCGCCTCCGGGGTGCGCTTTCATCTCCATCAGTTCCGGCACACCTTCGCGGTCAACTTCCTCAACCGCGGGGGAGATGTCGCCAAGCTCAAGCAGCTCCTGGGTCACCGCGACATCCGCATGACGAGTGTGTACCTCCGCTCGCTGCCGAGCACAGCCATGCGCAATGATGTGGAGAGCATCACCCTGGACGCGCTGCTGTAGTGTGCTACGATTAGATCGTTCGATCTTATTCATACCACTGCCGCGCTTCCCTTCGGGCGTGAAGAACTGGTCGTGAACTTCCCCGACCAGCCGCGCTCCCGCAGCCTCCATTCTCCGCTAGCGTTGGCCACAATGTAGCTCTGAGCGATCGGTCTTTTTCCTGGAAAGAAACCGATAGCAGAGTGAAAGCCTCATTCTTGGCTAGCCTTGGCCCCAACATGGCTGTCGCGGAAGTCCTCACAACCAGTTCCGTCCCGGAACAGGGAGTGAGCGGCCCGTTGGAAGCGAGCGCAGGCGGTCTAATCGACGCATTTATGGACATCGCTACGCTTTGTGCCCAGTTCTGTGACGAGGCGAAGTACCTGCGCGGCTACTCGCCAGACACCATCCGCCGCCACCGCATCGTTATAGAGATCTTTGGTCGGATGTTGGGCCTCAAGGACCTTGGCGAGTGCACGCCGGCGAGGGTGCAGGAGTTCTTCTACCGCGGCCGTCGCGAGCGGCACTGGACGCCGACGACCTATGCAACCTACCTCGGGTCCCTGAGCGTCTTTTTTGGCTGGTGCCGCCGCTCCGGCCACCTCCAGGGTGACCCGCTCTCGGGCATCGAGCGCCCGCGCCCGCAGAAGCGGCTCCCGAAAGGGCTGACGCGCGAGCAAGCCGAGCGGCTCCTTGAGACGACCCTCAACTTCCCGTGGTCATCTGCCTTCGAGCGTTACCGCAATCACGCGCTGCTGGCCACGGTCATCTACGCCGGGCTGCGCCGCAAAGAACTCCTGCGGCTGCACCTCACCGATGTCGACGTGGCGCACCAGACCATCTTCGTGCGGCTGGGGAAGGGGCAGAAGGATCGGATCGTACCAATGAACGCCGGCCTGAGCGCCATCCTCGAGCGCTACCTTCAGGAGCGGGCCAAGGCCAGCCGGTCGTGCCCGGAAGTGTTCACCGCCGCGCGCCGCAATGAGGGTCTGACCAATATTGGTCTCAGGTGGGTCGTCGACCGCGTCCGGCAGCTCTCTGGCATCGCCTTCGGCCTTCATCAGCTCCGGCACACCTTCGCCACCTTGATGCTCGAAGGCGGCTGCGACATCTACGCCCTGTCGCGCATGATGGGACACGCCAACATCACCACCACGACCATTTATCTCTCGGCCAGCACCGACCACCTCCGCGCCCAAGTGGCAAAGCATCCGCTCGGGATGGGCGGGGCGAGGCCCGCGCCCGGCCGTGATCGCTGGGACCAGCCGGCCGGGACCTAGGCGGCGTGGCGGCGAAGGTAATCGCGCAGCAGTGCGGCCACCTCGCCTTTGGGCTTGCCGAGACGGCGCATAGGCTCGCCGCCCCAGCTCATCCAAGAATGGCCGCAGATGCGGTTGGCTCACGAGCGAAGAGCGAAAACGTGGATCGGCTTCGAGGTCCTTGAGCACGTCCTCAATGTCGGCGGCGGTAGCGGGGCGGAAGCGTGTGGAGACGGCGCTGCTGGCTGGTAACGGCGCAGCGCGTCGGCGCGTGGCAGTGGGGGTGAGGAGTTCGCGCATCCAGTCGACGAGCCTCCGACCCTCAGCGGCGGTCGGGGCCAGACCGGTGGCCACGGGCTTGCGGCGAAGTTCAGTGAGGTAGTGGTCGAGCTCGGATCGGGTGAAGATGGCACGTAGCTCGGCCGCCAAGCCAAGGACACGGGGGAGAGTGGTGGAAACCCCAGATGCCATGCGGACCAGGGTCGCGAACTTGCTCACGCCGTATGCAAGGGCCATCTCCGTGCCGGTGCCGCTGCCATGGAGCCCTCGCGTCGCGCGGGCGTACTCCGGCCACCGTGGTCGTCTGGTGCGGTGCTGCCGTGTCATGCGGGCATCTTGGCATGGATATTACAGGCCGTCTATACACCGCCAGTCGAACTTATCCACATCAGGCTTGGGAAAACCAGCCTTAGGACACCTATTCGGTTTTTCTTCGGCTCGCTACAATGTGTGCATGACTCCGCAATACACTCGCCGCCACTCGCGGCTGCCGCGAAAATATCGCAATGCTATCCGCGATTACCGGCTCAAAGCCCATTTGACCCAGGCGGCTTTGGCAGAGGCGCTACGGGTCCATCCGGATACCATCTCCGCCTGGGAGCGCGGGCTGACCTGCCCCATTCCCCCACTCCTGATGCGACTGGCCAGGGCGCTCGATACCCTCGCCGAACACCTGTATCGCGACTATTACTGGCCGCGCGAGACTGAGGCCCAAGGCCAACCTACGGCCTGAAACGGCACACGCGCTCCTCCTTACTTCTTCGATGCTTGTTTGGACATGTCCTCCCCGCACACCATCACCTTCACCCTCGACCGCCGCCTCCTCCAGCACCCCCGCGGCTATCACCTGCGGCGCATGCGTTTGGGCCTGTGGCTCTACCTCGCCCTGTTGGCGCGACTGCCGGCTGGTGCGGAGACGACCGACGTGGATCCAGCATTGGTCGGGCAGGAGATGGGCCTGCCGGGAGGCACGATCCGCTCCTGGCTCGGGCACCTGCGGGCTGCCGGCTACCTGGCCGCCGAGCGCCTCAACGGCCATGTGCGGATCCAGATCAAGAAGGGCTTCGTGCCGGAGCCAATCGAGCAGCCGAAAGAGCGCTTCTTCACCGTCGCGAGGCTGCAGCGAATGCTCAAAGACAAGCTGAGTGTCGAAGCGTTCGAAGCCGCGCTGAAGCTCTACCCCGATCCGGTCATTCGCAAAGCGCTCGCGGGCGCCCTCGCGCCTCCCGAAGAAAAAATCAAACGCTCACGAACCGCCCTCTTTCTTTATCTCCTCAAGCGCCACACCCATGCCAAGCAACCTCAATAGGCCCATCCTCGCCATCGATCCGGGCACGCGGGAACTTGGCTATGCCGTCCTTCTCGGGCGTCGCCTCCTCGACCATGGCGTCTTACCCCTTCGCGCCTTGCCCAAAGCGCAACGGCTGCAGGAGGCGAAAGTCGGGATCGGCCGACTTGTCGGCCGCCATCGCCCTGGCGCGATCGTCTTGGAAAAGACGTACCGCCATCCGGTGCCGTGGCTCAATGATCTTCACCGGATCACCCTTGGTGCGAAGCGGATTGCCAAGGCGTGGCGGATCGGGTTCCACACCTACGCGCCGCAGGCTGTGCGACAAACGACCGCCGGCAACGGTAAGGCGAGCAAGACGGAAGCAGCGCTCCACGTGGCGCACCGCTTCCCGCAGCTGCGGCTGCTCCTGACGCAGGACCGACGCTGGAAAGAGCGGTATTGGCTGAACGGCATCGATGCCGTTGGCCTCGCGTGGCATCACCAGCAGCTTATTCAACCGCCCTCCCGCAGCCGGTCATCCGGCTGAAAACTGGCGCGTCTGGCTTGCCCCGGCGCCACCGCCCGCCGCTCTTTTCGCAAGGGAAGGAGCGCGGGTGGCCCTCGGGAGGGCTGCCTTCACTCTTCACTCATGACTCCACCCACCATCCTCGGTCTTGATCCCGGCACGCGCTTCCTAGGCGTGGCGGTGGTGCGCGGCCCACACCTCCTCGATTACGGCGTACATCTCCTACGCAATGGCGACCGTGCCGACGATCTCTTGGCGCACGGCAAAGAAGTGCTCTTCTCGCTGATTCATGACCACGCGCCGCAGCGGGTCGCGATCGAAGCGCCGTACCTCATCACCTCCAAGCGCGCGGCGGTGCTCTCCACCCTCGCGCAGGTGCTCCACGTGCGGGCGAAAGACCTCGGCCTGGAGGTGGTGGAGCTCTCGCCGGAAAGCGTGCGACAGGAGGTGGCGGGGAATCCGAAGGCGAAGAAACTGGAGGTAGCAGAGGCGCTCGCCCGTCGATTTCCGCAGCTGAGACACTTGGTGCCAAAGCCGCCGCGCAGCCCGGTCCTGTGGCTGACCCCCAAGGAGCGCTACTGGCTGCACATGTTCGACGCGCTTGCAATTGCGGAGGCAGCTAACGTCATCGATGTTTCGCGCGTTCACGGTTAGCCCACTCGTCAGCACTCTTGAGAAGTGCCATCACGCGTTCAGAAGATCCTTCACTGAACAGCCCATGTTTCAGTGGCGGCCAAGCGGATCCAAGCTCTTCAACTTCTCGTTTCGTCCGCTCTATGGTGTCGTGGAAACCAAACAGTCCGATCGCGATGCCTCGGTCCTCCCCGCGGAACTGTTGGCAGTGTGCCCTGAACAGGGACACCAAAAGGTCCCAGCGATCGAACGCGTCGTGGAGCTCTTCCTCACGCATGTAGTTCGTGCCAAGCTCCTGAACGAGCACTCGTACGTGAGCTGTCAGTGGGGCATACGAGTACCCGCTAGTCCTGCCGGTGAACTCAGGCACGTTGATTGGGTGCTGGGGATGATTGTGCACGAGTTCCGCATACCAGCGATCCACAAAAGCACTTGCTTCGCGCTGGCGTGGGAGCTTGCCGGCACAGAGCAGTCCGCAGTACAGCTCCGCGTTCCCGGCAGACATCGCCCCCACCCCTGCTGCGTAGAAAAGAATCATCCCATGGTAGTCGCGCAGTCCGGTCAGGTGGTTCAGGTGTTGGGTCGGCGGCGGCGCAGGAGCGGCTGTCTGAATGGTGCGGATCAACATGTCCAGGTGTCGCACCTGCCCAAAATGGCCGCACACGAACAACGCCGCCCGTAGCACATCCGTCACGCCGTCACAGGCCCGAACACGCTCTACAGCCGCGTCCCCGTGCGTTGAGAAGCCATCCGGGAGGCCGGGAAGTGCGTGTACCTGCTTCGCCACCTTGAGCGCTTCAGCCGATAGGATCTCCCGCAACTCGATATCAAACTTGGGCTCACTGAGATAGCGCTTCAGGCGCGCCAACACAATGTGTCGAGAAACGGGGTTGGTGGCGCGATAGCGGGAGAGCCCCTCGACACTGTCGGCCAAGGCCTGAAAGAACGTGTCAGCGGAATCGGTCACCCGGTGAGCCTCCAGTTTGCGCACCAGCTGCTCCGCGTCCTTCGAGAAAACTCCAGGCTCAACCCAAAACAGGCTATATCTCCTCGATCGCGAGCGCTCGAGCAGCTTTCTGACCGCGTGATCTGAGGTCGCCGACCAGCCACACACAATGAGCCCATACTCTGCGAAGATCTGGTTCAAGAGCGTCTTGCATGCGGACGGGTAGTCGGAAAGTTCGTCGGTCGAATTGCGTAGGCTCAAATCTAGGTAATCGCCGTTCACCTTGAAGACGAGAACGCGCTGATGAGCCAACGGCGCGCAGCTTGCGGCGTGTTCAGCGGTGCTGACGACAACGGGCGCCATACCCGCGTCCTCAAGGGCCCGCTCCACCAAACGGTCAAAATTGGTGGTCACGATTATGCGGAGTCGGCCCAAGCTGGCTAAGCGTGCGATCGCGTGATGGGCCAAGCCAGGCATCTTCAGGCCACGACTCGCCTCCTCATGAGTCGGCTCAAAATACGGACGAAGCAGCGCTTGACGTTCCGCCGAAGTGCTGGCTAGTGACGACAGCACATCAGAGTAGGTGGCCGGTTTCGAGAATGTGCGCTCGTACCACTTCGCCGGGCTCGGATCGCATGGCTTGTCGTGCAGTGCCGCGACTTGCCGAATCAGGTCTTCCATGATGGCACCGCCTGTCGGTACACCTGCGGCAGAGGAAATGCCGGATCCGAGTAACAATGCATAGACCCCCGGATTGGCGTCCAAGGCAAAGACCGCCAAGTGGAGGGGGTTCATTATCCGCTAGGCTACTGGATTGGGTTTGCTGCGGGATGCGAGCTGATCAAGGCACACATCCACGGCCCTGATTGCAATTTCAGCTTCCTTGCGAGTGATCTCCACTTGCAACCGTAGCTGGCGGCCGGGGTGCACGAGATTGCGGTACTCCCGAAGCGCGTGGCTCAAATGAATCGAGCCAGGTGGGAGGATGTTCAGTCTCCGCGCCTCCTCAACCAACTGCGCAAGACCCCAGCGATCCATCCCGCTTTCACCGAGAGTCGATTCTTCGCGCGGAATGGTGGAGTCAACACGATGGGCCAGCGCATCGAGGAGCATCCCTTCGAGGATACCGCCTGCGAGGATGACACTGCTCTTCCACGCGTTGACCTTGGATACGCGCAGAAGCTCGTCCCGGTCTGCCGCAAGACGCTTGCGCAGAGTGGCGTCGCTCACGAACGACAAAGGCGTTTCGGCCGACTCGGCAGTATTCGTGCTTCCCGGTGTCAGTTTGGGGTGATTGGCAGCGATGCGGGCTGCGTGTTCCACAGCCCACTGGCAAACGTAGGCTCGCAGGTCATTTTCGGGGACGAGGAAGTCCACGTTGTCGGCGACGTACGCTCGCCAATCAGGCCCATGGCTGCACGACCCCGCAAGAGAACTGGCAACGTTGATTACGCCTCTGAGTGATGGCACCCAGGTCGGATCAATCCCGATGGATCTTTCAATGTCGCTCCCAAGCAGTTCCTTTAGATCATGCTGATCGAGAAGGCGCCTCCGCATGAAATCGAGATACTCAACGAACAATCGCTCCAAGACAGGACCGTCTCGTGTGAGAAGGACCCCTAGAAGAGTGAGTTCGTAGCGCTGCGGGCCGATTTGGAGAAGGCACGTGCCAGCGGGAAGCGCGTTGATGGCGGCTTGGGCGCGCGCCGGATTAGGCAAGTGTACAGCCCGCCGCGATGGCCAGTCGTGGGTCTCGCTGTCCTTGTGCAGCCGCCAGATCTTGTCGAGGACATCCAGCTGATCGTTGGTCAGTTCAACGCGGTATTTCTCGACGATGTCTTTCATGGGCTTTCCACAGGCGATCGAGGCGCAACGCGAATCAACGTACCTGCGCGGATGAGAGTGTTGCGCGTACCATAGCACCACAGTCTGCCGGCGCCGTTGCTGTCCACCCGCCCCCTGACAAGAGGCCCCATGAAGGCCGAATCATCGCCGTTCGTCCGCACCATCGAGATCAAGGATCGCTCGGGCCGCGTTGTGGGCTCGAAGGACGTCGTCACGTACCAAGGCCTCCTCTCGAAAGCTCACGACGAAGGCCTCAAGGCGATCCGCACCTCGCTCCTCCAGATCCCGAGTGAAGAGAACCAGCGCACCGCCATCGCGAAAGCGATCGTGGAGACGAGCACCGGTTCCTTCGAAGCCTTGGGTGACGCCTCCCCCGAGAGCGTCACGAGCTTCCTCACCCCGCACCTGATCCGCATGGCGGAAACCCGCGCCAAGGCCCGCGCCCTCCGTGACGCCGTCAATGTCGGCGTCGTCTCCTTCGAGGAGCTGGGCGGCGAGGACCTCCCTGGCGAGGGACAAGCTTCCGACCTCGGATCGGGTGCACCACCCGTGACGCGTCGCAACGGCTCACCGGCTGCGCCGAGCACTGCGCCCGCAGCCGCTTCGAGTGATGCCATGACGGAGAGTCAGCGCCGCTTTCTCTTCCGCTTGCTCTCCAGCCAGGGCCTCCAGAAGGAAGCCGCCCACGAGCACCTCCTGGAACACTTCAACGTGTTCTCCCTCTCCGAGGTGACGAAAGCCCAAGCCTCGTCGTTCATCGACGAGCTCCAGACTGCCCGCCCCCGCGAAGGCGCGTCGAATGGGCGAGGAGCGCCGGTACAGCGTTAGCCAGATCCAGACGTATCTCGGCTGTCCCCTGAAGTACCGCTTCTCGTACGTCGACCGGCTCCCGAAAGCGTTTCGGCCGGCGGCGCTCGCCTTCGGCGGCTCGGTCCACGCCGCCGTCGAATGGTTCAACCGCTGTCGGATGGCAGGAGAGAAGCCCTCCCTCGAAGACGTGCTGAGCGTCTTCGAAGCGGACTGGTTCGCCCAGAACCTCGATCCGCTCCAGTTCTCGCCCGGCGAGACGCCCCAGGCGCTGGAGTCGCGCGCCCGCGCGATGCTCAGCATCTACTTGGACTCCTCCAATGGCGGCCGCCCGGCCGCCGTGGAAGAGCCGTTCTCCTTGGAGATCGCCGATCCCCGGACCGGCGAGCTCCTCGATGTGCCCTTTCGCGGCATTGTCGACCTCGTCGAAGCGGACGGCACGCTCGTCGACCTCAAGACCGCGGCGCGCTCCACGCCCCAAGACGATGTGGATCGGCATCTCCAGCTCTCGACATACGCCTTGGCGGTGTTCCTCCGCACCGGTGAAATCCCCCGTCTTCGTCTCGACGTCTTGCTCAAGACGAGCAAGCCCCGTCTCGAACGGATTGAGACGAGCCGCACAGTCGAAGAACTCGCTTGGGTGGCGCGGCTCATTCAGCGCACCACCTGGGCGATCGAGGAAGGGCACTTCTTCCCGAACCCCAGTTGGCGCTGCCAGGACTGCGAGTACCAGGAGCCGTGCCAAGGATGGCGCGGCGTCTGATCACCACGATGTAGGGGCAGGGAGGGTGTCGGCGGCGCGACAGCAACGTCGAAAGGTCGACGCTCTCGCGTGCTATCGGGGGCCACGGAGGCGAACGCCTGCTGACCTGCTGAAAGTGTCGCCGCCCCTGCCTGCCTCGTCTCTCTCGTTCCTTCCGCTCATTCCATCTCGGGCTCCTCGTGCATTTCTGCGAGGAGCCTTCTTCTTTCCACTTCGAAAGGAGACTGCTCGTGTATGTGTGCGAACTCACCAAACGTCGCTACCGCGGCAAGCAGCCGAAAGCGATCCGCGGTCCGGACGATGTGGTCGCGGTCGTCGGGCGAAAGCTCAAGCGCGAGCCGCGCGAGCATTTTCTCGTGCTGCTCCTCAACGCCCGGCACGAAGTGCTCGGCAAAGAGACCGTCTCCATCGGCTCCTTGAACGCCTCGATCGTCCACCCGCGGGAAGTGTTCCGTCCGGCGGTGCTCCAGGCCGCGGCTGCGCTCGTCTTGGTCCACAACCATCCTTCGGGAGACCCCGAACCAAGCGAGGAAGATCTCTCTATCACGAAGCGCCTCGTCCAAGTCGGGGACCTCCTCGGCATCAACGTCCTCGATCACGTCATTGTCGCCGCTCGCGGCATCGTCTCGTTTCGCTCGCGGCAACTGCTGTAGCGCTCATTCCATCTCGCTCCCGAATAAAGGCAAGCCCATGTCTGAGCAGCTCGTCCTCCACCGCGGCGGATGGTCCGCCTCCCTCACCGACCTCGCCTGCGTCCCTGTTCCCGATGCCACCGACTCGTACGTGCCTGTGCCGTACCCCCGGTTGATCGAAGAGATCAAGCTCCACCTGCCGCGCTTCGGCCTCACGCTCACGCGCGAGGAGTACGGCCTGGCGCGGGAGGGCAGTCAGATGTTCGGGGTGCTGTCCTGCCGCAACGGTCAGCCCGATCGCGATCACGGTCTGGCGTTGGGTGTGCGCTCAAGTTATGACCGCTCACTGGCCGTGGGGCTCGTGGCCGGATCCCGTGTCTTCTGCTGCGACAATCTCGCCTTCTCCGCAGCTGCAGCGCAAGCACACGGCCCATGTCTTTCGGGACCTGCCGGACCTCATCTACAAGATGCTCTCGCAGGTGGGACCACTCCGGCTGCGCCAGGAACGCGAGATCCAGGACATGAGGGCGACCGCCATGGCACCGGAGTGGGCACACCACCTCATGGTCGAGGCGGTCAGGCACTCCATCTTGCCGGCCTCGCGGCTGCCGAAAGTGCTGCAGGCATGGGAGTCGCCGCGACATGACGAGTTTCGCTCGCGGTCCGCGTGGTCGCTCTTTAATGCCATCACCGAAGTCCTCAAGGAGGGAAGCCCGAGGATGCAGATGGAGGGAAGCCTCAGGCTCAGCGCGCTCTTTCGGAAGGAACTATTACTCAGGTAGCTGATCAAGGGGGCCATCCAAGCCATGGATGACCCCCTTTACCTAGTTGACTATTAAGAATGTTGAATGCGCAAGAAGCCCGATCGTGCCAACGTTGGCGTCAGAGTGAGTAGTCCCCTGCATAGCGGAGGTTGGTGATGGCCTTGACCCACCGCATTTTCTCGACGCTGTTGCTCGTTGGGCTGATCACGGGCCGCGGCAACCAAGCGACAAAGCCGCTCGCCCCCGTGACCACCAGAGCGATCATTCGGACACAGCCGGGTGCGAGGGTTTCAAGTGCATCCTGGAGCGTGCACACGACGATCACCTCGCTCGGGTTCACCCCGTCGGCTGTCGGGCTGGTCGCCTTCGACGGCAGCGAACCGCCAAGTGCTTCAGTGACGCGATACGACTACTTCGAAGTGCGGCGCGGAACCCCGTGATTTCGCGCACACGGCGGGCTGCCCTGAGCTGCCGGCCGGCTTCGGTCGACCCCGTGATCAGGGCGTGGCGCTATTGCTGCCGATGTCGCCCTGGCGCTTGGGGCTGCTGCTTCGCATAACTAGCTGCCGTTCCGGCACGAAGAAATTCAGAAAGCTGAATGCGGGACTACCTGATCGGTGCTTCCATCGAGGCCGACGAGACCGCGAAGGAGGACACTTATGCACTGGCGGCTTGGACTGGCCCTGATGCTGTCGGCGGCGGTGTGTGCCCCGGCAGTTGCCGGGGCGATGGCCTCAGTAGGCACCACGCCGGATTGCGACTGCTACACGAAGGACGACTGCAAGGGCCAATTCAACTCCTGCGAGCTTGGTTCGTGCACGAAGAAAGGTTCTCCCAAGACCAAGGACGGTCGTTGCAAGCATGGCAGCGCCTATCTGACGGCCCGGGACTTCGCGGCCGCCGGCTACTCGCTCGAGGTCTGGCTGCGGGCATACGAAGAGGCCGGCGCTCATGGCGGCGGACCGCCCGATTCTGTGGCCCTCCAGGAAGTGCAGAACATGCCGCTTGCGCCAGAACAACTTGCCGACATCCGCGAGACGGCCATTCAGATCATCTTTCTCTGCCTCGGGCGGGCGAGCTATGGCGATTCCCTGCCGCACATCCTCGGCACGTTCACGCCGCCTACCTTCACCGGTGAGCTGCTAGAGCCCTTCGCCCCTGGAGACAACGGCAGCGTCGCGGCTCTCACCCCCTGTCAGCTGTTGAAGCTGTCGCTGGTGCGGCAGGCGTTCGTCGGCGAGCTTGAGGTGCCGGGACAAGGCATCTTCACGGAGAAGATGTGCGCCATCCGTACAGCCTGCGCCGATCAGACTACCTACGGCCGATGCGAGTACCCGCATCCGGCCAGCCACCATCACGCCGTCAACTACGCCGATGGCTTGGAGTGCCTGACCGCCGAGTTGGCAGCCTCGCTCCAGACGCTGACGCGCGGACACCTGCCGCAGCTGGGGCCCAGCCTCACCGCAGCGTTCCCCATCACCGAAGACACGGTTCTAGCGGTCTTCGACAGCACGCTCTCGCCGGAAACTGCCGAGGTCCCGAGCCACTATCACCTGAGCTCTCTCGGGACCGTCACTGCAGCCGCCCTCGCCAGCCCGACGAGTGTGCGCTTGGCCATCGCTGGCGCCGCGCCGCACGGCCAGCTCGAGAGGCTCACCGTCGAGGGGATAACGGCCGCCACCAGTGGCCTTAGTGCCGACTGCCCGCAGACGCAGATGTTCTATCGCGGCGTCCAGACAATCAGCGAGATCCGCGCGCCCGACCCAGCCTACCTTGACGCGGATCCGTGCCAGGATCGCTCCCGCTTCGCGGGCACCGACGTCGTGCCAGCGACAACGCTGACAACGGTCGGGACGTGTGTGGCGCGCTTCGGTGACACGTACTACTTCGCGGACTCAAGCGAGGCCGCACTGCGCGCTGGGCTGGCGGTCTATAGCCCCGATCGCAGCTACGAGGTGGGCGACTATGGATTGCTGGTCGGGCAGGTAGTCGATGATGAGGGCGAGACGCAGCTCCTTCCGATTGCAGCCGCGCCGCCGCCGAAGCGCTGTCCGCCCCGTCCGCCGTGCGTCATCATTTGGCGTCAGGGCGTGTGCGTTTACCTCTGTCCACATCCGTCGAGCGATGATGCGTTGGCCGCGGCCCTCCGCCGCAGCGACTGCGATGCGTCGCAGTCACAAGTGACGGGAGATGACCTTGAAGGGCAGCTCGTGACCTTCGCCGCGGCCCGGGTCGTCTCCTCCGGCCCGTCTGGAGCCGATTTCGCCTTCGTGGCGCACAATGATCCGAACGACACCCTCTGGGTCCGCAACCGCTGCGACTACGTGTTCGCGCCGATGGCGAACCAGCTCGTCGACATCACCGCCGTCGTCATCCGTGACGGAGTGGGGTTTGCCCTTGCGCCCCCGTCGGATGATCAGATCGCCGCGGAGGCGCCGAGCGGTGTCGTCCTCACGGGCGGCGATCTGCGCTTTTCTGTTGTACCCAACCCGGGGCGAAGCGTCCTAATCAGCTTTCGGGTGCCCGATGCGGCGGTCGTGGACCTGGGTGTCTTCGATGTGAGCGGCCGACGTGTTGCTACCCTGACGCGCGGACAGATGGCGGCTGGCCTCCACGTCTTTGGTTGGAACGGCCTCAGCTCCGAAGGTCGGGTGACCTCGGGCGTGTTCTTCTTCCGCTTGGCGATCGGCGCCAGGCGAGAAACGCTCATGCGCGCCATGCTGCGCTAGAACCCTGGATTCTCGCGGGGCGGGAGAAGCGGCTCTTGCGCATGCGCCCCGCCGAGCGAAGTGGGGCGTTCGAGTGGTTCCGCGCGCTTTGGTGATGCCTAGGCCGCCTCTCGAACCTCGAGAGGCGATCCACATCTCCTACCTCCTAGTGCGCCCTGCTCCCATGACCGTTGAGATCTGGGACGTCCAGGGACGCCGGCGCCTCCAACGAGAGTACGGCTGGCGCCCCCGCGGCCGCGGTGACCTCACGGTCGCTGAGGGCGTACGCATGCTTGAGCCCGGCACCTACGTGATTCGCGTGAGCAGTGGCGTGGTGGCCGCAACTGAGCGGCTGACGGTGGTCCGGTGACTGCCGCGGTTAGAACGTGCTGGTGCTTCTATGCGCCATCGGTCTTGGCACTGCCAGACAGAACGGCTAGCGGGTCTTGAGGTGTGCTTTCTGAGCAATCAGAAACGAGGTGTAACAAGATGCTTTCGCAGGTGGGGTCACTGCGGCAGCGGCAAGATGAGGAGATCCAGGACATGAAGGCCACCGCGATGGGACCGGAGCGGGCGCATCACTTCATGGTTGAGGCGGTGCGGCGCGCCATCTTGCCCGCCTCGCGGCTGCCGAAGGTGCTCCATGCCTGGAAGGAGCCGCGCCACGACGAGTTTCGCTCTCGCTCGGCGTGGTCGCTCTTCAACGCCTTCACGGAAGTACTCAAAGACAACGGTCCGCGCGCCCAGATGGAAGGCAGCCTTCGACTCAGTGCGCTCTTTCGCCGAGAGTTGCCGCTCAAGTAGCTCTTCAAAGGCCGTCCAAGGAATGGGGCGGCCTTTCTTCACATTTCTGAATGCCATAGAAGCTCTACGAGCCTATGCTAAGCTGCGGTCCAGTGCCGGGACTACGAGACCGGAGGTGACGTCGTGACACGCTTGACCTCGGTCGCGGTTACCCAGCTAGCCGGCTATCAGGAGCTCGTGTGGGACCGTATCGAACCGAACCAGAATATTCTGATCGGCCGAAATGGGGCGGGTAAGAGCACGCTCCTGGAGGCGATTGCTGTCGGGCTAAACTTCGTCCATGGCAAACATAGCGGAGACCTTCTCACCGGGGCCAACCTCGCCGCGCACCTCCACTTCACCTTCTCTGATGGCCGCAGCATCACCAAGACCTTGGGGGAGATTCGCACGACAAAGACGCCGGTTGGCGGTCGACCCGTGGACAACGTGCTGTACGTCAACGAGGCACGTCGCCCAAAGAGCCGCTTCGGTAAGCCCGGGCGCAACTACCTGACGCAGCATCCGACGCGTCGCTATGAGTACGTCCTGAGCGAACTGCAGCACCGGTTACGCGGCAGCGACGTTGAGCGTCGCTGGATGCAATCCTTCCTCGCAGAGGCGGCCGGTGTCCGGAATGCCTGGCACGATCGTGAGTGGGCGTGGATCACGAAGCAGCTACCGCAAGGCACTCAAGGAGCGCCGAGGCCGATGTCATGCGGGCAGTACGACACGCTCTCTCTCCTTCTCGACCTCGTTCGTACTGCCGAGGCGGCTGCTGAAAGCGGCCAGCCCATTTCGATCATTCTGGATAACCCGGATGGGATGCTTCACCCAGCGCTCCAGACCGAGCTCCTGAAGGTCATCCGCCGGCTGCTACCGCAAGCGCAGTGCTTCATCGGCACCCACAGTCTCAGTCTTGTTGCCTCCGCCGACCCGATTTCCCTGTCCTGGCTCAGCCGCGATCACACAGACGCTCACGGCCGTGTCCATGTCCAGCGCGTGCGGGACCTCAGCCCGGACGGACGAGGGGTCTTCTTCGATCTCTATGGTCAGGACACCACTTCGGCCGTGTTGGCGACCGCGCTCGGTTTGCAGTCGACGGAGTACTTCACCTTCTTGTGTGCGTCCGCTTTTCCGTGCCGAGCCATCACACGGTCGGAGCCAATCGAAGCTGATCCGCAGATTCAAGAAGTGCTTGAGGAACTGAGGGGATTCCGCGGCCGTTGGACGCTCGTCGATGTCGGGGCGGGTGCTGGCGATCTTCTCATCGGCGCACGGCGACTGGGGCTTGCCAACCCGCAGTGGGAGTACGTGGCTGTGGAACCCGAGATCGCCGTCGACACGCTGACAGTGCGAATCAGGCAGGCTATCGAGGACGATCAGATTGCTCCCACCTCGCGAGTAGTCAGCGAAACATCATTGCCAGCGTGCTGCGATGCGGTGGTGTTCGTCAACACGTGTCATGCACTGGGCGTGGCGCCTCTGGCCGGATGGCTCGCAACCGGACTGGGGGCCCTCCAACCTGCGGCGCGTAGCCGATTAGTCATTCACGAGGCCGAAGTGCTCCAGCACGGCGAGCACACCTTTATCATGTGGACGCCGGAGGAATATCTGGCCCTGTTTGCCGCCATCCCCGGTCTTGACGCCGAAGAGGTAGCAGCGCCGCCGCGCTCAGGAGTGCCCATCCATACCGTCGTCGTCCGCCGCGATCCGGAGATCCAGCTGCCCGACGATCTGGCCGATCGGTTACGAGCCGGGCTGGAGGCGATGCTCGCGCCGAAGCTCGAGCGAATTCAGCAGGAGCGGCGCACGCTTGAGTCCGTTGGAGGTCCGGTCGGGCAGCTGGCAGAGGCGGTGCGTTCGCGACGCCGCGCCTTCTTCACCGAGCAGATCGCCAACATCCTTGATGAACTTAGCCGATTGAGCGCCGCGAGCACTTCAACCACGTATGCCCGGGGTCTTGACGAAAATCGTGGCCAGCGTAGGGTGAGTTAGGAGCCTCCACAGGCGTCCGCTTCCTCCTGAATTTCTGTGCGCTGATGGGCAGCGCGCAGATGCGGGGAGGAAGCCATCCTGTGGATGAACCAGTTCAAGCAGCCCGTGGGGTGATGGTATGCGTGGCGTACCTGATCCGCTTCACGCTGCGCCCATCCGCGATTCCGGGGGGCGCGGAAGGCACCCTCCTCATCCAGAACGTTCCGTCCGACCTCGTCCACGTCGCTACGGCGGGCCTTATCCCCGCCGCCGAGTACGTCCCAATCGAGTGGGCAGCCGAGTCCTGCTCGCATCAGCCGCCTGATGTACAGGCCGTGCTCAGGCGGTTGGTCGACGTCTGTGTGGCGCTTTCCAGCTCGCCGCAGGCCTTGGCGGCGGCAGTCAAGTGGCGCCAGCGGCACGCGCCGGGCGTCGTGGAGCAGTTCCTCCAGCAGTAGGAAGCACTCCGATTCGGGCCGTCCCTAGAGACGGCCCGGTTTTCTTCCAGGCACCATGGCGTCTCATAGTGGAGACGAGTCTGGAAATCGAGGCTGCAGGGAGAGTTGAGCCGGTAGGCACGAGCCGTGTGCCAGCGAAATGTAGGGGGTGGGCGGCCCAATCTCCAGTTAGGAGCACAGTTCGCAAGCCGCGTTCCGCCAAGACGCTTCCTGCAAGTTCAGAATTTTGAATGCGCTCACTTGTCGATCGTGCTTTGCTAGCCATCCTTCTCTTGTGCCTCTGGCTCGGAGCTCTCCATGGCCGCCCATGGTGTTCGCGCTACTACTAGATCCAAGCCGACGCGAGACTTTGCGGTCGTAGTCATCATGCTGCTCGTTCTCGCCACCGCCGTGACCATCGCGCTCTCGAGCATTCATACTCACTCACCGCTGATCGATCTGCAGGCTGTTCCAAATATAAGCCGGTTCGGGTACACCCTCAGCCTCGCTCTATTTGGCTTGCCTACACTAGTGATCGCGATCTGGTTCGCGTGCAGCCGTCAGTACGCTATCGAACAGAAAGCCTTCGTGCCGGCTGTACTGATCGGGTTCGGATTTGGCGTCCTGCTCGACGTCGTGTTTGGCAATGCCTTCTTTACTTTTAACAACAGGGCAGCCAACCTCGGTCTGTTGCTCCCGGGTTACGCACCAGGACGCGGTGTGGTCACGAACATTCCCGTCGAGGAGTTTCTCTTTTATGCGTTGGGCTTTACGACCATCCTCCTCATCTATATCTGGGGCAACGTGTACTGGTTTGGAAAGTACTGCGCGGACAACCTGCGGGAGCGGGCCGATCTGATCCCCAGGATGATTCAGCCGCACTGGCCTTCGGGCCTAACTGCAATTCTGCTTCTCACGATTGGATACACGTACCGCTATTGCGGGCCACCCCGACATAATCAGGGCTTCCCTGGGTACTTCACCGTCCTGGTCGTGCTCGGTGCCTTGCCTTCGCTGTTGACGTTCCCGACGGTCAAGCAATTCGTGAACTGGCGAGCATTCAGCTTCACGCTCATGACCTTGCTGTTTATCTCGCTCCTGTGGGAGGTGACCCTCGGGGTCCCCTATGCGTGGTGGGGGTACCAGGATCAGTCAATGATTGGGCTCTTCATCGAGGCATGGGCGCATCTTCCTGTGGAAGCCGTGTTGGTCTGGGTGGCGGCGTGCTATGGGACGGTGCTCACGTACGAGCTCATCCGACTGGTGCAGTACAGCGACAGCCGCGTGCGCGAAGCACTCTTCGGCGGCAAGTGGACGAGGTAGGGATCATGCGAGAACGCGGACACCTATCGATGTCAGCACGCTTGTGGCAAGTCGCGGTCTTGCTGGCCGGCGCGTGGATTCTCGCTGGCCCGAAGATGGTTGATGCCGACACGTTCGCCGATCAGCACGCTGGGTTCTTTATTCCCGCCCACGTCACTCGCCAGCAGCTGCTTGATGAGCTGGATAGCGCATCTACGACGCCGAAGGTTCCGGCGACCCTCCTGCGCGACTCCGTGTTGTTCAACCCATCCCTTGCTGACGTAATCGTCTACTTCGACGGCCCTGTTCGGCCGACTCTCGTGCTGGCAGGAGACGGACGAACCTGGTTGATGCGGACCACGTATGGGTGCTGGTGTTCACCAGCAGCGATCCCGCAGTCGGCCGAAGACAAGAGCTGGCCGCGTCGGCGCTGGCGGAAAGGCCAGACAAGAGCGGCGACGAGCCGAAAAGTAAGCCCGTCACGTTCACCCTCGAGCCGATCGCGCGTCAGCAGGACCAGTCGGAGCGCCTGATTCCAGAACTGCTCGGGTTGCTGCTCGGGGTGGGCAGCAAGGCGGGAAGCGTCAAGGACGTTGAGGACAGCACGGTCGGATCGGCGTGGTATCCCCTCCAAGCTCCGGGCGACACCAGTCGATCGATGTGGTGCGCTTGGGCCAAGTTCCCGCTGCGTAGCAATACCATTAATCGCGTTGGCGTCATCCAGGACCGGGCGGCCGATGCAAGCTTAGGACGGCGAAGTGCTTGGCTCACCTTCGGGAACTACTCGCCGGGATACTTTGGAGGCAGCATCGGCACGACGTTCGCCTTCGTCAGTGACGGTGATTCTGCCGGCCCACGGCCCGCGATTGATGCCGCCCTGATGTTCCACTGGAACGCCTTCCGGCCGGCGAGGATCCCAAGTCTTAAGAACGGACGCGTCCTGTTCGGAAGCCTTGGACTCGTCGGCGCTGCGAAGATCGGGAAAGATCCCTTGAAGACGCTGTTTTTCGGAGCCTCGCTCGGTCACTTGTTTGAAACCGACCTCGGGATCGACGGAGGAGTTTCATTGCGGCAAGGGAATGGATCAAGCGGCAGCATTTGGAAGGGGAGGCCAGCCTTAGCGCTGCACTACTCCTTGTGAGTCGCCACAGCACATGCCATCGTTTGCGTCCGCCACGGGACGTGAGTGACCGGGCGGGTGGTGATGCGGAAGGCGGCGTTTGGACTACTCTGCTTGGTCTTAAACGGAGAAGCGGACTCGGCCAGATCAGCGACAATGGGGTTTAGGGTCCGGTCGCCGAACCTGATCCCACGGGTATTCGCCGGAGCGAACATGCAGACGCATTATTTCAGTAGAGACTTGCCGCAGCGTGGACGCGGCACAAGGGCGTACTGGGCCATTCACCCAGCGCGCAAGGCCATCGTTTTCGTCCATGGCTTCCGTGGGTCTGCTGTCGGCACCTGGACGCAGTTTCCGGACTTACTCCCGGGACAGACGGCCTGCTCTGGCTGTGACCTCGTATTCTACGGATACGACAGTCTGTACCGTCGGGCATATGTCAACGCGGCCATGCTCTTGGCGTTCCTCAACGATTTGATGAGCCATCCGGCTGAGTTGATCAACGCTACCTTGCCCGCTGAAGATGCTCGACCCTCGACCTTCTCCATCGACAAACTCGTCCTTGTTGCCCATTCCTTGGGTGCGGTTGTGGCACGGCAAGCACTCCTCGATGCAGAACGAGCTGGACACGCTTGGCGTGACCGTACTCACCTTGTGCTCTTCGCGCCCGCCCACATGGGCGCCAGCGTCCTGCCATTGATTTTCTCAGCGCTGGGGGCTTTCAAACTGCCGATCGTTCCGGAAGCGCTCCAGTTCGGCTTTCCTTCGCTCCAGGATTTAGCAGCCGATAGCCAAACGATTACGGATCTCCGGACCGAGACGAGGCGACTCCTCGACAAGGGGGCCGGAAAGCACTTGGTGGCGCGCTCCGTCTTTCTCGCCGAAGACGATCGAGTGGTGAATCCAAACCGCTTCTGCGATGACCCGCCCCCCTCAGTCATCCGCGGGCGGGGGCACATCAACATCTGCAAGCCGGATGCACAGTACCAGGCGCCGCTGAAGGAGGTGCTCCGGATCCTATGAGTGACCTTCCTATGAGTGACCTCGCCCTTACCAACTTGCGGGATCTGACGCACCGCTATTTTGAGCAGGAGCGCGTGGTCTCGCTACGTCGCCACCTGAGTGGCGCGAGCGCAGCGGAACGGCGCCAGCTGCTTCGCTTCCACTCCGAACCGGTGCTTGATCCAAAGGAAATCGCGTATCGGGACACGACGGATGAGTTGCTGGCGTTTTACAGCCGGGTGGCGGTGGCCTCACTCGTGCGACTCGTTCCTGATCCACTGCCGCCGAAGTTTGCCGAGATGGCTCTTCGCGACCTGGCCATGCCGGAATTGGCAAGCTACTATGAACAGCATTATCCCTTGTTGCTGCCTCAGCTTCTCCGGCGCCGCCTGGAGGACACCGAGTTCCGCCCGGCCGACGAGGATGCGGCCAGCGCTTGGACGTTGTATGCACAGTTCTTGGACGTCAATAGTTCGATCGAGTCCGATGCATCCGTGGAGGCCTTTCTGTGGTTCCTCGACGATGGCTTCACGGAGGGATTTGGGCTTGAGGATCTCCTCAAGACGATCGAACAGCCACGCCAGTTCTTTCGTCGGATGTCCCGCGTCGAACCAGAGGACGCCTTGGACCTCGCATTGCGAGGTTTTGGTGAGTTCATGATCTTTTGCATGGAGCTCGACGCGCTTCTTGTTCGTACCGCCCGCTGGCCGTTGCTGCAGTCGGGCATGTGGCACCATCACGGGTATTGGTTCGATTTCTTGGGAGAGAAAGTTGGACGCGAGCTGAACGAGGCGCTCGATAGTTTCATGCGTTGGCATGAAATCGCGCCCGACAGCATTGATGCTCCGGAGATGGTGATGCCGAGTATCGAGGACGCGCGCCAATCACTGCAGCGCCTAACCGGCACGGAGTACGGGCAGGCGCTGCGCGGACTGATGGAAGAGATGCCGGCATAAGCGGCGGGAAAGCTGACGCACCTCACATCGGCAATGTTCGCGTCCGATCGAGGACTCTGCGGCGTTCATCAAGAGCGGAGTATCGAGCTACGCGCCCTCGATGTTTTGGAACGAGCTGACGAAGGTGGACCTCCGTGAGGACGACACCGTTTACGAGGCCGTCGATGCCGCCGTCGCCTTTAGTGATCTTGACGGTGTGTGGCGCCTGGCGCGACCGGAGCTCGATTGCGCAATTCGGGGACACGGGTGGGCAATACACATGGACCTACCGCGGCCTGCAGTCCGCCTTAGAAGAGTTAAGCATGAGACTCGTCGAGTCGCTGGCGAGCTAAGATCGGCTACGCGCCGCACGTGAAGCACGCGGCCGTGGGGAAGTAGCTCAGATCGCCCAGGCAACAGCGAGACTAAGGAATCAAAGTCCTGCGGAGTGTCATCGCCCAGCCGTGCGCCCGTTCAGCGCAGTACGATGCCCTTGCTCGTCAGCCGACGATCGCCGTGCTGCAAGTTGACCCAGTACACGCCTGCACGGAGTGATCCCTGAATGGGCAGCGTGTGGTGTCCGGGTCCGAGATGGGAGACATCGTACCGGCACACTTCTCGTCCGGAGACATCATAGAGGCTCAGCGCGCCGAGGGCTTGTCGGGGGAGGGTGAAAGCGACTGCGGCCCCGTGACCCAGGGCGGGATTGGGCGCGAATCCGCGCAGGGCTAGCGCGTACGCAGGCACCGGCACCCACACCTCTGCACTCACCGCAGATCCGTCGTCTGCCCCGAGCCGATAGGCATACCGTTCGCCAGCTGTGACCTCGCTGTCGCTAACGTCAATGCGCCCTGAGCCGTCGCGGTTGACGTGGGCAATGGCTCGCCACTCCGTGGTCTCTTGCCTCCGCTGCAGGACAATCCGACCGGCATATTCGGTCGACCACACAAGCCGCACTTGTTCCGAACCCGCGTCCACCGTGATGAGGGAGGCCATGACACCCGTAGGAAGGTCACCGTCGAAGTGCTGGGCCCAGATGTTGTTCTTGCTCCCTCCGCCTCGGCTATCCGTCCATGCGGCGTACACCCCTCCGCGATAGTCAGCGGCGATGGAGATGTCGACTTGGCTACCGCCGAGGCTCGGATCGGACACTGGACGGCCCGATGAGCCATACAGCGGATCAATGCTAGCGTCGCCTCGGAGGTGCTGCACGAGGCAGCGCGCATGTGAATCATCGCGGAAGCCGCAGAACACGCCCGTGCCTCCGTCCGAAACAAGAATGCCAGGTGTCTGGCTTCCGCTCTGCATCGGTGTCACCGCTACTCCGTTGACACTCCAGCCAGCAGCTCGAGTCCCATCTGGATTCAGGCGACTGACAAAGTTCGCCGAAGCAAAGGTTCGGTAGTCGAGCCAGCCTGCGATCAGACCGCCAACCCCGTCGGAGACGGCAGAGGGGTATTCTTGGATCTGAAAGACGGTGCACACGGGAATGCCATTTGTCGACCAGCCTGGGTAGAGCACGCCCGTGGAAAGAACATGGTGCGCATAAATGTCTAGATATTCCGGGTGCAAAATGGGATCTGATCCTGGGGGCGCGCTACGATAATCCGCCCAAACACAGTACACGCCTCCGTTACCATCGACTGCCAGGCGGGGCTGCTGCACGTGGATACCAGGCTGCGTCAATCGAATGCCACCAGGTGGCCACGTCGGATCCAGTTGGCCTGCCACGGTGAACTTGCACAAACGAATATAACGGCCGGATCCAGCGGTAGGTTCCTCCACCCACACGACGTAGATGCCGCCCGCACCATCGGTGGCGCAGTCAGGTTGATTCGCGTAAAACCCCGTATCATTTAGCAGTGTACCGTTTGTCTGCCATCCTGGTGAGACAGTTCCATCGGTCGCAATGCACATACCGCGAATTTGATTGGTTGGTCGATCTTCCCACACCACAAACGCGCCACCCGACACAAAGGTCGTTCGCGGCTGATCTTGGTTTCCCGCGATTCCAACTAGGAGGTTTCCGTCTGCCGACCAGCCCGGCCGCGGATTGCCAGTTGCATCGAGCCATTGGCCTCGAATATCCGTTCCATTACCGACGCCCGCAAAAGTGTTAAAGAAGCCACCTTGTCCGTCGCTGCGCAAGTTATTGCGCCCATCACAGTGACTCGCGAGAAGTATGCCATTGAGCGGCCAGCCATTTGCGATGCTCGCATCGGAATGCAGTAGTTGACCGTAAGCATCAGCATCTTGGCGGCCCGCTCGAGCGTCGCACCACCAGACCAGCAGGTCTCTTGACACGGGATCGGCCGCGATCACCGGAATTGCATGGAAAGGCTCGCCGACTGAAATAGGGACTCCAGCCCTATCCCAGTCCGCATGAGCGGTAACGGACAAGCAAATCAGCAACCCCAACGCTGTAGCGATGCGAAGCACCTGACCTCCCGAGCGAGTCAATATTGTCCTTGACGAACCCTTGAAGATCAAGGATAAAGCCTGCCAGCAGCCGGGCACCGCGCCTCCACTCCTCCTTCGCCCCACCGGCTAGGCGCCGCGCCCGGGAGCCTCTTTCCTCGGGCCTTTCCTCTCCACCTCCCGAAGAAGGAGGCCTACGTGCGCTCCCGTGTGCTCGTTCTGGCCATACTACTGCTCGCAACCGTGAGCGTGCGGCCGGCAAGTCCGCTTCCCGTGCTGCCCTGGCATGGGCGCTGGACTCCGTACGACGCCTCACAGTCCTACATTGCCGTCCACATGGCGCTTCTGCGGGACAGCACCATGGGCCCCACTGGGTATCACAGCAAGATCATCTGGTGGAATGACGAGCACGAACTCGGCATCCATGGCGGAATTTATGGTTGGCGTCCCGATTCGATGGACGTCTGCGTCTCGTTTCCGGATACCGCGCACATGCGTGCTCTTCCCTTGGCTAGCGCGCCGTATCACATCTTTTGCGGCGGTCTCGGCCAAATGGCTGATGGAAAGTTCCTCGTCGCAGGCGGCACTGAGCCTACCGGAGAAGTAGGGGCCGCGTTGTCGACCTTCTACGACCCAACGCAGAACCAATGGTCGACCCCAGCAAGCCCCATGGCTTATGGGCGCTGGTACCCAACGGTGACGGCGCTCCCTGATCGTCGGGGGATGGTCACGTCAGGCAGCATGTACCCGCACATGCAGCAGTTTGGGGGAATAGCCTCAACGACCGGGCTAGGGACAGATGTGCTACGGCGGCTGGGATTGAGAACGACGGGGGGTGGTATTTGGGATCCTCCCGTTTCCACGTATTACTCAACGTCCGGCGCGCTGTGGCCTGCGCCTAGAGATGGCCACACCTTCACCGAATCCACCGACGATCATCAGGGGGCCATACTCTTCGGTGGCCGCGATACCTCGGGCACGTACCTCGGCGATGCCTATTTTATGCTTAGCGTTCATCAGCCATTCGCCTCGGATAACGGTTACTACTTCCAACATTTCGTTTCAGATAACTTCGGCATCCGCCGTGCGGACCATGTCGCCGTCAATGAGAAGGCGGCCGGTGCCTCTCGCTTTGGGCTGCTCGTGTTCGGCGGCAGAAACGCAACTACTGTGCTCGGGGACGCGCAGTGGCTTCACGTCGTGTCCGGCGCTTGGCGGTGGGATGCAGTCACAACCGGCGCCGGCGCGGACACTGTTTACGGACACGTTGGGTTCTATGACGCAAAGCGTCACCGCCTGCTGGTATTTGGTGGTGCCAGGACGATTGGCGGCACGCCGTCCGACAGCACCGTCTACGCCCTTGACCTCTCCAATCCCGGTGGGACGTGCAACTGGTCCACGCCGCCGGTCATCGCCCACAGCGGCATTCCCTCGCCGCGCATCGGCGCAGCGCTCGCTGTCGATCCAAGAACACTGCTGCGAATGCACACCCCCGACACGACGAACTGCATTCGGAAGGGCATTGCCGCTTACATGTTCGGCGGCCTCAGGACGGCCAGCGTGTCAAGCGCCCAAGACGATCTATGGCAGCTGTGGGTAAGTGACAATGCTTCCTGCGACAGCGTCGAGTGGGTGCACTTGAGTCCCGATAGCTCCGCCCCCGCGGCGCGGGGCTGGCACGCGGCCGCATTCGATTACGATTCTAAGCGGGTGATGTTCTTTGGCGGGGAGTCGAACACCACCGGCGTGGGCATCACGGCCGCAGCCCTAGATGTCGGCACAGCGGTGGCCGATCAGGTTCCGAGCGCCTTCCACTACACCTGGCGCGCGGTGACGAGCTTGAACGATACGGTCGGGATATCGCACGGCCCGGCTATCTACGATGGCGGAACCATCAACGCACGCATCCCGGAATTCACTTCAACGACCGGCTCGAGTCCCTCGTGGACGGCGGCCACCGCGGCCGACAGTTTCTACCACCGGGATCCGTGGTATCCCTTCATGTTCGTCATGCCGGACGGGCGGATCTTCGACGCCGGTTCGGGTAATGACGACAACCACTACAGCGCTGTGTTCAACCTCTCCACGCAAAGGTGGGGTCTGCACCCAAGGACCCTTACGCACCAGAGTCTCTTCGTTCCGGGCTCGGCGGCCATGTTCCGCCCCGGGATGGTGATGGCGGCCGGCTCGCGCGATGAGTTTTTCCGCAGCAATCCTATTTCCAACACTGGAAACTTGCCGGCAGTGGGGATGACCGAGGTCATCGATCTCAACGCCGACTCAGCCGCCACGTGGCATTGGAGCATTAATGAGATGTACAAGGGGCGGCTCTTCCACAACCTCGTCATCTTGCCGACCGGGGATGTCATGGCTGTCGGGGGAGACAGCTGCGCAACACTTCAAGACTCAGTGCTGGCACGCGCGTACGCGGTGCGGCGGCCGGAAATCTGGTCGCCGGATACGACATCGAGTGGGAAGCGGGGGTACTGGCGCGGCAGCAGCGTCAATGACACGCTGCTCGCCGAAGCCCATGTCCAGCGTGATTACCACTCCACGGCGATTCTCTTGCCCGACGGCCGCATTCTGTCAGCCGGTGGCAACGCTAGCTACCCTGAGGCACAGAAGGTCGAGATTTACTGCCCGCCCTATCTGTTCAATGCCGACGGCAGTCGCGCTGCGCGCCCCGAATACAACCTCTCGAGCGTGCCGCCAACGCACTTGACCTACGGGCAGTCGTTCTATGTGTGTCTGTCGAGTAACACCACCGCCGCGGATGTGGACTCGGTCGTCCTGATCAAGCCGGGCGCGCCCACGCACGGCTTTGACGCTGATCAGCGCTTCCTCCGGCTGCCGACCACGTACTGCGGCGCGGGATATCGCCTCGAAGTCACCTCGCCGGCCAACGCCAATCTGGCGCCGCCGGGGGACTACCTCATGTTCCTCGTCTACAAGAACATCGTCGACCGCGCGGCCAACGCCACGCCGCCGCCGCGGTACCGCACGCCGAGCATCGCGCGCTGGGTCCGACTGGGATACCAGTGGGACAACAGCAGCTTCTGCGCAGGATGCGGCGGAGGTGGTTGCCCGTACGTCGACGTCGCCGGCATCAGTGGCTGGCTGAGCGACAACACGATCTTGGGCCGATCGGCCAATGGCACCATGAGCTATGACGCCTACCCGTTGCGGATGACCCCCGACACGCGCAGTGGGCTCGTGACGGTTCGGCTCCGTGAAAACGAGCAGGAGGTAACGAGCCTCGACGCCGCCAGGCTGTTGGCGGTCGACCACGGCGCCGGCCTGACGGTGGTCGGCGACAGCAGTGGCGTTGTCGTCGGTCGATCGGTGACTGCCTTCCGCGTCACCACCTCCAAGGGCGAGGACATTTCATCGCTCTTGAGCGATGGCGGCAGGGGCTGGTGGGGATCGCCGGGCGATACCGTCCTGGTAGACCTCGATGGGCCGCGCGCCGCTGCCTCAATGCAGTCAGGCGACGGTGGCGGTGGCATGCTGGATGGTGATCCGAAAGACGAGGAGCTGGTGTACCGGCCAGGCGGCACGGCCAAGATGCAGCAGTCCACCCGGCCGGCCCTCGTCACCGACGCTGATTGGCTCGACCAAACCGGTGTGCGCCTTCAGCGCCGTGGCGGCGATGGCGATTGGCATGACGTCGGCCACTGGTACCCGCGGCAGTACGGCGCCAAGACGTACCTGCCCGGACTCGGCCATGGCCAGACGCGGCTCATCTTTGTCGGTCGGCACAAACTGACGTTCGCCGGGCGGCTGGCGACCGTTACGGAGGGTGTCAGCGTTACCGAAGTGAGTGCGAGCAGCGCGGTGCACTCGCGACTGGGAAGCGTGGCCAGCGAGTTGAACACGGGCGGGGAGAGCACCATGCTGGCGCCGGGCGACACCATCACCCTGCAGTTCGCCGCACCGCCAAGTAGTGAAGGTGCAGAGCGCGACTATGTCCTGGTCACGCGCGGGGTCTACACGTCCGATCTGGGAGCGGCGCGGCTGACGCCCAGTCGCACGGGACTGCCGCTGCAGTTCGCCTTGCGGCAGAACCAGCCGAATCCATTCGGCGCGACAACGACCATCAATTTCGAGCTGCCGCAGCGCTCGAAGGTGAAGATCGAGGTCTTCGATCTGTTCGGGCGGCGCGTGAAGACGCTCACCAACCAGGAGTGGCCGGCCGGGTATCAGCACATCGACTGGGATCGGACGGCCGACAACGGCTCGTTCGTCCACGCCGGCGTGTTCATGTATCGCATCACGGCCGGATCGTTCCGGACCCAGCGCAAGATGGTACTTCTGTCGCGTTAGTACCGATGACGAGAAGGGGTGGCGCACCGCGCCACCCCTTTCTTCGTCGCTAGGGACAAGTGTGGAGAGGAGCCTGACCCACCATGTCTGACTGCGACGCTGGTTATACCTTCAAGAATTGGGCGAAAACGATCACCTTCCAGCCGCGTAGCTTCTGTCAACCGACCTCTGAGGCTCGCGTCATAGAGATCCTCCGGGGCGCCGCGGCGCACCGGGAACGGGTAAGAGTGCAAGGCGCCGGGCACTCGTTTTGTCCCTTAGTTGCCACTAATGACACGCTCATCTCCCTCGATCGTCTCGGGGGGCCAATCACCGTTAACGGGAACTTGGTAACGCTGCCAGCGGGGATGCGCCTGAAGGACGCCATTCGTGAGCTCGCCACGCGAAAGCTCGCGTTCAAGAATCTCGGCTCTATTACTGAACAATCGATCGCCGGGGCGATCTCGACCGGCACCCACGGCACGGGCATCAGCTTCGGGAGCATCCCCACCCAGGTCGCGGGGTGTCGCCTGGTGGACGGCACCGGACAGGTGCAAACGATTACGCAGGCCGACGCCGATCAGCTCTCCGCGGCCCGCATCAGTCTGGGCGCTCTGGGCGTCATGACGGAAGTAACCCTCGAGTGCGTGTCCCACTACAAACTAGAATACAACGCGTACTTGGCACGATTCGATGAAGTGGTGAACGTGATCGACACGCTCGTCACGGAGCATCAGCGCATGCTGCTCTGGTGGCTCCTGCCGTCGTTTGGTCCCACCGATTGGGTGGTGCTGGTCACAAAAGATCCGGTGTCGCATCCGCCCGGCCTACTGGCCGACGCCGTTGATACGCCGATCGCCGCCTCGACCACCTTAGATCGCACGCCACTGCCCCGCGACACTGACGAGCTGGTGAACATACTCATGGCCTCCAGCCCTCCAGCACTATTCGCAACGAAGGCTGACACGGTCCCACCGTTTCGTCGCATCCTCCATTTCGTTGCCGACTACGACCGAGCGCTGACCATTCCCCTTCTGCCGCTGTACCACCGTGAGTGTGAGTACGCCATCCCTGCCCCACGAGCCGCTGAGGCGTTACGAGCTATGCGGGTAATCGTGGAGGAGAATGACTTCCGACTGCGATTGCCGGTCGAGGCCCGATTTGTGGCGCAAGATGACATTCTCCTCAGTCCGGCGCGGTTCGGCCCGATGTGCTACATCGGCGCCAGCACCCTCGACAATGCAACCGAAGTGTTTGAGCGGTTCGAACCGCTGATGAAAAGCTTCGGCGGGCGGCCGCACTGGGGCAAGAACTACACGTTGACGGGTGAAGAGGTGCGTCGTTTGTACCCGGACACGCTTGCTGCCTTTTTGGCGCAACGCGACGCCTTCGACCCGCAGCGGGTTTTCGCGAATAGCATGTTGGACAGTCTGTTCGGCGCGTCAACGCCGTAGTTATTGACCGATGTGTCAGGTGGGACTAGTGTGTTAGTGCGCCTTCTAGCAGAAGCGCGCACTCCAAGGCTTCGCAGCCCGATTTCCTCGATCTTCCGCTGCGTCTGAGCCACCTGGCCCTCCCCAGCTAATCATCCACGGCGCGTGATTCCACCGCGCCTGCCGCCCTCAGGATGCTCGACTGCGCCTTTCTGCTAAGGGGCGCACCCTCGAGCTCCAGGGCGGTTCATCCCTCCACGTCGTGCCCATCCTTCCCTGGCCCGGGCAGCAACTGCCCCGCTATCTCACCCAGCCCGAAGTCCTCCGCTTCTTCGCCGCCATTGACTCACCGCGCGATCGGGCGCTGTTCGCCCTGATGTACCACTACGGCCTGCGCGTGGGAGAGGTGCTGCTCCTCACCCGCGGCGATGTCGATCTCGAGCGCCGGCGGCTCCTGGTGCGGCGCTTGAAACGCGGCGTCTGGAGCGAGCAGGTCCTCTTCGAGGCCACAGCCGCGATCCTCAGCGCGTACTTCGAAGGGCTTTCACTCGCGCCTGCGGCGCCGCTCTTTCGTGGCCGCTTCGGGCCGCTGAAGCGCCGGCGCATTCAGGCGCTCTTTTGCCGCTATCGGGATGAGGCCGGATTGCCGCCGCACGCGACGACGCATTCCTTTCGGCACTCGATCGCGACGCACCTCCTCGACGCCGGCATGTCCCTCGAGTTCGTCCAGGACCACCTCGGCCATCAGTCGATTCGCTCGACCTCGATCTACGCCCGCATCACCGACCGCCACCGGGCCGCGGTGTTCGAAAAGCTCCAGTCCTCGCCGTGGATCGTGCAGCCCGGCACGCCTGCCGCGACGCCCGCGCCAGCCGCCGCCCCGAAAGGAGATCTCCTCTGACCGCCGTGCGCGTTCTGTGTCCCTAACGCACTGACATTTCATCCATCACTTGCTCCCGTGAACGAAGGAGACCCCAATGGCCGTCCACGTCTGGCGCGCCTGCCTGGGTGCGGTGCTACTCGCCGTGCCGCTGCCCGCCTTTGCCACTTCGCTCTGCCAAGCCGGCGCCCCGGACGACTTCTCCCCAGCTGGTGTGGAGACGACGAGCGCCACGCCACGGTGGGAGACGTGCATGTCCAACACGACTGCCGGCGTGCGCGCCGAGTTCGACGGGTGTGTCATCGACCACTACGTCCGGCAGTCGTTTTTCTTGGGGAGCTGCGGCGCCGCCGATGGCGACACGACCGGCAGCGGCACGATCGTCGTCACGGTCCGGGTGCGCGGCATGGCCGGGAGCGCCACTACGAACGACTACCTCATCTTGGGCGCCGGGAACGGCGCGTTGTGGGGCGTGACCCTCAACACCTTGCAGTGCCTGCGGACGAATGGGGCAGACTGCACCTGGAGCCCCGGCGACACGGCCACCTTCACCGTCCGCCTCAACGACCTCCCGCCGAGCTCTGCCTCGCCGTTCATCTGCGCCTGGCCGCAGTTGGTGACGACCCTGACCGCGGCGGTGGGCGACTCCGGCGAGCTCGACGTTGGCATCACCGACGACACGTGCGTCGACTACCTCGCTGTCCGCTACGACGCGGCGGTCCCGACGCGGCCGCGGAGTTGGGGAAGCCTGAAGGTGCTCTACCACTAACCTTGCAGAGCAGGGTGGTGAACAGCGACGCCGGCGTTCACCTCGCACCTTGGACCGAAACGTATGGCGACGATGGGGGGCGGGCGAAGGGTTGCCATACTGGCGATTGCCACATCACATTGACGCGAGTTGTGTCCGTCGGAGGGTGGGTAATACGATGCCGGCGTCGTTCACCGCGGTATAGAGGCACATCGCTCGCAAGGGAGAACTCGCCATGGCACGCAAGAGTGCGCGCACGAAGTCCACGCCCGCCACTACCAGTAATGGAGCGACCACTGCGGAAAGCAAGGAACCGACGACAGCTACTGCTTCGGTGAAGCTGCGGCGCGCCAGGGCCGGAGTGAAGCGCCGCGTTCGCACTAGGCGCAAGCCGGTGGTGAAGGCAGTGCGGAAGCGCAGTGCACCGCGCAGGGCGCGCGCCCGTGTCACCGATACGCGCCGCCAAGAAATCCTGCAGATCGCCGCGCGCGAGGGCCTGACCGGCGCGCAGGTGGCGAAGCGCTTCGGCATCTCCCAAGTGACGTACTACCTGTGGCGCAAGAAGGCGGGCCTGAAGGGCAGAGCGCGGCGAGGACGGGCGAGCGGTGCAGCTCCTGTGGTCGGCATGGCAGGCACGATCCGCGCGCAGGTCCGTTCAGCCATTCAGGCGATGTTGCCGCAGTTGATCAGCGAAGAAATCGCTGTGGCGCTGGGCGGCCGGCGGGGGCGCCGCAGTCGTCGATAGTTATGATCCGCATCGATCGAGAGGGCCCATCATGCAACGCCGATATTTTCTGAAGACGGTGAGCCTTGCGGGCACCACCATCGCCTTTAGCCCTTCTTTCACCATCGCCGAGAAGCGATCCCAAGAATTAGATCTGCCGACAATGTTAGCGATCACAGAAGTGCCCGCGATCGCAATTAGCGGAATCATTCGAGGCCGGCCGGTGCACCATCTGGCCGGGGTGCGCGCGGCTGGGAGCGCACAGCCGATTACCATCGATACATACTTTGCAGCGGCGTCGCTGACGAAGCCGGTGTTTGCCTGGGCGGTGCGCCAGCTGGCGAGGCAGGGAAAGATCGACCTTCAGAAACCTTTGCAGGATTATCTGGATCTCGGGCTGACCGGAGATGCCAAACGCATCACGGCCGAACACGCGTTATCGCATCAGACTGGCCTGCCAAACTGGCGCTTCCAGCCCGGTGCGCTCGCTACTGAATTCGCGCCGGGAACTCGTTGGCAATATTCGGGCGAAGGCATCTTCTTGTTGCAGCGCGTGGTTGAGAAAATCGTTGACATGCCGATCGCCCGTTATCTGAAGCGGGCTGTCCTCGAACCGTTGGGGATGACGGCGAGTACTTTCGCCTGGACCCCCGAGCTGCGGCCGAGAGCGGCGGCGGGGCACACGCGCCGTGGAACCTTGCTCGAGCGCGACCTTGCGTTCTACGAACAGCAAAACTTCGAAGTGTTGCAGAAGGCCGGCTTGCAACCTGAGTCTTCCACTTACGATCAGATCGCCCGCGCTTACGAACAGGCAAAGGCGACACCGCTGCCGATCGGCATGTCGCCGAACATGGCGGGCTCACTGCAAACAACCGCCGCGGACTATCCGAAATTCTTGAAAGCCGTGCTGGCGGACGTCCCGGGTCACTTGGACGAGTATCGCGTGCGCGCGCGAGTCAATCCGCAGATTGCGTGGACGCTCGGTGTGGGAGTTGATGAGTCGGTGGGCCGGCCCACTTACTTTCACTGGGGTGATGGTCCGGGCGCCAAGAATTTTGCGTGGGTACAACCGGAAACGAATACGGCCCTAGTGTTCTTTACAAACGGTGATCACGGCCAGTCGGCATATTCCTGGGCTTTCCGAAAATTGGTGGGAGAAGATCCCGCGTCTCTGTCGTGGATCTGATCTAGGGTGGCGGTTGGCCTGTGGCCGCTGGCCAACGCCGCGCCTTGATGTATGCTCCAGTGTACGGTCCTAGCTGAAGGGCGCACTCGCGGGCTCTGCAGCCCGATTTCTTCATCTTTCCGCCGCGTCTGAGCCACCTCGCCCTCCCCAGCTAACTCACCGAAGGCGCGCGTTTCCGCGGCGCCGGCCTGTCGCGGCCGGACAACACGTACCCGACGGCGGTCAGCGACTACCTCGAAGGGGTGGCGACCGTCATTCCATAAGCACGTGTTGACGGCACGTGGTTCGGCGAGTAGGTTGCCGCTCTCGTTCACGGCATGAGTGTTTTGGGAAGCCGGTGTGATTCCGGCGCGGCCCCGCCACTGTGAGCGGCGACGAAACTCAAAGAGGGACGGAGACGCTTCTGTCCGACCACTGGCCTCGCGCCGGGAAGGTCTTTGGGGAGTAGGACGACCCGCGAGCCAGGAGACCGACTCAGGCCACGTCGCATCCGTCTCTCGCGGGAGGGACTGGGGAGCAATGACCGGCTTGCAGATCACTTCGGCTGGGCGGATGCATCCTCTCTCTGAAGGGAGTCGCATCCATGCGCAGCCTTCTTCGCTGCAAGACGGCGCGGGCCGCCTTGTCTCTGGCCCTCCTCGCCCTGATCAGTCCCTCGCTCGCGCTCGCCGCCTTCCTCGACAGCGGCCAGGTCAATCCGGAAATCGCGCGGACTGATCGCTCGATTGTCGCCTGGGCCACCGCCGTCACCGACGTCCAACGCGGCTTCCGGGATTATCAGCAACCGGTGCTCGGCTTGGCCTCATTCGGGACTCCCAGCGACGTGCTCGGCCCGACCGGCATGCCCTGCAGTCTTGGGGATGGCGGCTCGATGACGCTCACGTTCGCCCAGCCGATCATCGACGGTCCCGGTGCGGACTTCGTGGTCTTCGAAAATGGCTTCGCCTCAAACGGCGGCGTCTATGCCGAGATGGGCTTTGTCGAAGTGAGCTCGGACGGCACGCACTTCGCGCGCCTGCCCGCGCTGTGTCGCAACCCACTGGCGACGGGCTCGTTCAGTGCCATTCATCCGGCCGACTACTACAACCTGGCCGGCAATTATCTCGACGGTACGGGCATCGACCTGCAGGACCTAGTCACCGACGGTGATCCCTCTGTGGTCAACGGACAGGTGGACATCAACAACATCACGTACATCCGCCTCGTGGACGTCGTTGGCGACGTTGTGGGACCGGGTCGCACGTTCGATTTCCTCGGGCGCGTTGTTTCCGATCCGTACCCGACGGCTTTTGCGAGCTCGGGCATGGACGTGACGGGCATCGGCGTCATTCACCAGTCGCAGCCGACCCCGACGCAGGCGACATCGTGGGGCGCACTCAAGACGAGGTACCGGTAATCTCGCGCCGGGCGGGGGAGCCAGCCCTCCGCCCGGCAATAACGCAAGCAGACGGCCTCTGCGGAGCGGTTGGTATTGCAGTAGCGCCCGTCTCACTGATCACGTGTTGTGCGCCTCCGGGTACGCACGTATCTTTGCGCGTCTGACGCCAAATGATGGCGCGATGATCTGTTGACCGTCCTCGGGTAGGAGAGACGATGGCACGCAAGCGTACGCGGCAATCGAAGAATGAGGCGCCGGCCAACTCGGCCAGCGATGCGCCGGGAGCAGACGCAAGCTGCGCCTTCGAGCAAAGCCAAACCTGCGAGGCGTCGCACTACTCGCAAGCGCGCCGCCCGAAAGGCAGGCGCGAAGCGATCTTCGACAGCCGCCGCGCCGGGTCGGGGCGCGCGTATGAAGCGGGCACCGCGGCGAGTTGGTCGCGTCAGCGACGCGCGGCGGCAAGAGATCCTGCAGATCGCCGCACGCGAGGGCCTGACGGGTGCGCAGGTGTCCAAGCGCTTCGGCATCTCCACCGTCACCTACTACCTGTGGCGCAAGAAGGCGGGTCTCAAGGGCAGAACACAGCGAGGACGCGCGACGGTGCAGCTCCGGTGGCGCTTGATGGCATGGAAGGCACTATCCGGGCGCAGGTCCGCTCGGCCATTCAGGCTATGCTGCCGCAGCTCATTCAGGAGGAGATCGCCTCCGCCTTGGGGACGAGGTCGCGGCGCTAAAGTAGCCTCAAGCCCCCCGCTCAAGGGCTGGTAAGCCATGCTCCAAATGGCAGCCCGTAGCCAGCGGGCGCAAGCATTCACAGCACATTTCCTTGACAACTAGCTGCATTCCGATCACACTCATAATAGCTGCACATTTGAATCACAAGCTGATGCCGGTAAGTGCCCTTGCTGCGTTAGGGGCATCCAACTATTGTGCTCTTCACTTGACGGTGAGGAGGGGGCAACTCATCCTTTTGGGAGAGAAGCTCACACCTTTGCCGGGCACCCCGTGGAGATCCAATGCTGGATGGCCGACACCAGTTCCGCGGGTATTGGAGGTCGCTCGCTGTTTCCCTCGCGACCTCGGTGCTCTCTTTCCGGAGGTAGCGCGATGACCTCGGTTGTCCGATGGGCCTGTCTGGCCGCGTTCATCTCCGTTGTCCCAGTGGCTTGGGGCGCGAAAACGGAGATCCCGGATATCCACATCGATCGCCAAATTGGCGCCCACCTGCTCAAGGAAAACGATCAACTCAGTTCTGGCCGCTTGGTTCATGTCCAAGAGGTTGGCCCGACGGACATTGATCCAGAAGCTCCGAGCGATCGGCCATCGCATTACTGGCGGTTGTCTGTGGCCGTCACCCGGACATATCGCGGAAAAATCAAGTCCGGTCAAATGGAACTGATCACGATCGTCCGTCCGCCGCAGCCAAGCTCCTCCCAGTTGGTGCTCGCCTACGGCACGAAGACGCATTCGGATCACAATCGCTTGTGGGGAAACTATCTCCCTCTCGTTTCGCAGCCAGACGGCACGATTCGAGCGGTGGCAACGACGACTGCGCTTGGCACGACGGCTTCATTCCCCACAAAGAATGAGGCGGCGCAACTAGCGTCTGCGCCGGCACCCGGACCATCCCTCGTTTCTCTCGAGCTCTTGGCTCGGCAACTTGAGGGGCGCTCAGACACACGGTAAGTCGCCTATTTCGCAGTGCGGGGGTGGGTTCTCCAACCACCCCCGTTTTTTGTGTCTGAAGGCCGCTTGACCATGCCTCATGGCTCTGATACCTAGCACGTTCGCCCATCGTCTCCACTCAGAGGTAGGCCGTGCCTTGTCCCCCTTTTCTCCAGGCCATGCTTGTCGCCATGGTGCTGGCTGCCGCCTCTCCGTCAGGCCCGATTGTCACCATCAATGAATCTGGCTCTGACGCGGCCTGCGGCGCCCAGATCGCCATTCGCGATTCCGTGAGCGGCCGCGACTGCGTCCTGACGCGGGAAATCGTGGAGGGTCGCTTTGTTTCCTGGACCTGGATTGTGTCCGGTGTACCGCGGAGCGACGGGGTAGCCGTGAGCGCGGCCGATGTGAAAGCGGCCCTGCAGCAAGCAACGAAGGCTTGGCGACGGTGCGGCGCCATGGCCATGGACGACGCCGTAGAATTTGGCTCGAGGCCTGAACTCGGTGAGCGGCGCTATGGGTACATCGACTGGCAGTTCCTTGAGCGCATCCGCAATTCGTCGTACACCCTCAAGATGACCAAGGCCATTGCGGCTTTCACCCCGACGCTGTGCGACACCTCCGCGCTATTGGGCTGTGTTGTGACCATTTCCAAAGACCCAGAGGTGCCCTACGGCACCGAGACGTTTCACCCTGTGCGGCCAGCGCGGTGGATCGTTGAGCATCAGCGCGGCCAAGAATCACCACCGGTGCTGCCGCTCGATGCCATGCTCATGCACGAGTACGGGCACAGCCTCGGTCTGAGCGATATCGATCGGTCTGGGGCGATCATGGATTCGACGCTCACGGACCCGCAACGCCCGGCACGGCCGGTGGACTGCGAATGCGCGTACCTGCGAGGGCGGCTCGTCAAGTAGGAGCGTCGGGACGCTGACTCATAGAGTCATTGAAGGCGTGGTTTCGTCGGAGGAAAGATGCCCAAGTCACCCCAAAAAGCTGCCAACTCGAAAATCCGCTTCATCATGCTCGAAGCTGATCTGGCGGACGGTGATCTCACCCAAATTACCAATGCAATCTCGAATGCACTTCGTCCTAATGGTACGACGCGATCACTGACGGCGACCCGCGTCGCGAGCCAGCTGCCCAGCAATTCCGCTGAGACGGAGTCGCCCGTAGAGGACCTCGACGCTGGCGCTGATGTTGAGGCGGAGAATGAAACAGTAGGCGAGGAACGCGGTGCGCGACGGGCCGCACCGCGCCGGTACCCGACTCCCAGTGTACTCGACGTCGACCTCAACTCCGGCGACATGCCGTTCGAGACCTTTGCCCAGGGCAAGCAGCCCCAGAACGTGGCGAAGAAGCACCTGCTTGTTGCCTATTGGTTCAAGACCTATCGAGATACGCTCGCGATTACCGTGGACCATGCGTACACCTGTTACAAGAAGATGGGTTGGAGCACGAACGTGAAAGACTTTTCGCAGCCTTTCCGAGACCTTTCACGTCAAGGGCGCGGAAGCGTGAAGGATGGCAATTTCACGATCAACCACATCGGTGAGGATGTCGTAGCCAAAATGTCGGCCTAAAGAGCGCGCGCACAAATGGAGCTGAACGATTTCGTCCGTCAAGTTGCCGGGTTTAGTGGAAGATCGCATCCGGAACGACTGCTCTTGCTCATCTGGTTCTGGCACGCGCAGCGTGCGGCTTCGCGCGTCACGCCGTCAATGATTGCGCAGTCATACGATGAGCTGCACTACGACGCACGTAAGGTGGGCCGCGATCTGCAACGTCTTGCTGAACGGCGTCCCGCGGTACTTCTTCAGGACAGCGGTGGTTATCGTCTTGAGGGGCGAAAACGAGCTGAACTGGATCAGCAGTATGGGGACACCCAGCAGTCGATCGTCGTCAGCAAGCTGTTGTCGAGTCTTCCCGGCAAGCTCGCAGTCGATGAGCAGAAGCGGTTTCTTCAAGAGGCCATTGACTGTTACCGAGTCAAAGCATTTCGCGCCGCGATCGTCCTGGCCTGGATCCTTGTCTTCGATCATCTCCTTCGTTGGATCCTGGCTGATCCCGCTAGGCTAGCCGCTTATAACGCCAGAATCCCCGTGCGCTACCCGAAGAAAGGCATTCAGATCGTCGACCGGCGTGACTTTGAGGAGCTGAAGGAGTCTGAGGTTCTCGAGATCGCGATTTCCAGCGGGTTGATTAGTGGCAGCATGGGCAAAGTGCTTCAGAAAGAGTTGGTGAGACGGAACCTCGCCGCGCATCCGTCCCCTGTGACGATGACGGAGCACCAAGCTGCGGATTCGATTACGGACCTCGTTACAAACGTCATGCTGCAATTGTGAGCGGAGCGGTAGGTCTCATCTGCCGCTCTCATGAGCGCTCTTTCGGCCCGGCGGGAAGCGGCGGTCAAGGTGGAGCGCCCTACTGGACGAACGACCTTGACCGCAGCGACGCCGGGCCGCACTTCGGTATCGGATGGTTGCAGACCCACTGCCAGGAGACCCGCCACGCGCGGCGGGCCCGCCTGATCGCGCGCCGCTGATGTCGCGTCTCGCTACCCCCACGCTTTGCGCGCACCCCGTCCGGCTCGCGCCGAAGGACCGGCCACTGGAACAGAGCTGGAACGCCGCTGGTCCGGCGATCCAGTTCCTCCGCGCCCTAACGTGCGCTCTCGCAGCGGCTGCGGTCCCGGCTTGTCGCCGGACTTCATGCCTCATCTCCGAACGCTTCCCGTGATGCGCTGCTGCAGCAGTCCCGGGGCCGCGCATTCGGACTCCGCTCGACCGCAACAACTGGGGGCGGTCGTCGCTGCGGCCTCGGGTCGCTGGCGCTTCCTTGGCTCTAAGGCATGAAGTCCGGCGAGGGCGGCGGTGGCACAGCCGCGCCGGCTGCTCGCTACCGCGTCGTGCTGGACGCGGGCCACACGCCGGCCGGACGGGGTGCGCGCGAAAACCGGGGAGAGGGGACGCAAGGGTTGTGCATGCGGATCCGGCCGCACGATTTGGCATCAAGGCTTTCGAGCGAGGCGGTATGTTCCTCGCGGCCGACGTGCTTCCGGACCGTTGTGATCGAGCTGGCCGCTCGAGGTGTCGTTTCATTGCCCGCAGTCATCATCTCCGAGCGGCAGCTTCAGCTCCTCCTCCTCGTGTACCCGTTCCGGTCCATCACCCGACGCGTGCTCGAGTACGCCTACTCGGTCCGCGTTTCGGCGGAGACCACGCCAGCCGAGGTGCGTGACGACCTTCGACAACTGCGTGCGGCTGGCTTTCTCGAGCGCTCCGAGACGGCCGACGCGCCAGGCGGCGTGAGCGACGTGGTGTACACGCTCACCCCGGCTGGCGAACGCAAGGTCCTCGGATCCGAGGAGTTCGCGAAGAGGCGGCTGTGTTGGGCGGTCGTCGAGCGTCGGCGTCCTGGGTTGTCCACGGTGCTCGAGTGCTTCGAACTCGTCCTCGCCCCGACCAGCGACCTGTTCCGGGTGGTGGAGTACCAGATCCTCGCCGACGCGCCAGAGCAGCCGGGGCGAGCACGCCAGCCGGACGTGCGCGCGCTCATTGACTGCCGAATGAGTGTGGGCCAGCCATGGGGCCGGCGCACCGTCGCGTTCGCCCTTGGTTCGGGACTGGATCGCTATCGGAGAGTCGGCGATTGGTGTCGCGCGCATAACTGGGCGGTCTCGCATTGGGGCGTCTTGAACGGGGATGGCGGCGATGAACCTGTCTTGCACATGTGGGGCGCGGCGCAGTTGATCGTGGTCATGAAGAGCAGACGCGAAGTCGAGGAGTTCTTGCGCTCGACACCGCACCTCGGCTGGGATCGATCTCAAACGGTCCAGCGCACGCTGCACCGGTATGGCGGCATGGTCACGTTGACAAGCGCTGAGAGCTGGTCGGAGGTGCGACCAGTTCGGGCGAGTGGCGCGACCCTTGCCGCGCGGCATGTCCTGGTGCTCCGCCACCCTCGCGACATCCAGCGCGAGCTCTTCATGTACGAGACCGTTGACGCGCGTGCGAGCGCGGTGCTAGGAATTGAGACGCACTATAGAGGGGCTTGATTGAGCAGCCTGCTGGAGCCCAGTCGCTGACGCGGTACTGGACCACTCGGCAGACACACTGCTCATGCCACTCGTGATAACACGGGAGCGCCCATAGCGGCGCTCTCGTTGCGGGTGGTGTATTCCGTCATCGACGAAAAATCTCGAGGGGCTGTTCCACCGCCTGCGAAGGCGAGGGAGCAGCCCCTTCGGCGTTTGAGGCGGCGGTGCAGTTTTGAAATGAAGAAGGGGCCGGAGACTAGCCCTGCGGGGGTTACCAGACCCGGGTGAGATTTCCTCATCCGTCAAACCCGCAGGGAAGCTCCGGCCCCGTTCGCTTGGCCGCAATGGGCACGGCGAATGAGCAAGTGACTCTCATCATAGAACGCGCGAGGCATGCTGCCTAGATCGCGTCAAGACCCTTGACCGGCTCCGGTGCGCTCGCTACTGTCGCGTTCGGTCTGGTAACCGCGAACGCCACGCGGGTGCCGGGCCATTTTTGTTGCGCTCCGGTTCCCCACCGAGCTCAACGAGTGCCGCCACAAGAAGCTGACCCATGACGTGCCTCCAGTGCCTCCGCGGCAAGTTGCACCCCAAGTTCCACATCGAAGTCCTGAATGCGTACTTCAGCGATTGGCGCCCGCGCCTGACGTGCCGGGCCTGCTTCGCGACTGGCTTCCATGATCCGGCCACCGGTGCGTGGGTGTTCTTCGACAACGTCGCGCCCGACGGCGTGCGCGATCGCCCCAGCCCGCCGCAACCTGGAGCTGGGGCGTGATCGGCTGGCTCCTGCTCGCCGGCGCGGGCGCGCTCGTGTCCAGCATCGGAAACAGCCGTGCGCCGGGCGAGATCGCGAACCCCACGACGCCCGAAGAGCACGCGGTCGTTGAGGCGCAGGAGGCGGTGCGCGCCGCCGAGCGCGACGCCCACAACAGCCTGTACGCGCTGCGGCACGCGAAGCGCTCGCGAGACGAGAGTGTGTGGAAGGTCGCCGTCATCGGCACCGGGGCGGTCCTCTTCGAGCTGACGCTCGCGCTGGGGGTGGTGCGCTTCGCTTCGATTGGCGAGGGGTGGCTCGCCCTTGCCCTCGCTGCGCTCACTGTCTGTCTGGGGTATTCGATGGTGACCAAGCTCGTGCCATCGCTCCGGCACGATCTCACCTTCTCCGCGCACGCCGTCGCGAACGCCAAGAGTGCGCGGGACCGAAGCGAGCGCGCGGTCGTTGCGGCCCGCGACCGGCTGCAAGAAGCACGGGTGGCGCTGCAGGAGGCGCGCGAGCGCGAGGCCAACGAACGCCGCGAGCGGCTCGCCGTCACCGCCCTGCGGGAGTGGGAAGAGCGCGAGCGGCGGCGAGAGGCGCAGCGGCGCGAGGACGAGCGGCACGCGGTGCTGCGCCACCGCCTAGCAACGCGCCATCAGCGGTTCAATCAGGTGCGCGATGCGATCGTCTGGATGCGGCACCTTCAGCCGCAGCTCCAGCAGTACGTGACCGTCCACGCGGCCGAGATCTTGCGCGATCAGCAGAAGATGGTCGCGCGCTACCACGATGCGCACTCGCCGCTCTACACCGCCGAGCGCTGCCGCCGGCTGGCCCACTGGTTCTTAGGCCGCTTTCCCGATGAAGTGCGGCATCTCCTCCCCGAGGAGATGCGCACGCCCGAGGCGCTCGCCGCCACATTGCGGACGTTTCACGGCCGAGAAGTGGAGCAGATGCTCCCGCAGGCGATGGCGCACGTGCTGCGCGCCGCGCTTCCCAAAGACCCGAGACCGGAGCCGGAACCGGAACGCCTCGATCCGGCGGATCCGCTCAGCGCCGTGCCGCCGGAGGATCGCGCCCGCATTCGGGACATGCTCCGCGAAGTGCGCTCGCTCGCCGCCTTGGAAGAGGCGCTCGAGGGAGAGCGGGAGCGCTACGCGGCGCAGCTGCGATCGCGCCGGCCGGTGCTCGAAGAAGAGGCGATCGCGCACGCCCTGGAGAAGTACGCGGCGAACCTCGACAAGCTGCAGCAAGACTGGGCCGCAGAGAAAAATCTCGTCGGATGACTCATCCCCTGGCCGCAACGAAAGACCTCACCCCCATGCCCCTCAGTTTACGTCGTCGTCTGCAGCGCAGCACCACCAGCACTCTGGAGCTCGGCACCCGCCACAGCGGCGCGCCGCTCACGCTCGCGCTCGACGATTTCGATCGCGGCGTGCTCGTCACCGGCCCGACCGGCACCGGCAAGACGCGGCTGCTGCGGCGGATCAACCTGCAGCTCGCAGAGAAAGCGGCAGACTTCGCCCAGGTCATCATCTGCCCGAAGGGCTCGTACGCGGCGGATCTGCGCCGCGACTTCTACCGCCGCGGCTGGCGCCGGCGCGTGACGTTCGTCAGCGTCGGCGAGCGGCGCCGCATCGCCGGCCTCCACCTCCTGCAGCGGTGGGGCAACGATGAGCTCCAAGCGAAATCCGCCCGCGACACGCTCATGCGCGCCATGGGCGCGAGCGACCTGAGCCTCATGCCGACCCTCGCGCGGTGGTCGTTCGCCGCGCTCTACGGCGCAGTCGCGGCCGGCCTGACGATGGCCGAAGCCGGCGCGCTCGTGGAGATCGAGGACGGCGGCATCCGCCGGGCGGTTCTCGGGCGACTCAGGGACTGCGTCGCGCGCCGCGACTTGGCTGTCCTCGAGCGCATGGCGGGGCACTTCGAGCGCGGCGGCCCGAGCGGCGCGGCGGCGGTGTACCGCTTCTTCGACGACCAGGTCGGTTCCACGTTGCGGCGCCTGCGCACGCTCCAAGAAAACCCGCTCCTGTACCGGATGCTCGGGACCGAACGGGCGCTCTCGTGGGATCGCCAGCTCCGGCCCGGGCACACGACGATCATCGACGCGAACTTAGGCGAGGCGCTCGATGAGGAGGACCAGCGCCATCTCGTCGCGGGCCTCGTCGCCAACCTCAAACAGCTGTGCTTCACGCGCCCGCTGCACCGGCGCGTGCGCGTCGTGCTGACCATTGACGAGGTGGGCCGCTTCCCGAGCGATGCGCTGCGGGAAATCAACGATATGGGACGCGAGCACGGGCTGACGGTCCTGGGAGCGCATCAGTTCTTGGGCCAGTTCGACAATCCGACAAACAGTGATCGGCGGCTGCGCGAATCGTTCCTCAACGACACCGGCATCAAGATCATCTTCGGCGGGCTGGCGCCGCAGGACGCTCGCGAACTCGCTGCCCTCGCCTTCGAGCACCATCTCGATCCGGACCATCGGCAGCTCGAACTCCGCACTCAGCGGCAGCTGTCGCGGGTAGTGGCGTCGTCATCGGAGACGCACGGCGTCTCGCGCTCGACGACTCACTCCGTGATCGAAGCCCACACCGAGGCAGACGGCGACAGCACCAGCGAGAGCGACGCCTCTGGGGAGACGGAGTCGGAGAGCGAAGGCGCGCTCCACGTCGAAGGACACGTGGTGAGCGCCGGAGCGAGCGAGTCCCACGCCGAAGCCATCTCGTACCAGCAAGGCCTCCAAGGCGCGATCGAAGTCGTTCGCGGCGAGGCGGCCTCGCGCGCCCTGAGCGACAGCGCCTCGGATGCGCACAGCTGGAGCCGGTCGCGGGGTCACAGCGACAGCCACACGGATTCCTCGTCCACCTCACACGTGGAAGCGGACACGTATGCGCGAAGCGTCGCCCACACGCGGGGCGCCACGCGCTCCGTCACCCGCAGCCAGATGGTCGTCCCGACGGAGGTGTTCGAGGAGCTCTCAAGCGTGCAGTTTGAGCCGCTCCCGACACAGCTTCACCGCCACACGGCCGCTCTCATCGGGCAGCCTAAGCAGCACGCGTACTTCGTGCTCGGCAAGGAGCCGCCGATTGCCTTTCGCGTCGCCGACGTGCCCGATCCGGCCTTCACCGAACGCCAAGCGCTTCTCCTCGATATCGACATGTGGAACGACCACCCCGGCGTCTTCTCCACGGCAAGCGAGATTGACGACGAGATCCAGGAGCGCCAGCGCCTCCTCTTGGAGGAGGTGGCAGGTGAGGACGTCGTCCCGCTCCCGAGCCGCGCGGAGTTCGAGGCCCGCATCGGTCGGCGCACCGCCTGAGATCCCCTTGCTTTTGGCCGCACAGCGCACCACCACACCGGCCGCGCAGAAAGGAACAAGAGTCATGAGTGTCAACCGCATCACGCTCCTTGGCCGCGTTGGGGGAAACCCGGAGGTGCGCACGTTGCCGAGCGGGCAGCGGGTGGCCGCCCTGCGCCTCGCGACGAGGGAGCGCTGGAAGGATGCCAAGGGACAGCCGCACGAGCACACCGAGTGGCATCGCCTCGTGCTGTGGGCGGGCCTGGCCGACCTCGCCGAGCGCTACATCGAGAAAGGCCGGGAGCTGTACGTCGAAGGACGGGTGCAAACGCGCCAGTGGCAGGACGCTTCGGGGCAGCGCCGCTTCTCCACCGAGATCGTGGCCACGATCGTGCAGCTCATCGGCGCGAAGAAGGACACGACCACGGCCGAGGAGGTGACGCCGAACACCACCTCTCCGGCCACCGCGCCGGAGCCAATCACCACGCCGTCCCCCATTGACGCCGTGTTGTCCGCGGCGATCGAAGCGTCGTGGAGCACTGACGCGGAGGATGACGCCGAGCGCGACACGGACGAGAGGAGCGGCGGGTGGTCGGCGTGATGGAACACGCCCAACCTGCAGCGGCGGCGCGCCAACGTCGGCCACGCATGCGCCGTGCGCCGGGGGTGGGGGTGCTCATCCTCACCCCCAGTCACCGCCGCATGCTCGAGATCTTGCATGTGTACCGCTTCCTCACGTCGGCGCTCGTCGGCCAAGCGTACGCGGCCGGCGGGCGCGGGGCGAAGCACGTCCAGAACGAACTTGGGCGGCTCTATCACCACGGCTTCGTCGCCCGGCATCTGCTGCGCACGGGCCTGCCGGGCGACGGCGGAGAAACGTTTGTGTACACCTTGGCGCCGGACGGGGCGCGGGCGGTGCTGTCGCCGGATGAGTGGCGGGCCGCGCGCCACCTCACTTACCAGCGCGGCGAAAGGAGGGAGAACGCCGCGCACGTCGAGCACCACCTGTGCGTGGCAGCGCTCCAACTTCTCTTGAGTCACGCCGGCGCGGCGTGGTCCTTGGAGGAGTCTTTCCAGCACATTGGGATCCTAAGCTTAGAATTCCACGTGGACAAGTTGTC